>SDBT01020135.1_pt1 | contig 10441 bp, 6 predicted proteins | sample 2277101 | NCBI WGS metagenome assembly SDBT01 (sample SAMN10404973, study PRJNA504765) | marine sediment metagenome | isolation source: marine sediment core GS10_PC15, 103 cmbsf | place: Arctic Ocean: Southern Knipovich Ridge | collected 2010
GTTACCCTCGAGACAGACACCGAGCAGGAGCAGCCAGCCGAAACGCAGCAGGAAGCAGCGGACCCGTCGGACGCTGCCGACACGGATATCGAGCCCGCGGAGAAACTCGCCCGGATGGACTCTGCATGGGACGACTACATGGCCCGGGCAAGCACTCCCGCGAAGAGACCCTCCGTGGAGGAAGACGAGCGTACCAGCTATTTCGAGAGCCTCATAACCAGGCAGGTCACCCTTGGCCGGCACCTTCTGGAGCAACTCCGCCTGACAGTCTCCGCACCCGAAGAGCGCACCATAGGCGAGACCATCATAGGCAACATCGACCGTCACGGCTACCTTCGTTCCTCCGTCGAGGAGATAGCCGCCTCACTCGAGGTCCTGCCCGCCCAGGTCGAGCGGGTACTGCAGATCGTCCAGAAGTTCGATCCGCTTGGCATCGGCGCACGCGACCTCAAGGAATGCCTGCTCATACAGCTCACAGCGGCGGGGAGGCAGACCTCCATAGACGCAAAGCTGGTCCGCGAGCACATGGAAGACCTTCAGAAGCACCGGTATCCTCACATCGCGAAAGCCCTTGGCCTCGGAGTCGGAGCCATCCAGAAGGCCGCCCACCGCATCGCGGGCCTCGAGCCACGCCCGGGACGCGGCTTCACCGAGAGCTTCCGCGAGAAGGGCCGGCCGGAGGTCACCCCCGACACGCCGAAGTACATAGTGCCGGATGTCATCATCGAACAGATCGACGGCGAGTTCCGTGTGGGCATAAACGAAGGTGACATGCCCCGGCTCCGCATCAGCCCCTACTACCGCGAGATGATGAAATCCGACCGCAGCGCTGCGCGCAGCTATCTTGTCGAAAACTACAAGTCCGCGCAGTGGCTGATACGTTCCATAGAACAGCGCAGGGACACCATGTACCGCGTGACCGAGTGCATCATGAAGCAGCAGCGCGAGTTTCTGGAGAACGGCATCGAGTACCTGAAGCCCCTGAAGCTCTCCGAAGTCGCGGACATGATAGAGATGCACGAATCGACTGTCAGCCGTGTGACTTCCGACAAGTACGTGCAGACACCTCGGGGGACGTTCGAACTCCGTTACTTCTTCAGCGGAGCTGTACAGCGCGACAACGAGCCGCCGACCTCGGTGAAGACCACCAAGTCCAAGGTCAAGGAGATCATTGAGGGAGAGGATGCGATCCATCCTCTGAATGACCAGGCGATAAAAGACAAACTCGCCGCGCAGGGAATCCGGATAGCACGGCGTACTGTAGCCAAGTACCGGGAGCAGCTCGGGTTCCTGTCCTCGGGGCTCCGGAGGAAATACTAGCCTCCCCTCAGTCCCCCTCCTCGCCGTTCCTCAGTATGCTCAGTATATCCTTGCAGCTCTCCGCGGCCATCAGCTTCTTGCGGAAGTCCTCCTCTTTCAAGAGGCCTGCCAGCCGGGCCAGCACCTTCAGGTACTCACCCGACGCAGCGGGAGGAGACGCTATCATAAAGAAAAGATGGACAGGCTTCCCGTCCATCGCTCCGAACTCGACTCCCGCGGCCGAACGGCCGAACAGCATCACGATGTTCCGCACGGCGTCAGTACGCGCATGCGGTATCGCGATGCCGTAGCCGATTGCAGTAGAGCCCAGCCGCTCTCTCTCCCACAGCGCATCCACGAGGGCCGTCCGGTTTGCAACCATCCCATCCAGTTCGACGGTGTTGACCATCTCCTTCAGAACACCCTCGTTCTCGCTGCTGCCAAGTCCAAGGTTCATGCAGTTTTCCTGCAGCATCTCACACAGTTTCACCGCCGCCCCTCCGCCTTTCCTCTTGTTCGATGGTCCTGATCACTGCCTCCGGGCTTCTCGCCCGCATCAGACCGGCTATCACCTCCGGGCCTCTCAGCAGAGAAGCCACTCTCCCCAGCAGCCGCAGGTGCGCCGCATCGTCCGGAGGACATATCATGAAGAAGATATGCGTCAGGTTCCCATCAGGCGCGCCGAAAGCCACTCCCTGCAGCGACCTTCCCACCACCACCACAGGATCCCGAAAAAGCCCCTTTGGCACAGTCCTCGAATGCGGCACCGCTACTCCACGGGCGAGTGCCGTGCTCAACAATTCTTCTCTCTCGATGAGCGACGCCAGAAAGGCCTTCCCGTCCTCAAGCAGCCCGGCATCCTCCACCAGCCCGACGAGCTCTTCAAGAGCCCTGTCGCGCGTAACTGCTGCGAGGTCGAGCGACACCAGCTCGCGCTTCATGAGTCCCGCTACGGACGGGAAATCGGCTGCCTCCTCCATCTGCACGAATACGGCCGCCTCCCCGTCAGAGCCCTGCATGCGCGAATCCAGCCAGGAAGCCACAAGTCCGCGGTCGAAGCGCCACCGCCGCGCTATCTTGGCTGCAGGTATCTCGCCACGCTGGGCCATCCTGAGGATAGTGCGGTCGTTCATCCTCATCAGCTCGGCGACTTCCCGCACCGTCATCAACATACCTTTTTCTACCATCTGGTTCTCCATCCTGCCATGTGCGGCAGTCATTCCAAGTACATTTGAGTACATTATAAGGGTCTCAACACCCCCCTGTCAAGAGAACTGTCCGGCGGATAGGTAGAAAATGTATACAGGTCTCACGCGGCGACCGGGGGCACTCAAGACGCATATCCAGGCAGGGATCCAGCAGACGCAATGGCAGCAACCATCGCGGAGAAGAGCCCACGGGGGGATTCGAACCCTCGACACCGGCATTACGAATGCCGTGCTCTACCAGCTGAGCTACGTGGGCATCAACTGTTCTTGTTCATGTTGAATCACGACTTGCGGTACTGTAACAGCAACTCGCTCGCGGTCACGATATCCACGCCGTTCATAACCAGTCTCGTTGCGGATCTGTGCCGCAGGTCGTGGAACCGACACGGTAGAATACCTGGCACGCTTCACCGCCATCCGGAATGACTTCACAACCGACTTGAAGGGCTTCCCTTGCCCATCACAGAAGACGTATTGACCACGATTTCTAACACTTTTCAACGTCTTCGTCAAGTGTCCACTCATCGGGATATCGCGAAAGCTGCCGTTCTTTGTGTTCCGCACGGTCGTGTAACCGTTCTCGAAGTCAACCTCCTACCATGTCAGCCCGAGTACCTCGCCGGACTTCGTAAGCGCGAGCAACGAAACGTTACGTTGGCCACTCCCTTGCCGGGTGTCGGGAGCAACGATGATGTAACCGCGAGACGCGAGTTCTGCGGCCAACACGGGCGCGGAGGCCTGTTCGTCGACCTCCCGGCGCCACAGAACCTTCCCGGAGCGGGACAGCTTGGCGACTGTGGCCGGTTGGTCCGTTGCCACGAGCCAGTCACCATCCCGGGTCCGCACGATGGAAGGCACGCGTCCACGCTCGCCCAGCACCCGACGCCAGGATACATGGCCTTCTTCGTCCAGCTTGGTCACACAGATTCCCTCGTCTGTCCAACCGCCGAGCAGGTAGCCGCCGTCCCCGGCCTCCATTGCATATACCGATGACAGCCCACCATACGTCCGCTGCCACTGCACCTTGCCGTCTGGACCCAGTTTCAGAACCCACGCCCCGCGTGCATCCTCGCCCCCAGAGTAAGTTGAGCCTGCTGCGATGTAGCCCCCATCACTCGTCTGACGGACACACCGGATCCCGTCGCGTCCGGCGCCACCGAATCTCCTCTGCCAGAGAAGCTCGCCCCTGGCATCGAGCCTCAGCACCAGGGCGTCGTCCCCATCGCTCCCCCTCGCCCCCTTCTCACGAGTGATGCCCCCGACGATGTACCCGCCATCCTTCGTCTCCGCGACCGAATACGCAGCGTCAAAGCCCTCGCCGCCGAACGTCCTGTCCCACAAAAGATCTCCGGCCGGGGAAAGCCTCAGTACCCACACATCCCAGCTGCCGGCGCCCTTCGAGCTCGTGTGTCCGGCCACCACGTATCCGCCATCGCGTGTGACCCATACGCTGTCTGCCCCGTCATCACCTCTCCCGCCGAATGTCCTGTCCCACGTGATCGGTGACGCGCATTGACCGGACGGACAGACACCCGTCGAGAGGACAAGCACCGTCGCCACTGAGACCCATCCGACCCATGAGTGCACCTGCGTTCTCATTTCCTGGACCTCCGCATCTACTACTCCTACTCCTTCACCGCCCCGCCCCGGCTCGGCGGCTGCAACGGCTTGGGCAGCAATTCGGGAGCAGCGCACCGACTGTCCCTACTGAAGATAACTGATGATTACCCCAATGCTTCCCCCAATTCAAGACCACGGCGATAGTATTGAATCCCGCGCCACTCGAGCACGATTTCAGCACTCTAGAATCCCGAGCACCCACCGAAACCTCCCATACCCCATCCACGCCTGCGACAGACCTGCCTTCCGCTACGCTTCTCCTACCGCAAGTCCGAAAACACTTCTCATCAGTCCCCGGCAAGTACTGTTCCCACTTCCGGGTGCTCCTTTACGTACGCATCCCTGCCTTCCCTCTCCCACCACGCAGTCCAGCGGTCCATTGCAGCACAACGCTCCTCGTAAGGGTCGCCCCGCTCGTATCCCCCGTTGTGTCCGGTCAGGCGGGCAAGGGCCCGTATGGAGTGGTCAGCCCACCCGATCTCCACCATGCGACCGTCCACCTTGATGGTCCGGATCACCTCCCGCTGTCCGAGGAGATCCACCAAGATGGGCACTGCTAGGGAATTCTCCGTCCGTATCACTGCACCCGCAGCAGCAGCGAACACGCTCGCACCCGTCTTAGAGGTGCCCGCCTCTATGTCCCTCCGGACGGCCTCTCTGAGGAACCTGTAGTCTCCGGCATCTCCGTACTTCAGCAAGTACCAAACGGTCTGGTACGGCACCTTTCTGCTCTCACCGCGGGCCATCGCCCGCATGGTGGGCAGAAAACGGAAATCCCCGCGCTTCGCGAGAGCATGGGCAAGCACCATTAGGTCGCGCCCGGAAGCATGTTCAGCCCAGCGCCCCAACAGCACCACGGAGTCGACGACCGATTCATCCTCCTCTTCGATCTTCTGCAGGACGTTCAGGCGATCGTTCACAGGTCCCACGTCCAGTAGCGCCAGGTAGCCCTGCATTTGCGATTCTTGCCCATCTTCTGCCCACCAGGCCCTGATATCCTTGATTACCCGTTCCCTCACGGCCGATTCCTCATCCGAGAGGTACAAGGGACTGGCCGTGCGCCTATACAGCCGCGCTCCCACGATCTTCTCGATGCACTCCAGTGCAACGTCCTGCACCCGAAGCACCACGGGCCAATTCTTTCCCCTCCGGCTGGTCACCGCTCGCGTGACCCGTCTATCTACTAAGTGTTTTAACAGCTGCGGTACCGCCGGCCGGCCTATCGCCACAACACGGTCAGCCGGGTTCTCTTCGCCATGCATCCCCGTGAACCGGAGGAACGTAGGGACAAACATGCTGCGGCCAGAAGCATCGGGGAAGCGTGCGATGTAGTAGGCAATCTGCTCTTCCAGTTGCAGTGTGCCGGGATCACTCACTGCCAAGGCCTTCAGATCCCTGTCCTCCTCCACCTGGCGCCGCAGCTGGTTATCCACCTCAGTGACCGACTTCCCGTATTTACTGTGAGGGTAGATGGCAAGCGCCGCATCGAGCCCCACCAAGACTGCGGCCCGGTCATCCCTTCGCAGGCGTTTCATTTCCCGCCAGAAGGAATGGACAGCAACGTCATCGTACGCATGTAGCAGCCACACAGACTCTTTCTCGAGGATATGATGGATGAGAGCGCGGGCCATCTCCTCCTCGCCCGCGTACGCGGCCCCCAATGCATGATGCAGCAACGGCACATTCTCATGGTGGAATTGCAGCCGATATCCCCCGGCGTCAAGCAACGAGAACTCCGCAAGCTTCTCCCCGAACGGATCATCCTCCCGGATATAGCGCAGAATCTGTTTCAGTTCATCGGCGTACTCAAGCGCCTCCACCCGGAATGGATACTCCGGCCGCTGGGCATACACATTGAAGTAGTGATCTACGAAGATGAGTTCGTCACCACTGCCAGGAACAAGCCACGTGTTTCGGAAGCCCTTGACCCCTTTCGAGGACTCGATCTCGTCGGGAAGACTTGAGACTATACGAACACGTTCAAGCTCGCTGAAATCGGGCCAAGGCACTGCACGGAGCCGCTCGAGGCCCTCAAGGTCCCACCTTCTCACGTGTTCAGGCTGAGGACTGGTCTGGACCGCCCGTCTGAGTATCCGGTAGACACCGTCAGGCATCGGCCCCCGCGGGATATCATAGACCTCAGAATCGGCACCGATGCTCTGGCTGCCCGCCACAGCTGCGATAATTAGTGCTGCAAGCTGGCGCTTGAGTACTGACATACCCGCCACGCTCCCACGCATTACCCTATTCCCCTGTTTCCGAGACTTCGGTCACTGTTCTCCCGCGCTCCCGACCCTGCGCAGCAGGTTCGCGTTGGGGCAAACGCCCCGGAGCCGCACACGGCTTGTTATGCGAAGTCCTCAGTTCTTGCTCATTCCCTTCTCGTCTGTCTGCATTCCCTCTTTGACGAGCTCACGGGCCCGAGATATCGTGAGATCCTGGCGTTTGCGCCCGACGTATTCGAAGGCCCCCTTCAGAGTTGGCTCCCTGTTCTTGGTGCGGGGCAGGAGTCTGAACGCAATCCACCCGCGGTAACCGGCCTGGCCAAGCGTACCTTGATCGAATCGGAGACTTGGCAAGGGCTCACCACGGATTGCATCTCCCTGGGAGATGACAACGTATTGGGTATCCGCCCACCAATCCGCGTCAAGCCCGGGCTCGTTGTTCCTAGCAATGGGAATTCGGTCGGGAATGAATGCTTTATTTCCGCGCAGGACGTCGTCAACCCGGAAGGACACATGCAGCTTTCCTCCGTGCTTTGTGAGTTGGACAATTGACCCGACGAATACCGTACGAGCACGCAAAAGCAGACCGTCAAAGGGGTAGGCAGGAGCTGCCGTTGCGGTCGTGCAGGATGACGTGATAGCGGCCAGCATCAACAGGATCTTGGCGACATTACGTTGCATTGTGTGTCCTCCCCTAAGGATTTCGCATAACGTTCCGCACACCCCCGAAGCCGCGTCACCGGCTTACGCGAAGGCCCGAACGGGCCGGAGCCGCGGGTGCGCTGTTAGCCGCCGTTGCGCAACCGAGGAACGGATTGCCTGTCACCAAAGAAAGTCCGAATCCACCCCCCATGGGTTTCTCAGTCTCTCCAAGGAGCGCCGTGCCAGCCTCCGCGTTCCCGGGTCCTCGTCCTCAAGGCTTGCAGTCAACGCTGCGATAGCCGCTGCGCCTCCTACGTTCCCCAAGGCTCTCGCGGCCGAACGGCGTACCATTCTATGCTCGTCTCCCAGCGCCGCAACGAGCGCGTCTACCGCGGCCTTGTCCCCGATGTTACCCAAAGCTTGTGTTGCACCACACCGGACTAGCCAGTGCTCGTCTTCAAGAGCGGAAGTCAATGTTTCCACCACGCTGTCACCGCGCAGGTTGCCGAGAGCCGTCACAGCGCCCTCCCTTACCTGCCTGTCCTCATCCTTGAGGGCCCCAATCAGAGCCTCCAGTGACTTCTCGGTCTGCAGGAGACCCAGAGACCGCACCGCAGCCTTCCGAACATCTCTGTGCTTATCCCGCAGCGCGGCTATCAGGCCATCCACCGCGGCATCGTCTCGAATCCAGCCAAGCCCTTCCGCTCCACCGCTCCTTGCTCGCGGGTCATCATCCTTCAGCATATCAAGCAGCGGATCGATTGCAGCATCGGCTCGAAGCCTCCCCAGTGCACGTGCAGCTGCCCTTCGGACTTCCGGGGCCCGGTCTCTCAAGGACCCGAGCAGCGGCCCCACCGCATCTTCACCTCCCAGGCGACGAAGCGCTTCTACTGCATTAGCACGCACTTCAACATTCTCATCGTTCAGAGCCTTCCTCAGAGACTCCACAACCGCTGGGCCCCCGAGATTTTCCAGGGAGGACATTGCCTCCTCGCGCGCACGCGCATAGTCATCCCTCACCGCGCAGTCCACGAGCGCCTGCACTGTTGTTTCACCTCGTATGCGACCCAGCGCCTTGGCTGCCCCCCACCGCAGGCCGTCGTCACCGTCCCTCAATGCCGTCAACAACGCCGCAGCCGCACGCTCGTCCGCCAGCGTACTGAGGACGCGAACCGCGGCCCATCGGGCGCGCGGGCTCTCATCCTCCAGCGCGAGAGCCAATGCCGGCACTGCGGCTGTGTCTCCTATCTTCCCCAGGGCCATCGCGGCTGCTTCGCGGACCTCGAAGTGATCGTCATTTTCCAGTGCCATGATGAGTGGTCCTACCGCTGCCCGTGCACCGAGACGAGCAAGGGACTCAGCGGCAGCCTCGCGCAGATTCGGGTCGTCATGCCTCAGGGCCTCCGTCAAGGGGCCAAGAGCCCTTTCCTCCCCCTGCCGCCATAGCCCGTTTGCCGCGTGCCACCTGGCAGACCAGTCATCCCCGTGCAGGACATCGACAAGCGCCCTCAGCGCCCTTTCATCTTGCATCCGCGCGAGTGAGTCCGCGGCACTCGATCGCACTCTCATCTTCGGATCCTTTAGCGCTTCGATAAGTGGTCCTACCACCCGCCCGTCCTCTACGTAGCCGAGCCCGTGCGCCACTTTCTCTCGCACCCTCAGGTCAGGATCCTTCAGCGCCTCAATGAGGGCCTCCACAGCTGCATCGCCCTTGACATTTGCCAGGACGCTCGCGGCTCCCAGCTTCCCAAGCCGATCCTCGCTTCGCAGAGCACGGATGGCCGCCGTTGTTACTGTCTCGCCTCCGATGCGATTCAGGACTGTACCAGCGGCGTTCCGAACCTTGTCATCCACATGGCTCAGTGATTCCACCAACCCCTCAACTGCTCTCGCGCCCCCATGCCTGCCAAGAGCGGTGACAACGGCAAGCCGAACTTCCTGCTGTTCATCTTGGAGGGCCGCTATGAGCGCAGGTACCACTGCCTCGTCCTGTGCATACCCCAGAACATCGGCTGCTCGCCGGCGGACGTTCTTGTCCTCGTGTTTCAATACCCCAACGAGTTCTGCCAACACCTCGTCATCCTGCAACAACTCTGGTGGCGGGGGTGAACCGAGCCCCCATACGCCCGCTCGTTCTGCCGCAATCAGCCGCTCCACGATTGTCCTCTTGTGCTCTTCAGCGCCGTGGGTCGTACCCCGAACTGCGGCTTCGCGTTGTCCATCCTCGGGCATCAGGTTCACGTCTGCAAGCTCTTCTGCCCCAACAGCCTGTAGCACCAGCACGCACCAGGCAACAGTCAAACATAGGGGAAGGGTACCTTTCCCAGCTCTCATTTCCCTAGCCTCCCGGACCTCCGTCCCTCTGTCTATCTCTTGGGGTATGCCTACTCGTCAACCAAATACATCTCCGCAATGGCGGCTAACGTTCCGGCCGTGTGCGAAGCCACGGAGTGGCTTTCGCGACAGGGCGCACGCCCTGGAGCCGCACACGGTCTGTTAGCGGTAGTTCCGAGTACCCATATCAGACACCATCCTGATGATTGGATGCTAGGAATTGCCGCCTGCGCGCCCATGCAGTAGCAACAATAGTGGCGAAGGAGGCAACTGCAACCAAGACAAGATACCAGAGATTGTCAGTGGTACGGCCCCAAGGCAGGAAGCCCATGAACTCGCCGCCAGTGGCCACCCAACAGGAGATAAGAACCGCTAGGCATGCACCCAGCAAGCAAACATAGAAGACAATGTGCCAGCGTTGAACAGGGCATCTCATGAGGAGAGCCAGCGAGACGAATGTGAGAATGATGAGCAGAGCAGCCGCGGTGAACTCTGAGTTAATCCTATCTGTCAAGGCCGAGGTAATGCTGTTGTAGCCGGCTACGGTGGCAAGGAGGAAGGCAACAGCCGGTGTAACGGCCGGGAGCCAGTCAGACTTGAAGCGCGTCGCACCAGATTGCATAGGCTGCCTGTCAAAGCGTTGGGCCAGCCTGAGACAGACATAGAAGACCACGACACTTACCACGTACCTCTCCCAGCCCCCGTGATAGTGAATCCCGATAATATTGAGCCAGAAGAACTCCATTCCAAAGAGCAAGACAAATACTGCTGCAGTAAACGCTTGGGCAATGCGTGGCACCCAACGGAGCCGCCGCAATGCTGGCCTGCTCTGACCGAGCCAGCGGCTGATAACTAGGTCCGCCAGGATACACGTTGGCCAGATAAGCCACGCTGATCTAACAAAGACTAGCAGTATCCGGAAGAGCACCATCAGCAGGATATTCTCCTTCACAGTTCCTCGCCAGAACCAGCAATACTCGGAATTACCGCTAACGGCGCGCGGGTTGGCGAACTTCGTGGCGAGGGAAAGCTCGCTTTCCCGTGGCCCCGAAGTTGGGCCGAGGCCGCTTCGCGGCCGAGCCGTCAACCCTGCTGTTAGGTGAAGTGCCGCGC
>SDBT01020136.1_pt1 | contig 10441 bp, 7 predicted proteins | sample 2277101 | NCBI WGS metagenome assembly SDBT01 (sample SAMN10404973, study PRJNA504765) | marine sediment metagenome | isolation source: marine sediment core GS10_PC15, 103 cmbsf | place: Arctic Ocean: Southern Knipovich Ridge | collected 2010
TTCATTTCTTAGATAGGTAGATATAATATTATAAATATTATGAATCAATTTTTTTGTTTTAGAATATCAATAATTTTTTGACTATTTTTGTTATTCTTAGTCAAAAAAGATCCATATCCATCATCTTTAAGTAATACTGTATGTTTTGTATCATTTATTTCTACAATAACACAAGCATAAGATATATCACCTTGCCAAGATATACTTGAACACATATAAGGAATCTCAGATATATTGATATTAAATGAAGTTTTAATTATTGATGGTTCTAATTTAGTATAACACATATATCCAGTCCTCTCTATAATCATTAGAGCTAAAGGTGGATAAGTATTTTTAAGAAGAATATTCCATAAACCTGGTGTATAGGAAGCCACATGTTGATTCCATAGTTTTAGTATTAAATTAAGAATATTTTTGATTCTTTTTGTATTACTGTATCTAATTTTGAATAACCCATGTGTAAATATATATATATGCATACCATACTTAAAATGTATTCTGATATGTGTGTTAACATATGAATATAAGTCAAGATTTTTGTTATGTTTATTGAAATATTTACTCAAAATATAGTCCAACATATATAAATCAGGGTGGGGATTAAAATATCCTATATGTTGTACTGTTCGATGTTTTACATCATATATATCTATCATTTGTTATATTCTAACAGATATTATACCTCGATATTTATTTCACTTTTTTCATAGCATTTCTTTATTAATAAAGTACTTAAAGAAATTATAAAAAGGTTATGATGCATGTATATTTGTATTCTATTTGCATAGAAGGTCATTAAAAATTAGATTAACAAAGATAGATACACTTGAATTCAATAAAAATGGTCTCGAAACTAGAGATATATTAATTGAAATAATTGAAATAATAGGTAATAAATTAGTGTATATAAAGTGTTTATTATATTTCATCATATTTTTATGATGGTTATAGGAAAATGTAAAAAATGGTATACAACGGCATTGTATATAAAATGGTGTAATAAATATAGGAAATTGAGGAAGCGATTGAGTAATATATTTTAGAAAATAAAAAATTGAATAATATTTTAGAATATATAAGTATTAGACAATTATAAAAATGAGCGATCAATCGTTAGAAAATAAGAATATACTTGTGCGTCGAACCAATCAATTAAGTTTAATCTTGGATGATACGGTATTAACTAAATTTGAGATAAAAGTTGTTCCAAAGGATGTATCAGAATATGATGAATTTATCCATAATATGGACAAACCTTCTATCTTATTTTGGGACATAGATAACTGTACTTGGGATACACATGCTGTTTCTACTTGGTTTAAATTAGATCAACAAATAGTAACTATAAAAGAGGATATTCTAGATAAAATATCTCTAGATACAATATCATTAAGACCATTTTCGGAATATATGTTAAGATGGGCGAATAAGGAAGGTATTAGGGTTATATTTGTAACTAATAACTTTAAAACTATCAAAATTATTCTCTGGAAAGTACTTAAAGAGAGTAATATAAATGTAGATGGTTGGACATTGCTAGGCGTTGAAGATTACGAAGAATTGAATAAGGATGATAATTTGTTATATTGGAATCGTGAAACATTAGACATCTATCAATTTTCGAAATCGAGATTGATAGAGAGATATTCGCAGCAGGATGAAGATTTGAAGGATATATTGGGTAAATGTCTTTTCTGTGACGACAGAGGGGGTAATTGTCGTAATGTAGCAAAATTGATGCTAGCTTTACATTATCCAATAAGTTAATAGAATTTATAAAAAAATGAAAAATAAATAGTCTGAATGATAATCTCTATATTATATGAAGGACGTAATACAAGAATTGAAACAGAAATTTACTAATCTGAGTGACCCCATAGATATAAAGAATGATAATATCATAAATAAAGATTTATATATGACTGTCAAACCTATTAAAATGATATTCGTAGATAATCACATACCTACAAATACTTATGATCCAGCATTTGATAAATTTCTGAATGAAAATCCACCACTCGAATTTGAAAAGAAAGAGAAGAAACAAATTCGTCGTAAAAGATCTAAGGTAGAATTTGAAGAGGAAGAGATTGAAGAATATGAAATTGTCAAAAAACTTGATCTATCACATTTATTCAAAGATATTAACTATCTATGGTATGATAGACCTATCATTTATGCACTTCATTTGGAAGTAAATGATAAACATTTAATTAAAATAGGTCATACAGATAAGATATATGATTCTATAAATGATAAAGGACATTTTCATACATTATTTAGAGAATTATCATCACATTATGAAGATGTTAAATTTATCAAAATTCTTTGTTTAATAGAACGTAAACATAAGGATGATGAAAAGATTTTATTGTCTAAAACGCTACCATTTTTTTATATATTATGTAGTAAATTTAAAGCTAATGAATTATGCTGTCTTTCAGATAATTATGTAGTCTATCAAAAATATAGAAGATATACTGATGGATGCTTAGGAGTGATCAAATATGTAGAACAAAATTTCTATCATGAATATAATTATGAAACATATATATCTTATATGTTAATTTGAATAAAGATATTATAAATCTATATAAAATATAATTGAATATTATAAAACATAAATGCTAGGACTCATTGGTGCTGGTTATTGGGGTAAAAACCTTATTAGAGAATTTAACAACTTAAATATCCTTCATACAATTTGCGATTTAGATGAAAAATTATTAGAAATTAATCAAAAAATTTATCCTCATATTAAGGCTACATCATCATGGCAATCCTTATTGGATAATCAAGATATTACTTGTATTTGTATATCTCTTCCAGCTGAATTACATTATAAATTTGCTAAACAAGCTTTAGAATATAATAAGGATGTTTTTGTGGAGAAACCATTAGCATTATCTCTCCAACATTGTCAAGAATTAATACAAATAGCTAACAAAAATAATAAAATTTTAATGGTAGGTCATCTATTACAATATCATAGTTGTATTCAGAAAATTTATGAAATAATTGATAAAGATTATATCGGAAATATTCGCTATATCGTCAGTAATAGATTTAATTTAGGTAAGATCAGACGTGAAGAAAATGTTTTATGGAGTTTTGCACCTCATGATATATCTATTATTCTCAGATTAATGAAAAATCAACTCCCTAGTAGTGTAAGATGTATGGGACAATCTTTTGTTTCAAAAGATATACAGGATATTACATCTACTGTGCTCGAATATAATAATTGTTATGTACAAATTAATGTTAATTGGTTAAATCCATTTAAAGAACAAAAATTAACGATAGTAGGCACGAAGGGTATGATAATCTTTGACGATACCATAGATGATAAGATTAAATATTATTCTAATTATATGCAATGGAATAAAGGTCAACCGATAGCAAACAAGACGAATGGTGAGATTGTATTGTATGACAGAGATAATTCCCCATTATATAGAGAATGTCAAGAATTTTTAGAATGTTGTATAACACGTAGAGAATCGAGGACGGATGGAGAGGAAGGTCAAAGAGTGTTACGAGTTTTAGAGATGGCACAAAAGAGTTTATCTCAAAATGGTGAGAAAATAGTTCAGATGGTAGATAATAAAAATTATTATCAACATCCATCTTCATATATAGATGAGAATGTGATCATAGGTAATAATACTAAAATATGGCATTATTGTCATATTATGGAAAGTCAAATAGGTAATGATTGTAGTTTAGGTCAGAATGTATTTGTAGGTAAAGGAGTCAAAATAGGAAATAACTGTCGTATCCAAAATAATGTAAGTATTTATACAGGTGTAACATTAGAAGATAATATATTTTTAGGACCATCATGTGTACTAACTAATGATAAAAATCCTAGAGCAGAATACTCGAAACATGGCAATTACTTAGAAACTTATATAGAAGAAGGTGTTACAGTTGGAGCCAATGCTACTATAATATGTGGAACTAGATTGGGTAAATATTGTATGATAGGTGCAGGTGCTGTTGTCACTAAAGATGTAGAAGCATATGCAGTTGTGGTAGGTAATCCAGCAAAAAAGATAAAAATGGTAAATGAGAAGGGAGAAATATTTTAGGATTAAAATCTCAATAAAATATATTTACTAATATAATATAATGTTGCCAGCAGTATGGGGACCTATAGTATGGTACAATTTTCATATATTATCTTATTCATTCGATCCAATTTATAAAAAAAAATATATAAGATTTTTTAAAAGTGTTCCATATATATTACCATGTATGATATGTACAGATCATTTTAAGATGGCATTAAATAATTATCCACCTGATAAGTATTGTGTAAACAAGCCAAAGATGACAACATGGTTATTTAACATGCATAACATAGTTAATAAAAGATTGAATAAGAAGATATATAATTTAAGCCAGGTGGAGAAGATATATAACGACAGTGAAGGTAATTTAAAGTTAAGTCATTATAAAATGGTAGAATTTTTGAAATTAGTTAGAAAATATTTGATGGGAGGTATTAGTTCAATAATATTTTTCCATAGTCAAAATATTTTGATAAATTATAGTTATATATGTTCTTGTCTAAAATGTAGATTAGGATTGATAACATTGGTCGAAAATTTCAATACAAATAAGAATGGTCTATTAATATTATTAAATCATATGATAAATATTATTAGAAAATGTGGTAAATCGAATACTAAATCAAATATTGATAGAATAAATTTGATAAAAAATAGGAAAATTATTAGAAATAAAACAAATATTAAAAAAATAGATGAAAATTATTCAAATATTAATGAAAATCAATTAAATAATGATGAAATTAATGAAAATTATTCAAATATTAATGAAAATCAATTAAATAATGATGAAAATCAATTAAATAATGATGAAATTAATGAAAATCAATTAAATAATAATAAAAATGATGAAAATCAATTAAATAATGATGAAAAAGTAGTTAAATTAAATAGATTTAAGTCAAATCAAAATGTGATAACTATACTTGATAAAAATAAATTAAAAATTATTTCTAAACAAACCAGAAGTACACCAGGAGTTAAGGCAACAATATCGGTTACACCTTATCAAAAATATAAATTTAAGATAGATATAGAGAAGCCGAAAGATGTAATAATATTTTTTTGGATTAAGAATTTAAAGACATTAAAATTGATAAAATATGAGAATGATGATATAGAGTATAATAATTTAAATACGAAGCGAATAGATATAGGAATTTCAATACATAATCCTAAAGTTAATGATATATTTTATTTAAAGAGTCTAAAAATGATAGAAATTTAAGAGATAAATTTAAGAGATAAATTTAAGAGATAAATTTAAGAATAAAAATTTTTATTTATATTAAGTCTAAAAATATAAATAAAAATATATAAAGATTTTAATAATTAATAAATCATAATGGGAATAAAAAAATATAATACAATATGTCTATTTATGATTGTTAAAAATGAATCTAAAGTCATTGAAAGATGTATTAATTCTGTCAAAGATTTAATTGACTATTGGGTTATTTCCGATACCGGATCCACTGATGGCACTCAAGATATTATAAAAAATCATTGTGAAAAATTAGGCATCAAGGGAGAATTATATGAAAATGAATGGCGTAATTTTGGTCACAATCGTAGTTTATCATGTAAATTTGCTAAAGGTAAAGCTGATTATTTATTAACATTAGATGCTGATGAAGTATTTATATTTGATGAAGGATTTGAACTTCCAAAATTAACAGCTGATGCCTATTATATATGGACTCGTAGTGGAGGTGGTTTTGAATATAAACGGATGCAATTAGTAAGTGATAGATTATCATGGTGTTATAAAGGTGTTTTACATGAATACATTGAACCGATTGGCGAAGTTGTTAAAACTACTGGAACTATTCAAGGTATGTATGATAAACCAGCACCTGATGGTGCTAGATCATCGGATAAAAATAAGTATAAGAAGGATGCATTAGTATTTGAGCAGGCGATATTGGATGAGCCGAAGAATGGTCGTTATGTATTTTATTTAGCACAAAGTTATAGAGATTGTTATGATTACGAGAATGCTATTAAGAATTATGAAAAGAGATCTAAGATGGAAGGATTTTATGAAGAGACTTTTTATTCTCTATATGAAATTGGTATGTGTAAGATAAGAAGAGGAGATCCATTTCAAAATTTTGCAGGTGATTTATTAATAGCTTATAATAACAGACCACAAAGATTGGAACCGGTACATAAGTTTGTAAGATATTGTAGATTAAATAATATGTCTTTTATAGGTTATCAGATGTTCAAGCATGTATTAGATAAACCGCTGGAGACGACTGATATATTATTTGTGGAAAGACCGATATATGATTATAAATTAATTGATGAATTATCGATAGCAGCATATTGGGCTGGATATTATAAGGAGTCATTAAATTTGGTTGAAAGAATATTGAAAGAGAAGAAATATCCGTCAAATGAGGAAGGTAGATTTTTAAAGAATATTAGCATTAACAAGGTTAAAATGGGAGAAACGTCTATCAAGAGAAATATTACCTATAGTGGTGATAAATTTGGTAATATTGATAATAATAATTTAGAAGATGTTTTTACTTATATTTGTAAATCTAATAGATGGGGATATATTGGCCAAAAATATGAAATATGTATGGGATATGGTTCTAACGAAAAAACTACTATTAAATTAAGAGAATTAATTAAAGAATATATTCAAAACAATGGTATCAAGTCTGTGATAGATATTGGATGTGGTATTTGGGAATTTGATCAGACTCAGTATAATGAATTAACATATATAGGTATAGATTGTGTAAAAGAAGTAATAGATTTTAATAAAGAGCGATATGGTAGCAAGAAGCGAGTATTTGTGCATGCTGATATTTTGGATGATAGGAATAATATACCGCAAATAGATTTATGTATAATCAAGGATGTATTGCAGCATTTAAGTAATGATAATGTTATAAAATTATTAAAAAAAGTAGAAACAAAATGTAAATATATATTGTTAATTCAGGATTTTAATCAAGTAGAGGAAGAAAAAGATATCAAGAATGGTGAATATAGACCATTGGCTACCGATAAATATCCATTAAAATTATTTAATCCTATTAAATTATATAAATATTGGACTAAAGAGATTTCCTTGATAGGAAAAGATAGAGATAAATATATAAATAAATTAGATAAACCAGAATTATCTACAAATAAAAATGATGTTGGATTTGTTGATGAAAATAAAGAAGAAATGAGAGAAGAACGAGAAAATAAGAATATAGAAATGAAAGTAGAAAAGAAAATTATTAATAAAGAAGTACTTAAAGAACCAGAATTAAATAAAGATGAGAGTAATAAAGAACCAGAATTAAATAAAGAACCAGAATTAAATAAAGATGAGAGTAATAAAAAGGATAATTGTATAGAAGAACAAGATGTAAAAGTGTTAAAAGAAGAGATAGAACCACAACGAGAAAATAAGGGTAAAATATTATTAGCAATATTAGCTAGAAACAAGGCACATATTTTGATGAAATATTTAGAATGTATAGATAATTTAGAGTATGATAAGAAATTAATAACAGTTTATATTAACACAAATAATAATACAGATGATACCGTAGAAATTTTAGAACAATGGGCTAAAGATAATCAAGATAAATATTCTTATATAGAGTTCGAGAAGGGTAACTACAAAGAGATGGATTCGGTAACATCTAATCCGCATACATGGACGGGAGTTAGATTCAAGATATTAGCAAATATTAGAAATAAGAGTTTAAAGAAGACGATAGAGAATGAATGTGATTATTATTTTGTCATAGATTGTGACAATTTCTTAGAATCTCAAACACTTAAAGAATTAATAGAAGAAGATAAGCCAATCATAGCGCCAATGTTAAGAGCAATACCAGAAACAAATGATAGCTATAGTAATTATTTCTGTGATGTTACACCAAGTGGATATTATAAGGCGCATAAAGATTATATGAAAATATTGACACGAGATATGATAGGAACATTTGAAGCACCTGTTGTTCATTGTACATATTTGATAAAGCAAGAATATATTAATAAATTGAATTATTTAGATAACACACAGCATCATGAGTTTGTAATATTTAGTAGAAGTGCAAGAAATAATAGTATTAAACAGTATATAAGTAATAAGCGAGAGTATGGTAAGTGTGTACATTTCTTTGATGAGAATATAAAGTTGGAGGAGGAGAAAATGCGAATGGATAAATATGAATTATTAAAGAGAAATCAGATGGTATTACAATAAAAATATAAAGACAAGATAAATTAAGTTATAAGAGTATATAAAAAATATATAAATATATAAAAGTATATTTAAATATGGAAGCATTACTTCAAAATATCATTGAGGAGAATCTTAAGAATGATAATATCGATAAAAAAGAAATATTAGTCATAGGCGATATAAAAGATTATAGAGATAGAATGAGTAAAAATTTCATAAGATTTATAGATTATCTTCGTGATAATTTAATTAATTATAAAATAATTTATTATGGCACTGGTATTCCTGAATTTATTAAAGGATTGTCTTTACTAGATATTATTAAAAAATATTGTCAAACAGTTGACCCAATAGTTTGGATATGTGATGTTAGAGGTCCTACTATGACAAATAGGATATATGATTATCAAGGAATAAAAATTTATGATTATGAAGATATTATGGGTAAGATTGATAGTATTATATCTGAAATTAATAATGGAGGTTATAGTCATGTTTTGTATAAAAATGATGGAACAGAAAATTTAAAGATTAGATTAAACTGTCCAATAGTTAAATTTATACGATATGATCATTATATAGATGAAAGTAAATTTACAGATTATAATTTAGATAAGGAATATGATATATTATGTTTTGGATGTATAAATTTTGGATGTTATCCATTTAGGGAGAGATTATTTAAATTATTACAGAAAACTAAAGATATCAAAACTTATACTCTCAGTCATCCTAATTATGGATATAAAAAAACACATAATATAGTTGAAGATAATTTATCAAAATTAATTAATAAATGTAAATTATCTATAGTTACACCATCTACATATGAATTTTTTTTGAAGAAATATGTAGAAATAGCATTATCTAAGAGTTGTATGGTAGGGAGATTACCTCAATATAATGGAGAAAAGTTTAAAGGATGTATGATAGAAGTACATGAAAAAATGTCAGATAATGAAATCTTAGATAAGATTAGATATTATTTAAAAAATGATAAAGAAAGAGAGGAATTAGTAGAAAAGAGTTATAAAGTTGCAATAGAATATTATAGTTATGAAGCAGGATCAAAATTATTTGAGAGTTATTTTAATAATATTTATAAAGAATATGATAAAAAATTAGATATAGGTCAGGAGAAAATATTAGAAGGGAGGATAGATCAGATATTTGTGTCATATGATTTAGTAAATTTCAGGGAAAAGTTTATGAGAAAATATGGTTTAAAATATTATTATGATAGAGATAAACCATTAATATTTTTTGGTTTATATAATCAATATGATTATCATTTAATCAGAAATCATAGAGGATTATGTGTCTTAATATGGGGTGGGACTGATAGTATAATGATAAGTGAATGGAAATTTGATAAGATATTAGATATTTTTACAGATGAATTATATAAATATAATAAGATACGATTATTATTGGATAAATATAAGGAATTAAAACATAGAAATGTTAAACAAAGTCTAATTAAAATAGTGGAAATAGATAAGAATATTAATTTAGAGATGATACATGATATTCCAAAAGTAGTATATGAAATATTAACAAGGTGTAATATGAGACATATAGCAATTTCTAGAGATATACAGTATGATTTAGATAAATTAGAAATAAATAATAGACGAACAATGATAACATTTGTTGAAAAAGATAAATTTAAACCGTGTGAGAAGGGTAATTGTGTATATATTTATACATCGAAAATGTGTCCGAATTTATATGGAGAGGATATATATAAAGAGGTGATAGAAAGATTACCTGATATAGAATTTATAATTGCGAATATAAGTACATATAATAATATGTATGAAGTATATAAGAAATGTTTCATAGGTTTAAGATTAACAAAACATGATGGTAATGCTAATACAGTACAAGAGTTAGGATTATGTGGGATTAAATGTGTACATAATGGAGATTATCCAAATGGAATTAAATGGAATACGGTTGAAGATATATTAGAATCTATAAAAAAAGAGAGGGAAGAAATAGATAAGAAAGACGAAGAATTAGCAAAAAGAGTTAGAGATTATATTGATATAAATGTGGATGATATAGTTATGTTAAATAGATATTAATTTTAATAAAATATATAAGTTATATAATTATAATTTTTATATTTTAATATTATAAAATGATAGAA
>SDBT01020138.1_pt1 | contig 10440 bp, 8 predicted proteins | sample 2277101 | NCBI WGS metagenome assembly SDBT01 (sample SAMN10404973, study PRJNA504765) | marine sediment metagenome | isolation source: marine sediment core GS10_PC15, 103 cmbsf | place: Arctic Ocean: Southern Knipovich Ridge | collected 2010
AATTGCGTTCGGGCGTTTTGTAAACAGATGTAAACAGTGGTGGGGGGCAGAGGCACGCGCCCTGCCGCTACTGCTGTATCGGTAGCGTGACCTGGAAGACTGTCCCGGCCGGCGAGTTGGGGGTGACTTCGATGGCGCCGGCGTGGATCTCGACGACGCGTTTGACGATCGCCAGGCCCATGCCCGTGCCGTCGGCGAAGGTGTGCTTGGCTTCGGGGGCGCGGTAGAACTCTTCGAAGAGGTGCCGCCTCGCCTGGTCGCTGATGCCGATGCCGGTGTCGGCGACAGTCAGCTCGGCGTGATCGGCGAAGGAGCGAAGCTCCACGTCGATACGCCCGCCGTCGGGGGTGTACTGGATGGCGTTGGCGACGAGGTTGGTCACCAGCTCACGCAGCATCTCCTCGTCGCCGCGGAGGGTCACCGGCAGGGCGTGGGAATGGACGGTGATGCTCTTGTTCTCCGCCTGCTTGCCCAGCAACTGCACGATGTTGCAGACGATCGTGTCCAGCCGGACGTCGACGATCCGGAGGATGTCGGCCGGGCTGCGGAGGCGGGAGAAGGTCAGCATGTCGTTGACCAGCTCCATCAGGGCGGCGGTGCGGTGCTTGCCCCGTTCGATGAGCCCGGCCTGCTTGCCCGTCAGGTCGCGGGCGGTATGCTCCAAGGAGTCGAGGATGCTGTGCACGGCCGCCAGGGGAGATCGCATCTCGTGCTCGGCCCGTCGCATGAAGAACCCCTTGGCCTCATCGGCGGCGGACAAGTCTCGATAGGCGCGCTCCAGCTCGGCCTCGCGGGCACGGAGGCGGTCGGCGATTGTCGAGGCGACGAAGACCATCGCGAAGATGGTGACCGTCACGGCCGCGGTGACGTGCAGGACGTACATCGGGTTTCGGTGGAGGCCCGCGGCGGGTTCGATGGCGACGTGGGCGAGCAGGCCCTGCTGCTCCGACCACGCCAGCAGGTTGACCAAGGTGGCGGCGACGGCGGCGGTGATGTAGGCCAGGGTTCGGCCAAGCAGTTCGGTGACGATCACGATGGGCACGACGATGATGACAATGAAGAAGTTCTCGACCCCACCGGTGAAGTGGATCAGCAGGGAGATGGCGACGAGGTCGCAGAGGATCTGGGCGAGGGCGATCCCGAGCGTCAGCCGGCGGGTGATCCGCTTGCGGGCGCGGACGATCCGCCCGAGGAAGGTGAACACGGCGTTGTAGAGGAAGATCACCAGCACCACCCGCACGGCCGGGCCCATCATCATCGGCCTGCCGTTGACCCGCCAGCGCAGCCCGAGCGCATACCAAGCCACCACCAGCGTGACCAGACAGAAAGCCCCGAACGCCCAGCGGACATGGGTGAACCACGCGAGGCGGTCGAACAGCTCCCGGTCGGTAATGCTCAACCTCACCTGACCGCCGGCGGCGCTGGAATTATCCTCAGACATGGCGGGCAGATGATAGCAGGACCGTCGCCCGGCGTACATAGGGATCGAGATAACCAGCCGTGCAGGCAATTCTCCGTCAGAGGCGGGCCACGTGGGCGAGGAGGCTGGGCATGTGATCTAACGGCTGCTTCAGGCAAGGCTAAGCGGGTGCCGGCGGCGGCCGCGCGTGGGGAACTTCGGAGAAAATACTTTGTGAGAAATTTCCCAAATGCCCTTGACGCCCTCGCGGGGCCGGCGGTACGGTGCGTCATGTAGTCCCGCTTATCCGTGGTTAGTTGCCCGTTCGTTCTGACAGTCACCTCTCGGGGAGTGAACGGTTATGGCGACCTGCTGGATGGACTTGGCAGAGATGCGCAGTGCATTGGCCGACCGTGCCGGCCTGTCCGGGGTTTCCCTGCTTTCAGTCTGCGGTGGCGCCTGGTGCGAGACGTCCGATCCCGCCGCCGCCACCGATTCCCTCTCCCAGCCGCGAGGCCCCCAGAGCCCCAAGGGTTTCTTCCTTCCCCCGGTCGAGTCGATGGGTCGCTACGGCGCCGCCATGCCGGCCGGGTCCGCCACCCAGACGGCGGTCCGGACCGTCGAGCTGGTCGGCGTGCGTGCGTGCGAGCTGCGGGCGCGGGATTATCTCGACCAGGTTTTCCAGGCCGGCGAGTTCATCGATTCCCGCTACGCAGCCCGGCGGACCGGGGCCACGGTGATCTCGTGCGATTGCGTGGACTGCGCCGATTCGTGCTTCTGCACGGCCGTGGGCGGCCAGCCGTTCGCGACCGAGGGCTTTGACGTAAACCTCACGCCGGTGGACGGCGGGTACGTCGTGGAGGCCGCCACGGAACGAGGCGCCCAATGGCTGGGCGACGCGGACCGGGCCGAGGCCACCGCCGAGCAACTGGCCGAGCGCGACCGCGTTCGGTCGGCGATGGTCGATCGGCTGACCGCCCTCAACGCCGAGATCGGCCTGTCCGCCTCCGACGAGGCGGCGCCCGCCTTGCCCGATGACGCCGACCCGTCCTGGCAGAGATTCGCCGCCGACTGCGTGGAGTGCGGGGCATGCACCCACATCTGTCCGACCTGCCATTGCTTCTACCTGTATGACCAGGTGCTGGGCCCGGCCGAGTTCGAGCGGGTCCGCACCTGGGACAGTTGTCTGCTCAGCACATATGGCCGGATGGCCGGGGCGGCGGGGACGAAGCTGACGCCGCGGCCGCTTCTTTCCAGCCGGCTGGCCAACCGGGTGCTGCACAAGTTCAGCTATTCCCCGCAGCAGTACGATCGGCTGGGTTGCGTGGGTTGCGGGCGGTGCGTGGACGCCTGCATCGGCGGCATCGACATTCGCGAGGTGGTGAAGGAGTTGGGCCAATGACCCCGGATGATCCTTACCTGCCCGCTCCGGCCGAGGTGATCGAGGTGATCGAGGAGACGCCGACGATCAAGACTCTGAGGCTGTCGCCGATCACCCCGCTGCAGTTCCGCGCGGGGCAGTTCGTGCAGTTGACCGTGCCGGGTGTGGGCGAGGCCCCGTTCACGCCGTCCAGCTCTCCGCTGGAGCCGGAGCGTGTGGACATCACCATCCTGAATACCGGCACGGTGACCGAACAGCTCCACCGGGCGTCGCCGGGGCAGATGCTGGGGCTGCGCGGGCCCTTCGGCAAGGGCTATCCCATCGAGACGCTGGCGGGCAAGGAGGTGCTGATCGTCGGCGGCGGGGTGGGTCTGGCGCCGCTGCGGGCGCTGATCCAGACGCTGATGGCGGATCTGGAGCGGGTCAAGCGGGTCAGCATCAAGTACGGCGCACGCTGCATGGAGGAGCTGCTGTACCTCGACCAGCAGAAGCAGTGGGCGGACGAGGACAAGGTGGACGTGACGACCACCATCGACCGTCCCCAGCCCGGCTGGGGCGGGCGGACGGGGGTGGTCACCACGCTGCTGACGGACGTGGACGTGGACAAGTCCAACTGCTTCTGCTTCGTCTGCGGGCCGGGGGTCATGCTCAAGTTCACCACGCAGACGTTGCTGGGGGAGGGCTTCGAGCCGGAGCAGATATACCTCTCGATGAATCGTCGCATGAGTTGCGGCATGGGTCATTGCGGTCGGTGCAACATCGGGCCGCATTATCTGTGTAAAGACGGACCGGACATAAACTACGCGCTGATCAAGGACTACCCGGATGTGTTCTAGGGCCAAGTGGCCTCGCGCGCCCCTGCGGGGTGTCGGGGCCTGTAGTTCGGCCGGCAAGCGATCAGTTGGGCTTGCTGCGGGCTGTCTCTGACCGGCGCCGGGAAAGGCGTCACCGTGGTCAGTACCGAACGGCAACAACACGCGTCGCGCTGTACTCTCTGCCCCGCGGGCTGTGCGCTGGCCCTGACCCGCTCGGGCCCGGACACCTGGCGGACCGAATACCCCCTTACCGGGGGAGCGGGCCTGTGTCCGCGCGGGGGGGCGATCGGCGAGCTGGTGGGGCACCAACTGCGGATCGTTGCGCCGGCGACCCGTCATGACGGTCGGCTGCGGCCCACGGCGATGTCATCGGCCATTGGCGACGTGCTCGACGCGGCCGATGAGGGCCTGACTGTCATGCTGGACGGGAACGTCCCCGCCGAGCAGATCATCTCCGTGGCGGGGTGGCGGCGCCGCTGGCCGGGCCTGAAGGTCTGCCTGGTGCTGGAACCGGCCGAGGAGCAGTTGCTGCTGGGGACGGAGGCGTCGGGTGCGGCGTACCTTTGTTCGGCCGATCTGGCCGGTTGCGATGGGTTCGTGATCGTCGGCGACGCCTTCGCCGCCAACCCGGTGTGTTCGCGGGGCGTGTTCGACCGCCGCCGGGCCGAGCCGAGAACGCCGATCGTGGTGATCGACCCCGGCGCGGGCACGTCATCGAAATTCGCTTCGCACTGTCCCGCCGTCGCTCCTGGCGGGGAGCTGACGGCGGTGGCGCAACTGGCGTCCTCGATGGGCGTGGACGTCACATCCGTCGCGCCCTCCGAGCCGGCGGATGCATCCGTCGCCGCCGCGGGCGTGGCGGTGGCTGGCTGCAAACGCCTGGGCGTGATCCTGGCGGCCGAGCACGGCAGGGGGGCGGCGTGGCGGCAGATCGGCTACCTCGCGGGCCGGTTGGCCATCGCCGCGGGCGGGGGCGTGGCGGTGCAGACTTCCTCGGCGAACGCCCTGGCGGCGGTCCGGCTGGCGCGCCGGTGCGGGCTGGTCCCGCTGGCCGAGGCGGTGGAAGGCCATGACGAGGTGAGGATTACCATCGGGTGCGATCCTATCGGCATGCTAGGGCGACCCGACGTACAGGTGCTGGCCGCCGCGGCCGCTTTGCCCAACGTCACCACCGACGCAGCCTCCATCGTTCTGCCGGTGGCGATGACCTGCGAGTACGCCGGCACGTACCTGCTGGATGGGGCGAAGCGGACGTGGGTCGCTCCGGTGCTGGCGCCGCCGGCGGGGGTGCCTACCGCGGACGACCTGATCGGCGCGCTGGCGTTGGCGTCGGGCATTCGGCCCGAGCCGGTCGAGTTGACCGAGGCCGACTTGGCGCGGCTGGACGTCTCCCCGCCGCCTTTCGCCGCCGAGCCACCCGTCCCCACCGGCGTCACGCTGCTGCTGGGCCGATGCGGCGACCATGCCGGATCTGGCGCGCTGACCGGCCACGCGGCGTGGCAGGCCGCCGTCCAGCCGATTCCGGAATTGCGGATCGCCCCTGACGACGCCCGCAGGGCGGGCATCGAGAACTTCGCCACCGTGACCGTCCGCGCCGGCCGGCGGTCGCTCCGGGCGGCGGCACGCGTCACCCCCGACGTGCCCGACGGCGTGGTGGTCCTGCCGGAAGGCTTCGCCCAGACGCGGGCGCTGCTGGCGGGGCGCGTGGACGTGGACAGCGGCGCAGTCGTGGCCGAGCCGGCGACTGTGGACGTGAGTGCATGACATGAAAACCCAGACCACACAAACCGTCTACAAACGCGTGTTGGTGGACTTGGACCGCTGCATCGAGTGCCGTTCGTGCGCCGCGGCCTGCTCGGTCAGTCACGCCAACGTCCCGTCCATTCAGTTCGCCCGCGCCGGTTGGGCCTTGCTGCCGGTGGTCTGCCGGCAATGCCAAGCCGCCCCCTGCGTGGACGCCTGTCCCGCCGAGGCCATGGTCCGCGACGACGACGGCGTGGTGCGCCGGCGCCTGTTCCGCTGCGTGGGGTGCTCCTCGTGCGTGCGTGCGTGCCCGTTCGGGGTGATCCCCGCGCGTCTGGCCGGCACGCCCGCCGCCTCCCACAGTCCGGACCGTCTCAGCGGGCGCCAGGCGGCCAAGTGTGACCTGTGTTTCGACCGCACCGCCTCCGGCGACGGCGAGCCGCGATGCGTCGCCGCCTGCCCCTCCGGGGCGTTGCTCTTCGCCGACGAGCGTGACGGCGAGGCCATTGGCGTGGACCTGCTCGGCGGACGGACCGCCGGGGAGCATCCTTTCAAGCGAAGGTGAGTCGCCCATGAACACCGGCTGGATCCTGCTGACGTTCGTCGCCGCCTCGGCGGGCACCCTCTTGCTGGGCCTGCTGCTGCGCGGCGTGGATCGGATTGTCACCGCACGTGTGCAATGGCGGAAGGGCCCGCCGATCTACCAGTCCCTGGTGGACGTGATCAAACTGACCGGCAAGGAAACCCTCATGCCCGTCACCGCACGCCGCACGGGCTTCCTGCTGGCGCCGATGCTGGCGCTGTCGGCGACGGCCGTGGCGGCGATGATCCTCTGGCGGGCCCTGCTGACGCCCGAGGCGACCTTTATGGGCGATCTGGTCGTGGTGTTCTACCTGCTGACCATCCCCGCCCTGATGACCGCCCTGGGCGCCTCGGCCAGCGGCAACCCGCACGCCGCCATCGGCGCCTCCCGCGAGCTCAAGCTGCTGCTGAGCTACGAGCTGCCACTGTTCCTGGTGCTGCTGCTGGCGATCGCCCGGGGCGGATGGACCTTCAGGCTCGGCGAGTTCTCCGCCCACACGCCGGCGCTGTACAGCATCTCCGGCGTGATCGCCTTCGTCATCGCCATCGTGTGCATGCAGGCGAAGCTCGGGCTGGTCCCGTTCGACATGGCCGAGGCCGAGTGCGAGATCATGTCCGGCGTCTACGTCGAGTATTCGGGCCTGCCCCTGGGCATGTTCCTGATGACGCGGGCGATGATGCTCGCCCTGCTGCCGCTGCTGCTGGTGCTGGTGTTCTGGGGCGGGCTGACGCCATCGGTGCTCGGGGTGTTGGCGTTTATCGGCAAATACCTGCTGCTGGTGGTGCTGGTGGTGCTGATCCGCAATACCAACCCGCGTTTGCGAATCGACCAGACGCTCCGGCTGTTCTGGTGCCGGCTGACGCCGGCGGCGATCGTGGCGATCGCGATGACCCTTGTGGGCGCGTCGAGGGGCCTGTCATGGCTTTGAAGAACTGGGCGCTGCGGAAGTCGTTGTGGGTGTACCACGTCAACACGGGCGCCTGCAACAACTGCGACATCGAGGTGCTCGATCTGCTCACCCCGCGGTACGACATCGAGCGGTTCGGCATGATCCTGGTTGGCAGCCCCCGCCACGCCGATGTGCTGGCGGTCACCGGCGTGTGCACCCGCCAGGCCCAGCCTCGACTGCAGGAAGTCTACATGCAGACCGCCAAGCCCTGCGTGGTCATGGCCATCGGCTCCTGCGCCAACGCCCAGGGCATCTTCACCGAGGCCTACCACGTGGGCGACCCCGTGGACGAAGCCATCCGCGCCGTCGACCCGGACGCCATCATCATGTACGTGCCGGGCTGTTCCCCCAAGCCCGAGGCCATGATCGGCGCCGCCGTCAAGGCCATGGAATATCTCAAGAGTCTCGCGGCCCCGCAGGCGACGTAGCGGCCGCGGCCGGTCGCGTAAGGAGTATCCGTCATGACCGTCGTAGCGACGGAAACCGAAGTGCCCCTGATGGGCTTCGTGGGCGAGGTGCTGGACCGCCTCGGCGACCTGCTGCTGGACGTCCAGCAGTGTGAGCCCCGGCGGGGTATCGCCCGGGTGGACGCCGATCGCGTGGTGGAGGTGGCGGCGAAGATGTTCGCCATGGAGGGCTGCCGCCTGGTCACCTGCACCGCCGTGGAGGTCCGCGACGGCGTGGACGTGCTCCAGCACTGGGCCTTCGAGCCGGTCGGGGCGGTGGTCACGCTCAAGGTCCTGGCCGCCCGGCCCGCGATGGCGCTGGACTCGATCGCCGGCGTCCTCGCCGGCGCCAACTGGATCGAACGGGAAATCCATGACCTGCTCGGGGTGACCTTCCGCGACCACCCGGATATGCGCCGGCTGATCCTGTCCGATGACTGGCCCAAGGGCCTGTATCCGCTCCGCAAGAGCTTCGACCAGGTCGCCGACCGTCCCGATAACCCGCCGCCCCAGCCGGCGCCGGAGGACATGGAATCCCCCACGCCGCCGGCCCCCGGCAAACGCGAGCGGACCGTGATCAGCATCGGGCCCTTCCACCCGCTCCAGGAGGAGCCCGAGTTCTTCCAGCTGTACGTGGACGGCGAGACGGTCGTCGACGTGGACGTCCGCCTCTCCTACAACCACCGCGGCATCGAGAAGCTCGACGAGTCCAAGACCTTCGACCAGGTGCCCTTCGTGGTCGAGCGGGTCTGCGGGATCTGCTCGGCCAGCCATCCGCTGGCGTACGTCCAGGCGGTCGAGGAGATCGCCCAGGTTCGCGTGCCCGAGCGGGCGCTGTACCTGCGGACCATCGTCAACGAGCTGGAGCGGCTGCACTCCCACCTGCTGTGGGTGGGGTTGGCGGGTCATTTCCTGGGCTACAACACGGTATTCATGTGGGCGTGGAAATACCGCGAGCCGATCATGGACGTGCTGGAGATGTCCACCGGCAGCCGGGTGAACTACGCCAACGCCAAGATCGGCGGCGTCCGGCGCGACATGACCGATGAGCAGTTGCAGGCGGTCGAAAAGGCCTGCATCGACGTCCTCGGCCCGTTGGACATGCTGACCAACGCGGTGCTGGACGACCCGGTCCTGCACGCCAGGCTCAAGAACGTCGGCGTGCTCACGCCCCAGGCCTCCAAGGACTACGGCGCGGTCGGCCCCACCGCCCGAGGGAGCGGCGTGCCCATCGACGTGCGGCGCGACGACCCGTACGGCGTGTACGACCGCGTGGACTGGGACGTGGTCACCGCCCCCAGCGGCGACGTGTTCGGCAAGGCGGTCGTCCGCCTGCTCGAGTCCTTCGAATCCGTCAAGATCATCCGCCAGTGCGTCAAGGATATGCCCGGCGGCGAGATCGACGCCATGGTCGAGGCCATCCCGCCCGGCGAGGGCGTCGGGCATGTCGAGGCGCCGCGGGGCGAGACGTTCCACTATGTCCGCTCCGACGGCACCAACCGGCCCGTACGCCACAAGATCCGCGCCCCCAGCTTCGTCAACATCCCCACCTTCAAGGCCTCCTGCATCGGCCAGCAGATCGCCGACGTCGCCATCACCCTCGCCAGCGTCGACCCGTGCTACTCCTGCACCGAACGGCTGTGCCGCGTCGTGGACGCCGATTCGCACAAGCCCCTCTACACATTCGACGAGCTGGTGAGGCTGTCGCAGTTGAAAACCGAACGTATGAGCCCGCGCCGCAAGGGCAGGAAGCGGTGAGTGCGAAATGAAAGAGCTGCTGGAGATCGTGACCCATCCCCTGATGCTGCCGATCAGCATCGCCCTCCTGGCCGGGGCGGCGGCGTACGTGCTCAGCCGGGCCGTGCCGGCGGCATGTCGGCTGATTGCGCTGGCGGGCTCGGCGGCGGTGCTGTGGGTGGTCGTCCGCGCCGGGACGGCCGGGGCCGAGGCGCTGGGTTGGGAGTGGACGAAACTGACCGACTCGATAACGCTGTCGGTGGACCTGTCGACCTCGACGTTGGGGATGCTCGTCGCCGGCGCCAGCGCGGCGTTCGCCCTGCTGATCACCATCTACAGCTTCCGCGCGATGGCGGGTCGGTACTGGGAGGGCAAGTTCTACGCCTACCTGCTGTGGGCGTTGGGCGGGGCGTGCATCGTGGCGTTGGCGGGCAACCTGCTGGTGCTGCTGGTGGGCTGGGAGATCGTCACGCTGATGTTGTTCCTGATGATCAACCAGGGCCGGGCCGACGCCAAGGCGGGCGCGGCCAAGGCCTATGGGGTGCTGGGCCTCGCCGACGCCTGCCTGCTGCTGGCGATTGTGCTGTTGATGGTGATGCCGGGCGGGTCGAAGAACCTGTCGCTGACCGCCGGCCCGCGGGTCGTGAGCGAGATGGGGGCCACGGGCTATCTGGTGTACGTGTTGATCCTGATCGCCGCCCTGGCCAAGGCCGGGGGCGCCCCGCTGCACTCGTGGATCCCCGCCGCTGCCAAGGACGCCCCGACGCCGGTGATGGCCCTGCTGCCCGGCTCCCTGGACAAACTGCTGGGCATCTACCTGCTGGTGATCGTCGCGTTGCGGTTCTTCGCCCCGGATGCCGCGATGGGCGTCGTCCTGCTGATCGTCGGGGCCGTGACGCTGCTCGGGGCGGGCCTGATGGCGGTGATGCAGGGAAACCTGGACCGCGCCCTGGCCTTCGACGCGGTCAGCCAGGTGGGCTACATGGTCATCGGCGTGGGCGCCGGCGTGTGGCTGCTGGACGCCGGGGGGGCCGCCAGGGCCCCGCTGGCCGGCCTGGCCATTGCGGGCGGCCTGTTCCACATGTTCAATCACGCCATCTACAAATCAGGGCTGTTTCTCATGTCCGGCGTGATCCGCCGCGCTGCCGGCACGTCCGAGATGAAGGACATGGGCGGCCTGGCACGCGCCATCCCCGCGACCTTTGTCTGCGGGGGCGTGCTGGCCATGGCGGCGGCGGGCATCCCGCCCCTGAACGGGTTCTACAGCAAGTGGCTGGTCTTCCAGGGCGCGCTGAGCATGAAGACGCCCGGGGCCATGGCCGTGCTGGTCATCGCGGTCTTCGCCAGTGCGCTGTCGCTGGCGGTGTTCGTCAAGATTCTGTACTCG
>SDBT01020139.1_pt1 | contig 10440 bp, 13 predicted proteins | sample 2277101 | NCBI WGS metagenome assembly SDBT01 (sample SAMN10404973, study PRJNA504765) | marine sediment metagenome | isolation source: marine sediment core GS10_PC15, 103 cmbsf | place: Arctic Ocean: Southern Knipovich Ridge | collected 2010
GTATAGAATTATTTGCTCGTCAGAAAACTAAAGGATGGGACGTATGGGGTAATGAAGTAGAAAGTGATATTACTTTATGAGATATATCAAGCCAGTTCAATTACCTCCTAATCCGATCATTTTATTCGATGATCGTGAAAGAAAACCTTGGAACTTCTTGGCAAGCTGTTGGCCAATGGAAAAACATCGCCTAAAGATAGGTGATTATACGGTCAAGGGGTTTGAAGACTTAATAGCCATTGAAAAGAAAAGTGGACTTGAAGAACTACTTACAAACTTGGGGAAAAAGGAACGTCCCAGGTTCGAACGATTTCTTTTAAAACTTTCCGAAATGCCGATCAAGGTAATGATCATAGAGCAGACATATACAATGGACAACATCTTGAAAGTCTTAAAATTGGCCCGGAAAAAAAGCAATGGGCGATGTCAGCTTACAACAAGAACGCTAACTTTTTGGACTGCGAAAATTACAGGTTTTTATGGAATTCCTATGATTTTCTTGAACAAACAAACTGCCCGGGTAGTAGTACCAGAGATAATAAGACAATGTTTATTACGGGCTCAACTTGAAAGGCAAAAAAAATAAGATGAGTGAATGTCAAGACTGCGTAATGAATACTATCTGTACTTTTTATGAACAACGTATACACACAGAGACGGGCGAATGTCCGCAATCTATTGAGCGAGAGCATGAATACTATAATCCCTTCGACTAAATTTAAGGTTATGACAGTTCATAAACTCTGGGACATTTCATGTCTCCGTAAGTTTTTCTGGCATCGTGTAATGAACTTCTCTCCAAAAGGAATAAATTTTAACTTTTGGTACGGTGGTGTCTTTCATGTCGGATTTCAGGCAGTTCTCTTAGGTAAGACTTGGCCTGCAATTAAAGTAGCCATACGGAAAGAGAGTAAGAAACGACTCAAAGGTCATTCACTTACAGTTGATGAACAACAAGAAATTGCGGTACAATTTGACCTTATCTGTGTCTTTGTAAAAGCATCGATGGATCATCCTGCTACTGCAAAGATGGAAATGATTGAGGCAGAGAAATTTGTCAACTATTCAATTAAAGCGGTTCCCGGAGTCAAATATTGTGGCTCTATGGATGGAGACGGATTCTATGATGGAGAACCTTGCACCTTTGAAATTAAGACAGCGACACAGATAACAGCGTCCTACTTCAAGGCTCTTGACGTTGACCAGCAGGTCCATAGTTACGCTCTTGGTATGCGGAAACAAGGTAAACCCAGAGATAAATGTTGCTATCTTGTGTTCCGTAAGACACAAAAGCGAATTAAAAAGGGTCAGACACCCGATGATTTTGTGGCTGAGATCAAAAAAGATGTCGCAGCTCGGCCTAATTTTTACTTCGGTGGTGATGAGAGTAAGGTATCTTTTCCGTATGTTCTACCCTTGGGAAAACATACGATTAATGATGCGGGAAATAACATTGAAGCTGGAGCTTGGTTGCTTAATCAAATTTACAGCAATCTTAGTGAGCGGTCATTATTGTTACCACAAAACTGGGTAGCGAATACAAGACAATGTTTTAACTATGGGCGATGTCCATATTTTCAACTATGCCATAACCTGAAACGTTGGGAACTATATACTCGCTTCTATAAACAGCGAGAAATGCTCTACACAAAAGAAGAAACCGAATTGCAAAACGCAAAGTAAGTTGGAGATTATAATGGCAAGACTTATTGCACCAAGAAAAACAAGAACAACAGGTACAACAGGAGCAAAAGGCGGAAGCCGCAAGAAATCAAACGCCCATCTGCAAGCTACTGAAGTCGAAGAAATTAAGTTCCAGGCTGAGCCAACAATGGACGCGAGATCGTTCCAAGAGCATCTCATCTTACTCTACGGTGCAGTGAAGATTGGAAAAACTACCTTACTGAGTTATTTTCCTGGAGTGTATTTTCTTCCGACTGAACCAGGGTACAAGGACTTAAAGGTAAGGAAAACTCCAATTTCTAACTGGGCAACCTTTGTCGAAGTCGTTAAGAAGCTCAAGAAGAATCCAAAGGTCATGCAGGACGTTGAGTTACTTGTTATTGACACAATTACGAATTTATCCAAGTTCTGTATGCAAAAAGTTTGTGCTGATGAAGGTGTTACTCACCCGTCAGATCAAGAATGGGGTAAAGGTTGGGCTGCGTTCGCCGACGAATTTGCTTACTGGATATTACAGCTTGCATCAATCGGTCCAGGTATCGCGTTTATCGCTCATGCTGATAACAGAGAGATTGTCTCACGGTCTATGAAAGTAACAGTTTCAGTGCCCGATCTGCCGAAGACAACCTACCGAGTAATCAACAATATCTGTGATGTAATCATGCACATGGATTATGTTACTCAGGGAAACAAAGGTGAGGAATTAGGTGTACTACGTTGTTTGTATACCAAGCCGTCTGAGGTCAGAGACGCTGGAGATCGAACAGGTAAGCTTCCTTCGATTATCAAGTTCCGGACAGAGGAAGAAGCTGTCGAAAAAATTATGGGTTATTTCTCAGATACAGTGAACCCAAAACCCAAGAAACGCGTAAGTAAAGTAGCAAAGAAAAAGACAGGTAAAAAGAAGTAATACGGTTCATAATCTAAGTATCATTTTTTCAGAAAGGGCCAAAAAATTATGGCAAAGAACAGACAAAGAGCAAATCCATTGGACAATCTTCAAGACGCATGGGGTGAATCAACTGCTCGACAGTTCGGTCAGAATCTCGCCGTAGGTATCTATGTGGGTGTGATCGAACAGGCTGTAGTCGGACGGGCAAAGCCTCAGGACGACGGTACTCCCGGTCGTATGCAGTGCACCTGGGATTTGCAAGTAACCGAAGGTGAGTGTCAGGGACGCCAGACAAAGAAGTTTAGCGGCCTTGAGACTAAGGACAACCTTGATTGGTTCAAGGGTGATCTGGAAATCCTGGAAGTCGAAATTCCTGATGATATCGTCGACCTGGGTGATGCACTCAGTGAGATTGCTGGTACTCTGATCCGCTTCTCAGTTCGTCAAAATGGGGAATTCACCAACATCGACTTTATTGAGCCGCTTGAAGGTGACTACGAAGCCGATGATCCTGAAGACCCTGAAGCAACGGAGCCTGACGATCCAGAAGACCCGGAAGATGAGACTCCGACCTTGGCTCAGCTCAAGAAGATGAAGGCCCCTAAGTTGCTGAAGCTTCTTGAAGCTGCCAATTATGACATCGACGATTTCGAGGACGATGTCGAGTTTATGCGGGACACGCTGATTGAAGAATACGACCTGGCATAAAACCTGAGTACTTTGGTTAGGAGCTATAGAACAAGGCTCTGCCGTACGGCGAACTGAATTCGGCTCCTGACCAACTATATTTTACAAGTTAATCACATGAACAGGGCGGCGAACCCGGTTTCTAACCCCCGCTAATTTGTCTTTTTCTGCCGTCCTGTTCGTGTTTTTTTATTGAAAGAATTAAATGCGTTTCAGACCAAAGATAGCTTTAGAGCGATTTAAGGATAAATGCCATAAGTATTTGGTCATAAGAGACGATGATTACATTGATATTATTTTCGCTATCGTTTTCGCCAACCGGTTAGACTCAAAACCAGTTTGGCTTTATCTCGTTGGGGCTCCATCTTCAGGAAAGACGGAGATACTACAAGCTCTTGTCGGGCCTGAAGTGGAGCAAATTAGTAAGCTCTCCGCTCATTCTCTTAACTCCGGTTACGTAGATCAGAAGGATAAGAAGAAAGATTTTTCCTTATTACCTAAGCTGGATGGTAAGACAATTATCATAAAGGACTTTACAGCCCTTCTTAATAGCCGGGCTGACACCCTGATGGAAATTACTGGGCAATTACGAGATGCTTACGATGGTTCGACTCGCTCTGTCTTTGGTAGTGGTCGGGATACGACTTATAGGAGTAAATTCGGTATCATCGCCGGGGTAACGAATGTCATTGACCGGCATAAGGGTGTTCTGACAGAACTGGGGGAACGTTTCTTAACATACAGATGTCCTGATATTAGTTTAAAAGAATCTCATGCACGTTGTTGGAAAGTGAGTTCACCTAAAGAAGTTACGAAGCAAGAGGCTGACCTCAAGGCTGCATCTTCTAATGTACTCGCTTTAGAGATGCACAATGTGACTCTTTCAGATAGTTTTCGGAAAAAGGTCATTGATATCGCAGAGTTTGTCGCAAAGGCCCGGACTGAGGTATCACGGGATCGTTTCTCTAAGGAACCAGAGATACCAATGCCCGAGGTTGCGACACGACTGACCAGGCAGCTATGCGATTTCGCAATTGGTTTAGCAATCGCCCATGAAAAACAGTATATTACAAAAGAGATACTCGTGATCGTTCAAAAAGTTGCCTTAGATTGCCTTACTCTGAAACGGTTACGGCTTCTTAAAATTCTCTATAAGAAATTTCCAGGGTACATGAGTACAAAAGAGGTAGCGGAGAAAATGAAATTTGGTAAAACGATCATCCGTCGTTGGTTGGATGATCTTTATCTTTTGGAATTAATCGACAAGTCAAGTCAAGATAGCCTTGGGCAAGACTCGGCTGTTTGGCGAGTTAAATATAAGAGCTTATTAAGACGAATTTGGAATTAAGGAGATAGTAATGACGTCAGTTAAAGCGGAAATTATTAAAAGAAATTTAGATGAATTTCCGAATACACCAAGTTTAACATTAGCAAAAACGATATATGGTCAAGATATTTATGGAGTTTTTAAAAACATTGAACAGGTTCGCAGCATAATTCGTTACTACCGGGGGCAATCTGGAAAACGATTAAAGAATGATTTAGCTGACAAGACACATCTCAAAGAGTCTGGTTCACGAGCTCCGTTTGATCCGCTGCCTGAAGGTCTGAAATACTATACAGACTGGACGCCAGTTCAAGTAACAGCAGACCAGCTCTTAATCCTTGCTGATCTACATGTACCGTACCATGATCGTAGAGCGTTACAACTTGCTCTAAACTACGGTCTTAAAGAGCAAGTCACCGGAATCATTATCAATGGAGATGGTTGTGATTTTTACCAAGCTTCGACATTTGAAAAGGACCCACGACGCAGAGCGTTAGTTAATGAACTGAAAACTCTCCGAGAGATTCTCAATGTTATTCGGCAAATGTTTCCTGAAGCTGAGATCATTTACAAGATAGGGAACCATGAGGAACGCTGGCAGCGGTATCTAAAGATCAAAGCTCCGGCGTTCATGGACCTGTTCGACGATGAAGACCTTCCTCTCTTGAGCTATGAGTCAATCTTCGACGCTAAGAAATATAACATCAAAGTGGTCGCAGATAAGAGATTGATCAAGGCCGGGCATTTGAATATTGTACATGGACATGAATTCTGGCGGGGTATGATCAATCCTGTTAATCCAGCTCGAGGTCTGTTCCTCAAGGGTAAAGAGAACGCTCTCGGGGCTCACCTGCATCAGACGAGCCATCATACGGAGCCGACTCTCTCAGGAGAAATACTGTCATGCTGGACGATCGGTTGTCTCTGTGATCTGCATCCTGATTATTCACCATTTAATAAATGGAACCACGGCTTTGCAATTGTACACCGGGATGGAGATGATTTCGAAGTACTAAATAAGACTATCATTGAAGGTAAAATATACTAATCTTCACAGAAAGGAAGAACATGGATTCAGAAAAGAAATGGTACGCATCGAAAACGATTATTGCGTCAATTATTTCAGGAGTAATTGCTCTTTCAGTTGGTTTACGTCTCTTACCATCCTCAGCAGCCGTAGAAAAAGATGCTCTGATTGAGAACATCTACGCTTTAGTTGGCGTAATTACATCAGTAGTAGCAATCTACGGACGGATCACAGCGACGAAAACTGTTAAAAAGAAAAACAAAAACAGTAAGCCAGTTAATGATCATTGGAGATTATAAAAATGTCAATACTATGGTGTCATACCTGTAACCGATTCATTAACTTGGATGAAGAAGACTATTCATTTCAATTCGGTAGGTGCAGTAAGTGTATACGAGATGATAAAGTCAAAGAATGTGAGGAAATCTGCATATGAATGAGCATCTGATATTAAGAGCGGAGCTTTTGAAGGTATTATTTTAGCTCCTGACTGGGGTAACTCTAAAGGCTGTAGTCAAGAACATGTGTTATTCAGACAATTAAATCTAATGACAAGGTACTACGCAGATATAATAATGGATGATGTAAAATGAATATCATTGGTTTTTCAGGTCAAAAACAAGCAGGTAAGTCAACTTCTGCCCAATGGGTTCTTGATCATTATGATGCTGTTCAATATGATTTTGCTGCTCCACTGAAAGAGATTATCCTTTCGTGCTTTGATATTGAACTTAGACATCTTTACGGTACTGATGCGGATAAGAATGAAATACAATCCTGTGGGTTATCAGGCCGTGAACTTATGCAACGTATTGGTACAGATTGGTTTAGGGCCATTGATCCAAACTGTTGGTTACAAGCTTGGAAAAAGAAAATTTCTGATCATACTATGCCTCAAAGTTTATTAGTAGTCGCTGATACTCGTTTTCCAAATGAAGTCCAAGCAATTCAACTAATGGGTGGACGAGTAATCAGACTCACCCGACATACTGTTTATGGTTGTTCTAATGAACATAGTAGCGAGACAGCTTTGACTGATTATCGTTTCTTTGATTGGTTTATTCATAATCAAAATATAACACTTAAAGAACGTAATGTTAAACTTAAACGATATTTTGATCATTATTTGTCTCAAGTTATGGAACTTCATCTGAAAGAATAATTCAATGAAACCAGTTAAGTCACATACATTTAATGGTCGTAAAATTTTTATTGATTTTCATGGTAAAGGAGTTAATGGTATTACTGACTGCCCTTATCGTAAAGATGCTACAGCAACTATGACAATTTTTTGCCCTCTTAATACAAAAATAGGACTTGAAACTGTAATCCATGAGACATTACATGTACTTAATTGGAACCAAACTGAAAAAGCAGTAGAAAAAACAGCAGAGGAATTAGCTAAATTCCTTTGGCGTATCGGATACCGTTTAAAAAAGTAATAAAAATCTACCCCGCCCCCAGACATACAAGAAGGCGGAGTAGACCAGAAAGAGAGGTGTTAATTAAGAAGTAATATACGAACAGCTACGGCTGTTTGAACAATCACTGCTGCTACGATAGTTATGATCACCCAAAGAAAACGCTTCCGAAATTTCGTATTATCCCGTACGTCATCGACAACTCCAGGATCACCATTCTTACCTTTGAGACAATCAAGGATTTTCTTTTGGTCACTGCGAAGCTCCTGTAACTGCGGCTCTACCCATTGGTTATAAAATTCTTCATGCGTACTCATTTCAAACTCCATTGAATATTGATTACCTCATGGTATAAATCCAGTGGATGAATCTCAAGTAGTCCATCGTAAATAACGTCAGTGATTACATGGGCAATAGCCTCACTACACCAGTAGCGATTACGATTTGGAACCATGATCTGCCACTTAGTCACAAAGCTTAAGAGCCCAATTAGATCGTATTTCTTACCATTTATTTCATGGGCTCGCTGCCAAATTTGTGCTTCCTGTTCAGCTGTAATTTCCACCTCTAAGGTAGTCCACCAGGCATTTGAATATTTGATTAATTTGAACCGACAGCCTTTAAAAGCGTCTTCTTGAGTTGAAGAAAAACTAAGGTGATTATACTTCGCACTGAATTGAAATTCAACATGAGTATATGGATCTGAACGAAGTAAGATCATCTCACCTATGAGAGTTTTACCTCGACCCAAGCGAACTGCTGCTCTGTAATTAAAGAATCGAAACTTTACAGTAACCATGTCCATGTTAAATTCCAACCCCATTAGTTATGAGTATACTTACTAATATACCGTTCGATATACTGAGTTGTATCACCAGATGTAGGAGAAGCATTATCGTAAAACAATATATCATAGTCAGAGCTATCTAAAGTCGGTAATGATACAGGATAACCTTCAATCTCACTATCCCACACAAGAATAATTGCACTATTACCCCAAGTTGGTGAGGCGTCCATGAGTCCAGAATTATTATCATAGATGTAATAATCTCTAACTCTAATTATTCTTATGTACCAGTCCGCTTCTGACGGGTAAAAGATAAAGTCAGACATTCCAGTATCCCTGGATATAACTGACGAGTTAGTCCTTGCAGCATTGAGACTTGTTCCAGCGTAACCAGTTGTTGAAATACCAGATATATTATATTCCCAAACCTGCTGAGCAGTAGTTCCACTTCCTGACGGTGCTTGTTCAAGGGCATTAGTTGTTAATCTTCTTGTCCCGGAGTCATCTTCAGTCATTTCCCAAAGATGGTCTACCTTCGAGCCGTCAGTTTCAATTGCTGACTTAACTGCTGCTGCAGTGACTAAATCTGTGTTTGTTGTAGTAGTCGTTACAAGAGTAACTACTGCTACAGCATCATTAATAGGATCAAAATTAACTAAGTCCCCAATCTCAGTATCAATAATATCAAGTTTACTATCCATTGACGCTAAATCTCCGTTACCCGCTGCCTGAGTAAGATCGTCAATAGCAAGAATACGTTGATTAATTGAGTTGTTTGTCGGGCTTACTGGTATTACAGTATCCAGTACAACATCAACTACAGCATTAATGGTATCAGTCGCATCTCCACCTTCAATTTCTATAGTATCCACTTGTTGATAGTCTGTTCCATAGCCTGCGTCAACTACGTTAGCAGCAGTAAGATTCAGATTTCGCCAATAAGGTAATCCAACAATACCTACACTGTCTGTATCTACGATTGTTAATACAGAAAACCCAGTGAAGTTCAACTGAGCCGCTGTTACCTCAAGCGAGTACATACCGCTAACAGAACCTGTGATAAGCACCATGTCATTAAGTCCACCACCAGAAGTAGTAGGAACAAAATTGGCGAACCGTGTAGGAGTCGTATCAGCATCGAACTCGCGATAAATTTCTATCGTCAAACCCGTAACATTAATAGCTGTTTCAGGCGTTATTCCATCTTCTGAATCAAAGAATGGCCCAACTAATAACTTGACTGATTCGTTTGTTGTCTTGTTTGTCGCCGCGAACAACGGAATACATATTAACAAGAATATTATTATTAAGTACTGTTTCATCCTACATATCTCTTACGATTATGAGCTTGAATTATTGGTACAATTCCACTTCCCACGTCCAATGAAAACAGTCGCCATATCGAGTCCTGTTCTATTGGGAGGTCGGGATTGATGAAAAGTGCTTGGATTTCACTTGCACTGAGAGCACGGCTATAAAAAGATACCGACCCTATAATTCCATTAAAAGAAACTCCACCTGAATTAAAAAATAAAGTTTCAGGATCGCCAAATCTCAATGGGCCATTAGTATTAAACCAATCTGTTAACTGATTGCCTGTATCTTTAGAAATAGCATCAATGAATATCTCTGACCCCGATGATTGGCTTGTAACAACAAATTGGTGCCATTCTCCTTCAAATTCAGACGCAGATACTGTAAGTATGTTACCGACCTGTTCAGACACTAAAAGTAAGTCAACTGCTCCTCCTTCAAGCCGAATCCCCCTTTTATCAGGATTCGTTGCTCCTCCATTATCGAACTTAGTAATAATAGATCCTGCTTGCAAAATTCCATCGGAAAAAACAGACACATTTGCCCAAAACACTACAGTAAAGGTGTTCGCTATATCTAATACTGTAGCATCAGGGATTGATACTTTATCAGCGTCATTCGAGAAACTTAATCCTTCCCCCTGCCACTCCGCCCCCGTTATTACCCCAGCATTGCCATAGGGCGATAAATCAGGTAACTTACCTGTGTCACCAGAAAAATCAGGATAGAACACAAGACCATCCACCGACCAATGACCATCAGTACGAAGTTGCCTCCCAACCATTTTTGGAATAATGATACTGTTCATTACGAATCGGCTCCGCACTCAACAACAAACGCTATTTCAGATTTCTCAATAGCAACAGTATCCTCAAGGAAAACGAATTTGCCAAGATGTTGAAGATTCCCTGTAGTTGGGTCGGTAACGCTAAGAGTCGTTTGAGCAACTACCTCCTGGGCTGCAAAATCTGACTTGGTTGCTGCACCAAGAGCCAAGTATGTAGCCTTATGGATAGTAACCCATTCATTCAAAGAATCCTCTATTAACATTTGAACGATAAGTTCAATACCTGTGGTATTGGCGGTCACAGACGATTGACACATATCAACAACCACTATACCACCCCAAGAAGCACTAAAGTCAATACCAGCCACTTGAGCGACAGCAGGAGGTGTTAGAGTTGTCCATTCTTGTTCCTGAGTTGCAGCAGTCTTGGTCGGGGTTGACATAGACGTAACTTTCAACGATTTTATCCGAGTATGGATACGACCGCCGTTAGGATCATACGCACCGTTAAAGAT
>SDBT01020140.1_pt1 | contig 10440 bp, 11 predicted proteins | sample 2277101 | NCBI WGS metagenome assembly SDBT01 (sample SAMN10404973, study PRJNA504765) | marine sediment metagenome | isolation source: marine sediment core GS10_PC15, 103 cmbsf | place: Arctic Ocean: Southern Knipovich Ridge | collected 2010
TATGTCTTTTAGTTACTGCGGATTCTATGTTTGCTCCAGGAGAAGTAATATCTGCTAATACGTTTACATTATCTAGTTTCTTTACGAAAGTCAGCTCAAAAGTAGAGTCTAAATCTGTATCTGTATTTTGAGTATGTGCTTTATTTACTGCATTAGTAGTATCTAAATTAGGAACATTGGTCAAACCTACTTGAGCTTTAGTTACATTGTGAGGGTCATTTGTTCTGCTATCATGGAAGCCATCAGTTATTGAATCGAGTTCAGGGTGATTAGCATGAATATGGTCTCTATTATTCCAATGTTTTAAAGATACTGCATCTGCAATATCAACTTCTGTTTGAGTATAGGTATCTAATAAAGTTTTATTGCTATGAGCATGTAAATCTTCTTCATAAGCAATTTGCCTATTTCCACCACTGCTAGGTTTTATATGTTGCAAATTTCCACTTGCATCCATCCATAATCTATGTCCAGTAGCAGAAAGACTTTCTGTTGGTTCTGTTCCTGAATGTAAACAAATATTGCCTGATACTCCACTCGCATTACGAATATGAAGAGTGGCTGGTATCTCTAATCCATCATCATCAGTAACATCTGTTTTTATTGAATAATTTCCTATTTCAACTGAACCTCCGCCTACCCAAATCTTTTTATATCTAAGACTTTGACTTCCTAATTCAAGAGTATTAGGTGCATTTGGTAATAAATTAATTTGTAAAATACCATTATTGATTAATTCTTCTGCTCCAGAACCACCTGATAAAAGAATAGTGTCTTTATTTATCGAATTAAATGCATCATTCCAATTTATTATATCTTGATTAGCAAGAGAAATGTCCTCGTGAAAAAAACTACCAGTTTCTAAACTAAAATGAGTTTCTCCAAAGGGATAGAGGCTACCATCATGTGCAACTGTCGAACCAGACCGCCCTCTTATACCGACTGTAACAGGGTCTATTCCAGATATACTTGCATCACCACATTCTCTTACTATTACTGATGCACCATAATATGCATATACTCCACGATTATTTGTAGCTCCAGGATTCATACCGAATTTACAATCCCAAACATATCCATGTGCTCCATACCTAAAAGCTATTAAATATCGAGAATTTCCTGATGAAAGGACTGTCAGGCTTCTAATATATACAAACGCACTACTTTTGTTAATTGCAAGACCAGACCCATTTGACTCAATTATAATAGCGTCTTCAGGTGTGCCACTATCTCCTCTAATATATATATATCCATTATAAAATCCACTCATATCTGCACGTTCATAATAATTTGAAGCAGTTTGTAATCTAATAGCAAGAGTTGTATCACCCAATAATTTAGGGGTTATATCGAGAGCATGTTGAATAGTTAAAAAAGGACTTTCTGAACTTCCATCATTCTCATCATCTCCTGTATCACTGTTTATATAATAAGTAACACTCGATAGATTTTTTCTTTCTGTATTATCAACAACATCTTTAACATCCGCAACTGCTACTTGATTTCCACCACCGAAATCTAGATATTGGTCAGTATTTGGAATATGAAAATTTGCTCTATCTTGATTAGTAAGATAAGTATCATCATGCATAAAACCGCCTGTTATAATTTCAAGATAGTTATCTCCAAAAGGAGTATTATCATGTCCCATTCTAGAACCAATAGATGCTTTCAGACCAGTTTCAACAGCATCCATTCCAGATATACTTGCATTACCACATTCTCTTGCAATAGCTGAGGAATTCAGATATGCATATACTCCAATAGTTCCTGCATTAGTTCCAGCTTCAGCACCGAAACTACACTGTCTCACATATCCACAACTCCCATAATCATAAGATATACAGGTTACATTGTTTTGAGTAGTAATACATGTTAAGAGATTAATATATACTGGAGTAGAAGACCTGGTAATAGTAAAAATATCGCTAGAGACACTTTTAATTACTACATCTTCTGGAGTTGCTCCTTCATCGCCTTTAATCCATATAAATCCACCATAAAAGCCTTGTATGTCTACTCTTTCTTGATAATTTAGACTTGGTTGTAAACGAATAAGAACCTGATTACTACCCAAGAATTTAGGAAGTATATCAATAGCATGTTGAATAGTTTCAAATGGTTCACCTGCTGTGCCAGGATTGTTATCATCTCCTGTATCACAATTTATATAATAATACATATCTGATTCTGCTTGTGGTATAGATAGTTTTGCTGTTTCTTTCCATTCATCTAACGTTCCACTCATATCTGCAACAGACCAAACCCACAAAATATCTGTATCTTTTGCAAAACGAGCATCGTTTTCACTATTTCCAGTTATAGGTAAATCGTTATAAGTATCTACTGCATCTTTCATATGTATCAAACTCATATCTTGAACAATATCAAAAGCATCACTTATTGGATTATATTTATAGGTATAATTTCCCATTTTTATTTACTCCTTATAACTGATGAATCCACACATAAGTATGAACTGTTGGGTCTAACCAAAAATCTTCAATTGATTGTGCGTCTCTCAATACAAATTTAATTTCTGAGTTATCTGTTTTTACTCTTTTAATTAATGTTAAATCACTACCTCCATCAAGTAATAAGATATAGGTATAGTCTCCTATTTCTTTTATCCCACTTGTGGTAAAACTTTTAGTAATATCTACATTTTTAGGTTTTCTCTTCATTTTTATTTCCTCTCTTTTTTAAGTGTTTTCTTTTTACTTTTTGTAGCTCTTACTTGACTCCAAGCCACTCTAAAAGCATATGTTTCTGCTTTACCTATATCTCCTGTCTTCTTTAGCATAAATTTATAAGCATTATTAAATATACTCATCCAATCTCTCTGCTTTTTTGGACTTAATTTCTTTTTTACATTAGCAGGGAGTTCGGTAGTTTTAGTATAAGGTGCAGTTTCTAAAACTTTTTTACTTACATTAAATTTTTCTTTATCATCAATTTTATCATTAGGAATTGGTGTGCCATTTTTATCAAATTCTTTTTCTTCAGGTTTTTCGCTAACAATATCAATACCTTTATCCTCTTGATTATTAGTAATAGGAGGATACATTGTATATGGAATTCCTTCTTTGGCTTCTTTTTCTCTACGAGCAACTTCTGTCCTAAAATCTACTTCTCCAACCATTTCACAATAGGTTTGGTCAGATAATTTACCATTTTTCCAAAGTAATCTTAATTCCTGTCTAAATTTATCAGTCATAAAAGATTTAATAGGACTAGCTGTAATATAAAAGGTAGCATTGGCTAAATATTTTGTATGAGTTTTATTTTGTTCTTTTATTAATAGAACTAATTCTTTTAATATTTGTTTAAAATCTTCAACACCAGCACGTGTTTCTTCTATAAATATTTTAGGATTCAAAATACTTTCTCTTCTACTTGAACTAGTAGCTTCTATTACATCTATAAATCCTAATCCAGAAAGGATATTTCTTTCTGCCTGTGTAAATAATTCAGCTTTAAAAATAGTTCCTAAATCTGGAATAAAATGCTTTATTTCTTCATCGAATTGACTTGCTCTTGCAGGAGTGCCCTCTGGGGAATTTTTTGATTTTTGAATTAACTCCTTAATATCTGTTAGAACTTTTTTCAATTCTGGGTCTCCATATATTTTAGTCCCTTTTATTGCTAAATTCTCAGTGCCTTTTTTAACTAAAAGCATATAAGGGATTATTTGGTCTAATATTTCTGTTTCTTTATTTTTTAATGATTCTATAATTTTAAAATTATGATAAACACCACGTTTAATTAAATAAGGAGTTGGATATTTATCAAACCATCTACCATAAGGTTTTGTGATAATTGTGCCTTTACCAAGTTTATTTTTAGGTTCATCAACATCTCCTATATAATATTCATAATTAATTAATTTAACAAATTCACCATCATTCAAATCTTTAGCTTGAATATCTGCACCATCTACAAAAAACATCTTACTAGGAACTTTAATTCCATTTATAGTTTTCCATTTTATTATTTTAAGAACAGGAAAAGAAGAAGCTTTCCATCTCTCTTTAAAATATTCTTTGGCAAGAGGTCTGATACCTGTCGGAATTTGTCCATTATATTCGCTATTAATTTCATCCAACCAAATTTTAAGGGTATTACTAAAATTCTCATTATTAGTTTCTACAGTAAAATCAACACATGCACTATCCACAGAAAAATCTGTCAAACTGTCAATAAGTCCACTAACATCATCCTTTAACATTTCTTTTATGACTTCAGCCTGAGAGTGGAAGTCTGTAGGAACTATTATTTTACGTATGAGCATTCCAAGTATATTACTAAATAATGCATTGTCCATTGATTATCTCCTTTATATTTCTTCTGAGACTCCTGTGCCCCATTCTTGTTTCATTTCTGGTGTTTGATTAAAATCTTTTTTAAGCCATTGTGCAATTGTGAATACTCTAAAACTAGAATATAAATGGTCTCCACTTCCTGCAATACAAGGATATGATTTTCTCATTTTGCCTTGCGTTGATATTACATTTTCTAATTGGTCATGAAGTTTATAATCTGTTGGTATATTAATTCTAGTTTCGTATAGAAGAACTTTCAATCTTGAAACCGACCATTCTGACATATATTCATAACGATAAACAGGTTTTCCATCTTTTAAAATTTCTTTTCCTTTTTCATCTTTCTCATATCCAACTTCAATTTTAAAAGCTCCTGCATATCTTACTACATGTTCTTTTCCATATAACTCTTCAAAACTATCACAAAGCCCTCTACCTAAAGCATCGCCACAATCAATTGCTATTACATTTGCTTGTAGTTTTTCAATAAGCCAATTAAATAATTCCAGTTGTTCTTTCTGCTTAAAATTATATAAAATTATGTTATATAAATAATTATATTTATTTTCTACTTCAGAAAAAATAGTTATATCAGTTCCTGCGGATTCTCCTATATCAGCACAAATAAATATTCTTTCAGCATTTTTAGGTCTTTCAACTACTATTAAATTTCTAAAACTTTTAAATTGTTTCTTTTTTAATTCAAATCGTTTTATTCTCTTTTTAGTTTGATAACAATCTTTTACTCTATCCATGTCTATTTCAGAGATTCCATCTGATATAACTTCTCCTCCAACAAAAACTCTAAAATTAGGTGCTCCCTCTCCACCAAACTCTACAAGAGCATCTTCTAAATCTTTTTTAGACCAAAAGGGATTTACATAACGAGGAAGATTTAGAACATTTTTTTGATTTTCTAGTTTAAAAAAACTTTTCCCTGCTGGAGAATGTTTAGTAAAATTGGTCATTCCAGCCTGTCTATTTATTATACCTAATTCTGAACCAGAATCTCTTCTCCTCTGATAAACTGTTTCAGTCTCAAAAGATACTTCATCTCCCCACATTTTTGCAACATGAAGTTGATAAAATTGGTCTCCTGGATTTTTTCCCTGTAATTTTATATTCACCCCTTTAAGTTCCCAATAATTCTTTTTACCAAAAAATTTTATTTCAGGTTTATATCTACAAATAAATTTGTAAGCCTTATATATAGGATGATACCTCATTGCCTGTTCTACTCTGGATAAAACTCCTCTAATCCTTTTTTCATCTATAGACCAAAAAGCACTTTTAAGTCCTTTTTCATAAAGAGCAGAAAGAGCTATATCAATTGTTAATTGAATTAATGTTTTACCATATAATCTTGCTCCATACCCATAAATATCACTTACATTCTTTCTTAATTGAAATTCTTCTTTCTCCTTGAGTCCATGATATTTAGCTGTTGCTTTAAAATCTATCATAGCTTCATCAGATAGCATTGGAAATTGATATAGTCGTATAGCACTAAACTTTTTTTCATCAAATCTTCCAAAATTATCAAAATCAGCAAAAAGAGATTCGGCTAAAGCTCTCGGATTGTGCCAGGTCTCCATGAATAAAATTTCGGATTCAGTTATTTTTTTTAGAAGCATATATTTCCTGTTAAGATTGCCTACCATGAGCTTCTTGACTACTTTCTTCCATAGACGGTAGACTGAAGCTTTGGACTATTTCTTCCCTCATCAATTCGTAGGACTTACTTTCTTATATTTTTAAGGATTTAACTTGAACGGTGAGAATTAATAAGAAGGATTAAACTAAAACGAGGATTACAGAACTAAAATAATTTTTCCAATATTCTCTATTATAATTTACTTTAACATTACATCCTATGCATAGTGTAAGTAAGTTTTCTTCTTTACAATTTTCTTTGTCATAGTCTATATGGTGAACACATTTTCCTGATTTACCACAAAGTTGACAAGTATAATTATCTCTTTTTCTAATTGATTCTTTTAATTCTTCATTAAATTCTGAAGGGTATTCTCTACTTAAACCATCTATATAACTTGGATTATTTTCGCCTGAATTACAACAAGACCTACATCTTTTAGCTTGATAACCACTTAATTCCTTACCACAATCAATACAATAATATTTTTTATTAGTTCTGCCATCTATAAAACTAGGACATAATTCTCCAATTACTGCTTCAGAATGAGACCTTGATTTTATATTATATTTTTCTAAACAATTATAAATTGTTCCATTAGTGCATTTAAGCATTTCAGCAATTTTATATGCTGATTTTTTATTTACAATATACTCTTTTATAAGAAAATCTTTAGAGATATTAAATTTTTGATTCTTTCCTATCATTGATTCTCTTTTAGTTCTAATCTTAATATTATATTTAAGTAAGTGGTTTCTTATAAAAGTATACGAACATTTAATTCTTTTTGCTATTTGTGTAATAGTAATTTTATTATCTATATATTCTTGGATTAAATATTTTTTGGTTATATTATATTTTTTCATTTTCTTCTTTATTATATATTTTCTCTTTTAACCAATCTATATAATCTTCACTCACGTTAAGGATTGAAGCCATATCTGTTTTTGTAAGCTTATTTTCTTTATAGCACTGCCAAAGGGAAAAATTACAGAGCACCTTGTTTTTATATAATTTTAATTTAGATTCTTTAAATTTATCAGTGCGTATATTTAAAAAGAAAATCTCTGAACAGAAAGGGCATGTGGTTTTGAATTCTTCAGGATGTTCTTTTCTATAAATCTCAAACTTCTTTTCAAGAATCTCTTTCTCTTTATAAGGGTCGTCTATATTTTTTTCTTTAAATAATCCAAGTTTATCTTTAAGTATTAAAATCTGTTCTTCATTTTCATCTAATGACTTAATAATTTGAACAGGAATTATCTGAGCATCTTCAACAGCTTTATTTTTAGTTAAATAACCTATTTTCGTTTTAAATTTTTCTTGTAGAATTTCACGAAATATTAAATTCTCAAGCAATTGAAAATCGCTAAGATTATCTATTCCAGGGTAATTCTTTAGATATTTATCAAATCTCTTTTTAGCTACTTTCTTTTCTGTTGTCGAAAGCCCTATACCTTGAAATTGATATTTTAATTCTCCCTTACTTGACATGTAACTCCTTACTTTAATTTAAGTTCTAAGTGATTAAACATTCCCATTTTATCCATCCATTTCTTATTACATTCTCTTTTATCACATAGAACAAATGAATTGTTTTTATAAAATCTAAAAATATTTGCTGGTTTTTTGCAAAAATAACAAATCTTTCTGTCAAACCAAGTTCTTCTTTTAAACATTCTGTCCATAATTTTATTTTATATTCCATTTTAGAGGATTAATCAATAACAGGTAGGAACAAAAAAATCCGCTAACTAAATAGCGGATAAGGAGTTAAAAACCTTTGTCTGATGTAATATTTAATATATAGACATACTCCCTCATAATACCCTCTCTACTATAAGTATACCACATAAAGTGCTCGGTGTCAAGGGTAAATACAATCTTTTTTAATGTTTTTTTATTCTACCACTATATATTGTGGAGGTAAACAGGTGGTAACACAAGATAGGCTATAGAGAAATTCTAGGATTTTAAAAACTTTTTAAAAGTAAACCTCTTTTCGAGGTTAGTTCCATATTTAATCACAGCATAAATCAATGCTAAGTCTATTATTACCAATAAGATAAGGATTATTTCTCTATTCATAGTTTCTTTCTTACTATTCTGTTTCCCTTAACCTCAAAGAAATCAAACATATATCCTGTATCTTCAAGAGAAATTTGATATAATTCTGTATCTGTATATTCTAAAGCTGTGATTCTAAACACTTTAACGCTTTTATCAGGTAGTCTTGCCATAACCCAATTATTACACCATTGATGTAATTTAACCTTTTTACCTTTATTTTTACCTCTTAGGATTATAGCCAACTATTTGCCTCCTAAAAACACCACAACTGCCCCAATCACAATAACTAACAATAATATTGTATTTAGTTCCATTACACTTTTTTTATGTATAATTTAAGATAATTCTTATTGTATCCCCATTTAGCTCTATAATCTATTAACAATTGCTTTATTTCAGTATCATCTTTTTTATCACTACGAGCAGGCACTATATCTGAAGATTTCTATTATGAGAACGCATTATTAAAAAATACATAATTCCTTTATTTATAAAATGTTATAAAATCGCAAGAGGCTTGCGGAGACCTTAAATCGAATGATTTCAAGGCTGGTTTTTACGTTTAAACCGTAAAATTATTAATTTTCCACTGAACTCTTTTTCTAGTATTAAAATTTCCCATATCTTTTATAACTTCTCCAATACCAAAATTTCATCCACTCAAAGCCTAACTTATCCCACAATTCTCCAAATATTTCTTTATATGTTCTTGGTTCTTTCATTATAAATCCTTCTTTGTTAATATAAATTTCATTTTCTTTTTATTCCATTTAACATTAAATTGTTTTCTTATACAATCAGGAACATAAGCTTTTTTAGCACATTCATGTCTTATGTGTTCTAATGGGTCTATTGCTTCGGATTTTTTCATAATTCCTCTTCAGTATATCCATTATATTCATTCTGTATACGATAAAATCCAGAAACATATCCTTTCTTATGCTGTGCTTCTGCAAATATTTGAGCTACTTCCTCTTGTATAGGATACATAACCTCTTTATCTACAATAAGTTCACACAGTCTTATAGTCTCTAAATCTTCCAATGCTTTTCTAATTTTTTCTTGTCTCGTAATCTTCATAATTTTTTACTACTATCTAATATTTAATTATTAGCATGAAATTTTTCTATAGTAGTTCCTTCATTAGTCATAAGATAAGCAATAGAATCCAAAATAACAACAAAATATTTATCTTTATCTGTTTTTAATCTTATTAATACTTCTTTTTTAAAGTTTGGATGAAGTTCTGTTTTCAAAATTTGAGTTTCATCCTGATTTATGAACTCCTTATCTTCATTAGACTTATCAATAATAGAATATTGTATTTCTTCAATCTCTCCTACAAATCCCCATTTAGTAGGCTCATAGGATAATAATGTTTTTAAAATCATGTCTACCTCCCTTTTTCTATCTCTCTTCCTACTACAAGTATACCACAAGAATCCTTTGGTGTCAAGTTTGGTTACACACGCCACATCCTACTTTGGCTACTCCAAATCGGTAAACTTTATAATTCCTTTATAAAGAAACAGGGTAACTATAGTAGTAACCATGTCTCTCCTGTTGTAGTAGTATCCATATCTATAATACCCTATCAGGTATAATAATCTAGACACCTTGTCCAGATTACTGTCCAACTACTAATTAACTACTATTATCTACTAAAATAGTAGTTCGCTATATTTTTCGCTAAAATGTCCATTCAAATGCCATACGTAAGTCGGCTATCTAAAGGAGTTATGTAATTTGTAATATCCGAAATGTCAGTCCTTTTGTCAATATCTTTTCGCCAATTCTTTCGTCAACTTAATTTCTTACTTCGTCAATATAAATCCCTACATATGCTAAATACCACCCCTTGCTAATTTTAACCCTTAGTATGTCATATAGTTGAGCTATAACCGCAACTAAACGACATTATTAATATATAACTTAATTCAACTATACCTGAACTAGAATGCATTATTATTCTAATATTTCTACTCAAATTAGAATAAAAAAATCTATATTCTAATCAATGGAATAACCTACTTATTAAATACCTTTATAAAGCCTTTATATAACTAACACCTTATTAAAGAAAGTAGTGTCAAACTTTAATATGAGATAATATAATTAAAGTGGGCTTTAATAACAAAAAAACCATAGGGAACAGCTATTAGAATAGCGTTCCTTTGCACGCTCTTAGGGCTGTTTCGGCATATTATTCATTAAAGGTCATTGTGTCTATTTAGGGTCGTTTTATGGCTGTTATTGGCTATTTGGTGGTGTTTTACACCAATAGTAGGGGTATAAATTTGTGATATAGAGGCTATTTGCTAATACTGACCCCTATACCCTTATTGATATAAGTCTATGCTATCATTAATAATTCATATACCTATAATGTTAGAT
>SDBT01020141.1_pt1 | contig 10439 bp, 9 predicted proteins | sample 2277101 | NCBI WGS metagenome assembly SDBT01 (sample SAMN10404973, study PRJNA504765) | marine sediment metagenome | isolation source: marine sediment core GS10_PC15, 103 cmbsf | place: Arctic Ocean: Southern Knipovich Ridge | collected 2010
TAAAACATTGTACAATCCGTTGATATTTACATTCCACGCTAAAACCGGATTAGCTTCGGCTACTGCAGATAATATGGCAGCAAGGTGATATATTGTATCTATGTCATATTTTTTTACAACATTTGCGAGTGCTTTTGCATCTGTGCAATCAACTGTTTCAAAAGGACCGGAATCAAAGAGTTTGTCGCTCGGTTTAGTTTTACGACCGCCCGCAACAACGTTATCATTCCCATATTTTTTCCGGAGAGACATAGTTAATTCAGAACCAATTTGTCCTACAGCTCCCGTAACTAGAATTTTTTTCATTTACTTACCTATTATATTTATGTTAATTAAATTGAAATTTTATATATAAATTATAATATAAGATAAATTTATCTCAAATATTTAGACTTGAAAATTAAATCAATTAATCAATCAATTTCAATTTTATAAGTTTATAATAAAGATTATTATGAGCGACGTTCCCGCTTAATAAGATTCGGGAATAGAAGGTTAAATAGTATCCTTAGTGGGATTAGAGTTAGGAGAAAGATTCCCACTAATACATTTAAAACATATTCAAATATTTTGGTATTATGTTTATTAAAGTATTTCCAAAATGATAAGTGTGAACTTAAAATCATTTTAATACGTTTTCGATACACACTTGCTCCGCCTTCATGAGTTATAAATGAATTTGTATTATATTGCACATTATAGCCTGCATTCCAAATTCTTTTACATAGATCGACATCACTAAAGAACATTGGAAATTTTTCGTCAAGTAACCCTATTTCTTCAATAATTTTTTTTGGAATTAATAAAGCTGCCCCTGCGGGTTGATCCACTAAGCAGGTAATTTTGTGATCAAAATCACCCATTTTCCAATAATTGAATTCTTTCGAATTTTTGAATAATTTACTTAATCCAATAGATTCATATAGAATATCTCGTCGGCGAGGAAAACGCCTACAAGATTTTTGGATCCTTCCATCAGGAAAACGTAATTGTGGGGCAATTGCGCCAATGGCATCATTGTTTTTTATTTCATTAAGTAAATTATTAATTACACCATTTGGAACAATAGTGTCAGGATTAAGCAAAAGTAGATATTCTCCTTTAGCTTCTTTAATCCCTTGATTGTTGGCTATTGTGTAACCAAGATTTTCAGAATTTTGAATTATTGTAATACTTTTATTTTCAATTTCCTTAATAAGAGAAATTGTGTTGTCGATCGAATCGTTATCAATAACTAATATTTCACCATCGATGTCATTTAATTGAGGCAACAAAGAATTAATACAGTCAATAATTTCCTTTTCAGAATTGTAACTAACGATAATAATTGAAACAGAGGTCATATATCAATTAAAAAATGATATTATAATTTTTTAATTCTTATTAATGTATCGATTAAATGATTTTATAATTTCATCTTTATCAAATCTGCGCTCAACACCGAACCAAAATACGTTGGATTTTCGTTCGTCGAATGCTTTATCAAGCCACTCACGGAATTGGTCATTTTGGATCTTTTCTCGTTCGTAATAAAAATTAAAGATGAATCCTTTGTATTTATATCGAATATCTAAACGATATTCTAACTTCACTTCAGGCCAAAATCTGTTGTTCCCCCAAATATGTAACCATGGATAATCAGGCGGGTTGTATTCGTATTCATATTCGGGAATTTTATTGTCAATAACGCCGTGCCGCTCATAATTAAAAGATGGAATCACTGTCAATTTGTCACTCATATATCCAAAATAAAGATAAAAATCATCGGAGTCAGGTCCGCTATGTGCCCCCCAATGCCTACCATCGTATCCCCAATAATCAAAATTCCACCTGTCGTACCAATCAGCACTTTGCCGGTCATTCCAATATTTCGTTTTCATTAAATTTGCGTACTCAATTCCACCTACTAAATTGGGATTATTAAAAAAACCATATTTTCGGAATCCGATTACACTTGCACCAGTGTGATCAGGTTGCCTAATGAAATCATCTTTATCCCAAGCATGATCATTCCTGCCATACTCGACAAAAACTACTAATCCTACTTTTGGGAATGTCATAGTAAGATATCCAACTAGTGTTTGATCCCAAATGTCTACAGTTTTATCTTCAAGATATAATGGTTCGAACGGAATTAGCATCGCTTCTTTGCGAGTAATTTTTTCAGAAGTACGATTACTGCCAGTAAGATATGATCGTGAAAATCCGATTGTTATAATTGGTTCGGAATAGTAGGTAATTGATGAAGTTATAGCTGTAAAAAATGGTCTTGCCGCATTATATTTTAAAGAATCGGCAAATATATATTGGAAATTAATTCCGAAATCTTTTATTCGTTGTTCTTGGATTGTACCAATCATCAAGTAAGGAAAGCCGGTTGTATTATTTGTCATATTAAGGCTTGAATGATATCCCGATCCCCACCACATATTTGCATTGGAGTATCCAAACCCGAGACCTTTATAATGTAAATAGATTTGTGCTTCACGAATACCGGCTTTACGATATGGCTCATCGCCATGGGGGCGATTATCATTCAATTTAGAAAATTTAGGTTCACGCCAGGGTTGATCGGTTTCAAAATTGAAAGATGCAATTTGGGTGCCATAATAATCTTGCCAATCTTCTGAATAATCTTTATTTTGATTTGTAAAATAATATGGTTCCAAACTGAGTGATAGAAACTTGTTTGTGTATGAAAATCGCAATCCTTGGAAGAATGACATTCCTTTACCAATCCATCTGTCAGAGGTATTTTCAAGATTTGGGGCATTATCATTGAAAAATAATTCGGTGCGAAAATCAACAGACCACGTTCCTAATAATGTTGTATCAGTTTGGTTCAAAAAAGGTCTAAAGAGAAAATTCTTCGATTTATCTTGATCAACGGTAAATGATTTATTCTCGAGTTCTAATAAATAGAAAGGATCAGCTTGAGTGAATATTTGTGCACCTAATTTGGAGCAAAATAGAATGGCAAAAAGTAGAAATATTTTTTCTTTGTGCATATTATTTTTATATTTTAATTAGATTTAAATTTTTATGATTTATAATAATTAATATTAACTTACTAAATATTGATGAGTAAAAATAGTTAATTTAAACCATCGTTAATTGTTATATTATTATAGATGCTAAAAAACATAATTGCAATATTATTAATCTTGGTTTTTCCGTTATTCCCTTCAGGCGGATATGATCATGGTACGTCAACTGGTAAAGGGCAATTAGAACTTGATTTTACTTGGAATCCATTTGACCTGATTGAATTTGGTCAAACATATGTCGTTATTGGCTTTGGATTAACTAACCGTCTTGATATTCATGGTTATTATGCCCATCAAACTGATCAGCAAGATAATTACTATTATGGACTATTTTATCAATTTATTGATTCTAAATATTTAGATTTGGCATCGGCCATTGGAAAGCGCCATTATACGGTCAGTAATGTAGATGATTTATTTTTCCCCCAATTATTATATAATATAAAACTAGGTAAGCTTGTAACTATTGGTGGTGCCTTTGTTAATATAAAACGAATTACAAATGATACATTTAAACCTGGAGGAACTGCGTTTGATATTGCAATCTATTTACCACTATCCAGTGTTGTAAAATTGCCGGAGTTTATTCATGAATTGAAATTTGCACTTGGAGTATTTAATCCAGGGGTTTTTGATTCAGATCACGGAGATTTTTTACCAACTTACAGTATAGATATAACTTTCAAGAAATTCGGTAGTAATAAATAATCTATTTATTTAAACAAGCAGTTAAGACATTTTTAGCACTATCATAAGATCGGTATGCACTTGCATCTTTCAAAAGTAATAAAATTATAGTTGAAAAGAATATATATGCATCAGCTTTTAAAATGTTGCCTTCGTGATAGACTTTAGAATATAAAGATTCTAATTCCAGTCTCTGTTTAGAAGTAAGATTAAATTTTCCTGCGACCTGTGTAATGCCGGTCATACCGGCAGGCGATTTAAACCTTTCTTGCCAAGTGTCGGGAAATTTCTTTTTAAGGATTTTAACATTATTTTCAGGTAATGGCCTATTTCCTACAAAACTCATATGGTTAAATAATACATGAAATACTTGCAAAATTTCAACTAGTTGAGTTTTCTCCAAAATCCTTCCGAATGGAGTATATACTTCTGAAATAATCGGTACATCAAGATACCCATCTTTCATATATTTTTCTTCGAGGTTCCATTTTGGACTTTTAGCATCTTTGACCATTGTCCTGAATTTTATAATATGTATTTTTTTTTGAAGTCCAACTATTCGTTCAGAAACATAGAAGATGGGTCTACCCTGGATAAAAAAAGATAATATAATGATTATAATTATAATCGGAAGAAAGATAATTAATGTAGTAACTGAAAATACGATGTCTTCGATTTTCTTAATGCTTCTATAAAAAAGTTGTTTTTTTGAGTTCATAAAAATGTTATAACTTAATTATCTTTATTATTTAAATGATTGAATCAATTCAATATTAAGTGTATAAATATAAAAACATAAAAATTGATTACATATATCTATGATAAAAAAAAGACATAGTATTATAAATCTATGTCTTTTAGCAATTATTAGCACGTTAAAATATTATTTATTCAATACATTATTTTCGAAGTTAGTTAGAATTTTATCTTTTGATAGATATTTTTCAGCATATTTACGTGCATTAGTACTTATGGTTTTGAGTTGGGATCTATTTGATAATAGGCGATTTATTGCTGCATATAATTCATTTTCTGAGTCAGGTGAAATTTGGTATCCAAGTTTATGCATTTTAACCAATTGTGATAATTGTGTTTCCGGATTGGCAGAAATTATTGAAACACCCCCTGCACTCAGTATATTTGTTAATTTTGAGGGTAATACATAATCAGATATATTTTTATCTTGTGTTACTAGATGGATATCTGCCAAAGTTAACAGCGCACCAAAGTCCTCGGTTGACTGTAACGGTAAAAATATAATATTAGTGATATTTCTTTTTTTTGCATCATCCTCTAATCGTCTTTTAGAAGCTCCGTCACCTACTAATAGAAAAACATAATTTTTATTATTGGATTGCATTCTTTCTGCTACATTTACTACATTATCTAAACTTTGTTTCTCACCGATATTACCTGAATATAATATAACTTTTTGCTCAGATTTAATTAAAAATCGTTTTTCTAAGTATTTATTATTAATAGCAGGATGGATATTTTCCAGATCAGCCCAATTTGGTAAAATATCAATTTTTTCCTTATTAATACCTTTTTGTAATATCTGTTTCATCATCATTGGTGAGATAGTTGTAATAATATCAAACCTATTCAGCACGAACTTTTCAATTTTTTTTAGTATTTTATAAAAGATCCCATTTTTTAAAATATTCAAACTATATGCAGCATCAATTTCAAGATCTTGTATATGCAATATTGATGTAGATTTAGTCAGTTTTGAATAAATTAGGGCTAAAGGAGTAATGAAAAATGGAGGTTCAATTGAAATAACAATATCAGGTTTCCAAGTAATATTCTTAATGAGAATTGGAATACTTGATAAGGCAAAACTAAATAAATGAATTATACGTGTAAATCCTTTTGGCTGTGCTGGAACATAAATTGGACAGCGCCATGTAATATATGAATTAGCTTCTCTTTTATACCAGGCAATGCTTTGTTTCAGTTTCCATTCCGGATAATAGGAGGGAGCAGTAATGACTTTCATTTCGTGACCTCGGTCGAACAGCCAATCGGTCATTTCGCCGGTATATTTACCGATACCTATCAAATCTGGTTTAAAGTGTAAACCATAAATCAGGATTTTCATATTAAATTATTGTATTGCCGGATTTACCGCGGTTTTATTGGTTTTGCCGGATTCCCGTAACAAATCATGTTTGCCGGTAAATCTTTATTAACCGTGCTGCGAAAGCCAACAACAGTACCATTTTCGATCGTTATACCGGGTGCGATAAAAACATCTGCTGCGATCCATACCTCGTTTTTGATATTAATCGGTTTTGCGTATATATCAAAAGTAGATTTAGTATTGTCGTGAGTGCCAGTACACAAATATGATTTTTGCGAGATTACGGAGTTACTTCCGATGTCAATATTTGCCATATTATACAATGTAACATCATCCCCAATCCAAGATCTTTCGCCGACAGTCAGTTTCCAAGGATAAAGAATGTTTACAGTGGGACGAATTAATACATTTCCCCCAATTGTTGCACCAAATAATCTTAATAATAGTCTGCGCCAACCATACATAAATTGTGGCGATAAACGAAAAAGTGTACTCTGTACGATCCACCAAAATTGTACTAGGAATGTTGATTTACCTCTAAATCCTTTAGGAATTTTAAATGTTTTTAAGTCTTGATACATGGTTATCTACTTTTATTATAGGTGATTTTAGATATGATGTGTTCTAATGTTGGTTTAGAATTATCTTTGATTTCATTGTAGGTGTTATAAGCATTCGTTTTTATTAGATTAAATATATTAGTATCATCAATCCAATTATTTATTTTCTTGGCCGCATAGTCAATAAAATTTGAATTTAAATCTACAACTAGTCCTGAATCATGTTTTACGATTTCTGCAATACATCCTTTGTTGTATGCAATAACAGGGATGCCATATGACATTGCTTCGTGGATTACTAAAGGTTCAGCTTCTTCAAGAACAGAAGGCATCAACAATACGTCTATGGTGTTGAAAAATATTTTCTTATCATTTCCATATATAGGACCTAAATATGACAAATATGACAATCTGCTCATTTCATTCTTTGTAAATATTTCACTTTTATTATCTTGAAATGGTCCTCCAATTATGCCGTTAATGGGTCTTTGAATATTTAATTTTTCTAATACTTTGAAGAAAATTTTTATTCCCTTTTTAGTAGAAATATTTCCTAAAAAACCGATTGTTTTTAACTGACGATTTATTGATATCTCAACATTATTTTTAATTAAAAACACTGAATTAGATAATACTATGCAGGATAAGTTTTGTCTATAAATTTTTAATTTTTTTTGCATTTGGTTACATAAAACTAAATGTGTCGCATTTCTACCAGACACCCAAATTACTAAATATGTTAATAAATTAATTTTGTTTAGATAGGAAAAGCTATGATGGTGAATGAAAATATTTTGTTGTGTAATCCTTGCAATCGATAAAATGAGTAAATCATAAAATTGACCAAGTCCTCCTGATAGCCCAATATATAGAGTGTGGTACTTATTTAATAAGCTAAACAAAAGATATTTTGGATAAATGAACAAAAAATTGAAAAGTCTAATACTAATGTTGGAAATATTCCTAGATAATGATTTACTGCTGAGATCATATATGCTTGATTCAGGATCTATATTAACAATTAGATTTTTCATTGCCTCATTAACAAGGGCAAACCCATGAATTGGGGGAGGGAAGACTCCGACAATACATACAGTTTTATTTGATTTAAACATCAATATTTATATTATTAATAATTAGCGGTAAATGAAATTAATCTATATGTGAGATTTTATTCCGGTAACGATATTTTGAGAAATAATGCTAGGCGAGTGTTTTCTAACAATTGCAAAGCTGGCTTCCCCCATAGATTTGATATTGTAATTCCCGTTTACAAATCCTTGCATTAAGTTTGTTAACTTAAGTTGATTGTTTGGATCAAAAGAAAAACCATTAACGCCCTCATTAACCAACTCCGTTTCGCAACCACACCGATTTGATACTATCACAGGCTTTGAGCATAGCATTGCTTCATTAACAACTAATCCCCATGGTTCCGATAAACTAGGTAATATGAAAACGTCAGAAACAACTAAATATTTAACAATTTCATCTTGTTGAATAAATCCTTGCAATTGAATTTTATCTTCGAGTTTATTATCAATAATGAACGAAATTATATCTTCCTTCAGCGGTCCATCACCAAGTAACAATAATCCCCATTCATTATTGTTCTTACTTATTTCTTTGAAAGATTCCAACAGAGTGAAAATATTTTTTTCAGGTGCAAATCGTCCAATAAATATAAAATTTTGTTTCCTCTTTATTGCTAATTCATTTAATAAAGTATCTCTTTGATTTCTGAATAGTTGATATTGTTCAATAAAAAAATTATTATTTACACTATATCCGGTAGTAGTTATTTTTGAACTGTCAACTTTCATATATTCCAAATATTGTTTTGTCTTTTTACCTGGAGCTAAATAAGCATCGAAGTGTTTTAAAAAGAAGTGTTTAATTTGTTCTTTAGGAAAATAGTGTTTTCTATCATCATAAGTTGAATCAAGCCAAAAAATCATATTATTTTTATTTTTTTTTGCCCATAATAAAGAAATCCATCCAAATATATTGCTATAATCACAAATAATTAAAGTTTCAGACCTAATAGTTCTTAGTGTTCTCCATGTATTTTTTGCAATTGCAAAACTATTAATTTTGTCAATAGAACATTTAAATAATAAAATATAGGGGAATTCAATTTTTGTGTAATCAATACTCCAATCTCTACGGCTTTCTTTCTCGGCAATAAAGATGACTTCCATATTGGGAATTAATTTCGATAATTCGTTAAATAATACAACCTTATAAGGCGCAATAATATTATGAATAATTACAACTTTTTTATTATTTCTCAATTTTAATATATTTAAAGATAAATTAAATAATATATTTATTATTTTATGATTTGGCTAACTTATCATATTTAATCGAGTTTAGCGACTAAATTTACTTTTTGAGGAAATATCTTATTTGCAAAATCAGCAGCGGAATCGGCTAAAATAAATATTGCTAATGGCGAGTATTGTAAAAATTCACCATTCAACCAAATAAGTGCGATAGGGATTGCAACTAAACCGAATTTCCAAAAATATCTTATATACAGAAATATGCAAAAAACTCCAAATAGTCCTAATTCTGCCAATAAACCTGCCAATCCCGAAGTGTTGACCGTAGCACCACTTTTTACTACCTCAAGTTTTACAGCAGTTGCATAATGTCCGGCACCAACAAAAATATTATCAAGAAACATTTTAAATGCCTCTAGAGAAAATAAAGTTCTACTAACATATGAAATATAATTCATAGATGTTGGTAAAAATTTTCCAATTAATGATTGTGCAATTAATGTTGGTAATAAAAAATTATCTTTTATTATCATTGTTACAATGAATGATAGTGTGATTATGCTGAAGATAACTTTGAAACTTTTTAATCTATTTTCCCCAAATAATAGATGATATGTACTTAGTAAGACTAGAAAAATAAACACAGTTGTACTAAATGTTGAAATACAAGCTAATATAAGAATCATGATCATTAACTTATTAGCATTTTTATAGGCGAGTAATGTAGCAAATATTAGATGAAATCCAAATGCCCCTGGTTCCCAGAAAATTGATTGGTTCCTTATCCATCCCATACCTGAATTAATAGAAGATATGAAATAAAAATCTGTAACGAAATGTGAGGAAGTCTTAATTTGTGGGAAATAGGTTAGATACTCCGTAAAAGTAGCTAAAAATATCATTACCATCGATATAAGTGATAGTGCTACTATAATAAAAAGATATGCGTTTAATATTTGTTCTCTAAATTTATGTTCAAGTAAAAAGCTTAGGAGTAACATCGCAATGTAAAAATATATAATCTCTAAAGATGGAACACCATTTATGATATCACTAAAAAGTGGAATAATTAGCATAAATGATATTAAAATTATTCCTGGTATGGATATGTGTGAATTTGTTAAAGTGATACCAGAGTTGGTATTAGTTGATATTGGCACAAAGTATTGATAGAAAATAACTATTGCCATTATTAACATCGTAAATGTCATTATCAGATTATAATTATATATAAATCGATATAATGATCCTGTTCCCAATATTATTCCTAATGCAATTACAATTGCTGTAATTGATAAGAACCCGTTTTTATTTACTAAAAAACTCAAGTTTTGTTTATTACCTGGTTAATAATTTTTAAAAACATATTATTATAATGAGATTGTTGCCAATTATTACTTTTCTGGTATCCCATGCTACCCAGCTTTTTCGCTAAGGCATCGTTTGTCCATAATTTTTTCATAATATTAACAATTTCATCTACTGAATTCGGATCAAACAGCAATCCTGCTTCACCAACTTGTTCAGGCATTGCATAAATGTTGGATATAGCAACAGGGCACCCTAATGCCATTGCTTCCAGTGGTGGTATATTTGTTGGACCATAAAAAGTTGGCATAATCATAGCTCGAGCTGATTTATATAATGCAGGCATATGTTCATTAGGAACGTAATTAAGTATTTTAATAGAATCAGATAATTTATATTTATTAATAGATCTAATAACTGATTCATAGCCGTTTTTTTTGTTTCCAACAAAAACAAAATTAATATC
>SDBT01020142.1_pt1 | contig 10439 bp, 13 predicted proteins | sample 2277101 | NCBI WGS metagenome assembly SDBT01 (sample SAMN10404973, study PRJNA504765) | marine sediment metagenome | isolation source: marine sediment core GS10_PC15, 103 cmbsf | place: Arctic Ocean: Southern Knipovich Ridge | collected 2010
AAGGGACCGTTGGGTGGATCGAAGGATACTCGCACCGTCGAACAAACAGGGGTGGAGTGTTGGGAGCAGAGGGCATCGACCACGGAGACGAACGAGTTTGCAAAGCGGGGAATGAATATCAGAACCAAGGTGTTTTTTCCTTCCGATCCTGGAGTCACGAGCAGACACCAGATATTGATAACGAGTAGGGATGGAGTCGCTGTGAGCAGTCCAATCGCATTCGATGTGATGAGTTCAGACGCTCCGGATGCTTCGGCCGGATTGGGTGTTTTATGGAAAGTGTTTATTGGTAGAATAACGTCGGAGACAGATTGAAATGAGAATTGAATGCAGTGATATTGAAGGCTTCCTTGATAATCTAAAAGAGCCGGGCACAAAAGACATTTTTGAGAGAACGGTTTGGATTAGCATCACAAGGAATCCAACGACCGAAGCGGTTGACCAAGTGATGTTTCAAGCATCAGCCGTGATCCGAGCAGAAAATGAGAGTGAGTATTTGTTGCAATTGGGAATCGACTGTGGAAAGGATTATTGTGATAATCCCGATAAGCAAGGATCTCGAAAGGCAGAAAAGTTGCGTGATGAGTTGAGAACGTTTTGTGAAGGGCACGGCCTCGTGGTCCTGCCGGGTATTATTTCCGAGTGAGGAGAACAAAGATGGATAATAGAAGTGGTGTCGATGACAGAAGTGGTGTGAGTGAATCGTTGATTGGTGCAGAGGAACGCTGGTTGGAATCAATACCAGCAAACCCTGATGCAGTGATTGGCAAAAGTGATTTGCTGACGAAGCGGGTAGACGAGGCAATCAAGTTTGATCCCAACGCCCCGATCAATCACAAGACACCAATGGAAGCCGATGTTGCTTTTCGCAAACGATACGAAGAAGCCCAAACATCGGATAGGTGGATGGCAGTCGTTTGGTGCATTGAAGATGGCAAGATTGTTATGAAAGGGTTGACTACATCCAATTTTCCAAAGGGTGATTTCACCAAGGCAATTGAATTGATGAGGAAAGAGTTATCAAAGTTTGAGAAGTCGGAAAGTGATCCCCCCATTCCTGAACCGCTTCCGAAGGCTAACATTGGAGAAGAACAGAATGTTTAGTTGGTGGCTGTCGAAGATCAGGTTGTTTTGGTTGAAGGGAAGTCGTCGTCGTTTGGTCATGGCGACTTCCCTGTCCCAACGGGTTTATCGCAAATTGTCGATCAAGGAGGCCAGTTTACAAGCCTTGAAAAAGAAGGCAAAAACCCATGAAAAAAAGTTGATGCTGTTGTCTGAATCTCTGCTTGAGGAAATAGAAGATGTTGAAAATCTCAGAGAGGATTTTGAGAAGTCACTGAAGCAGACGGAATCGGCATTGGAATCAGTAAGAGAAGAGTGTGAGGTTTACAAGGATGTTACGATACCGACGTTACTGGCCCAACATAAACTGGTGTTGGCTCAATACGAAGAACAGACTGCAATCGCCGTGAGAAACCAAACCATTGCACAGATCACAAGAGAAGAACGGTGAAAGTGGGTTTGGCCAAATCAGTGATTGTTTGAGGTAATAAGATGAGCGAAGCATTGCAAAAAGCGTTAGCCCGAAGTCGAAGTCTGTCGGATACTGCACATCAACAGGTTTTGGATTTGAAGAACGCTGGAATGCTGGCAGGTGCCTTGACTCCCTTGGCAGGTGGTTTCGGGCCGATGCAAGATGTGTCCAAAACCCAGCGAAGATACAATCAATTTCGAGGTTGGTTGTATTCTGCCGTCAATGTTTTGGCATCAGAGGCGGCAGGGCAGCCTGTGTTTATCGGCCGGATGGGAAAGGAAGAGGAAGAGGAAGAGGGAGACAAAAAGAAACCCAAATCGTTAAAAGCATTCTTCCTGAGTCGGATGACCAAGACTATTTGCACTAAAGTAGCTCCCAACGATGAATTAGAAATTCTCACCGATCCTGATTTGAGAAGGATGCTTGAACATCCAAACCCGATCCAGACCCGTTGGGAATTTACTTATTCGTTCGTGGCAAACTTGAACCTGACGGGATGGGCTTACATAGTCAAGGATGTTGATGGTGAAGGCAAAACGGTTTTTTATTCGTTGCCCTCTACCTGGGTGCGTCCGGATCACAAGCAGGGGCCGTTCAGTCGGTTTTTTATCGTCAATCCAAACAAGCCCCAGTCGATGCAGGATCAAACACCATTGGATCGGTCCCAAGTGGGGTTTGCTTACTTGCCGAATCCGTCTAATCCCTTATCAGCCTTGGCACCTGCCGGCAGTCAGCAGAGTGCAATACGAATTGACGATCATATTCAGACTTCTCAAGAGGTGTTTTTCGAGAATGGTGTTTTCCCGTCCGTCGTTGTCACGATTGGAAAAGACCCCCACCCGAACGTACCTGCCGGCACACGGCCCAGGCTCACGCCGGCACAACTCAGACAAGTTCACGGAGCAATCAACAAGAGGATGTCTGGAGTCAGAAATTATGGGATGCCAGCGATTCTCGATGGTCTGATTGAGAGGATAGATCGTCTGTCTGCCACCCAGAACGAAATGGGATGGAAAGAGTCTGAGGAAAAAGTCAAGACCCGGATTCTGTCTGCTTTTGCCGTGCATCCTTACATTTTGGGCGAGGCTGCCGTAGTGGGTGGGCATGCACAAGTGACGAACATCGAGAAGCGTTTTTACAAGAGGGTCAACACCTTTCTGGATATGCTCAGTCTTGTGATGACAGAATTGGTGAATGATGAAGAGAAAAGCAATCTGTTGGTTTGGTGGGAAAAGGCAATTGCGGAAGACCCTGAAATAAGAAGGAAGGCTTTTGATACTGGTCGAAAAAACAATGATTTTTCCAGAAACGAATACAGAAGTGAGTATGGTCTACCTCCGGTTGACGATGAAAAGGCAGAGAAAAGCAAGCTGTTGGAGACGGTGGGGGGCATGACTGGGGCGGTGGCGATATTCAATGCCGTTGGAAAACGGTCAATGTCTTCGGAATCGGCTGCCGAGTTGTTTGTTAAGTTCTTCGACATATCGCCTGAGGAGGCCACCAGGATCGTCGGGACTGTACCTGATAAACCATCTGAATCCAAGCCGGAAGCCGTCCAGGAAGCCGTGGAGGGCCTTGAGAAGGCCATTCTGAGGCTTGATTCAACCCAGATTGATCTCAGCCACAAAATGGAAGCCGTTGGGAGTCTGGAAAGCGAATGATTCGTCTCGTTGAAAAGACCAATTTATTGAAAGCTTCCTTGGATGCAATCGGAATTGCACTGAGGATTAAGGATAGGTTTATTCACAGATTGAATCTGAAACTGTCGGCCATTCAGAATGACAAGCAGACAGCTCGATTGGAAAGGAAGTTGGAAAGGGCCTTGGAGCCGGTTTTCGTTGAACAGATAGAGGAAATGGCGGATCGGCTTGGGGACTTAGTGGGGGATAAATCAGTAGCATCTAATCTGGCCAGTACGATATTTGATGCTGGAAAATGGGAAGCCAAGATTATTGATGCTATGTTCCCGATAATGGCTGCCGAGATGTTGAGGGCTGCCCAAATGGAAATAGATCAAATCAAAGCTGATGCAACGGAGCTTCTTGGATGACCACCACCGCGACACAATGGCTGAACGATCATCCAGGTGATGTTGGAATCTTGGATGAGATGCTGTTGGATTCTGGGGTAAATGCCAAGATCATAACTGAATATCCGGACTGGATGAAAAAGGATATTGGAAACCAGTTGGCAGAGTCATTTTCTCAGCCATATTGGAAAGAGATATCAGAGACGACGTTGGGCGATGCTGAGCGATATATTCAGCAGGGATTGGAGGATGGCTGGTCGATCCGTCGCATGGCAGACACGATGAGTGGATCGTTCGCGGGCAGCACGGCCAAGTATGCCAAGATGAGGGCCACGAGGATAGCAAGAACAGAGTCGGCGAATGCGTTGAATGGCAGTAGAAAAGCATCCATGAATCAAGCCAAGGAAGAGTTGCCAAATGAAGTGTCGGACTTTATGCGGCCACTTTGGCACAGTGTTTTGGGAGACACAACCAGGGATTCTCATGCTTTTCTTGATGGTGTTCCTGCCGATGAAGAGGGTATGTGGACGTTGGCGGGAGTCAGGATTCCTTGGCCTGCTCATTATACATTGCCGGTTGGTGAACGAGTGAATTGTTTTCCTGTAGGTACTTTGGTATCAGGTGATTTTGTAGGGGCACAACGAGCTTGGTATGAGGGGATTTTTACCGAAATCATATTGAGCAAAGGGGGGAGGATCACCCTTACCCCAAATCACCCAATAGTGACTAGAGAGGGACTTATTCCGGCAAGCGAGATCAAGCCAGGACAGAAGGTTATGACCTATGACACGAAGGTCAATTCCCCTTCGATGATGGCTGCCAGTAGCAATGAGATAGAGAACAAACCAGCCTCGGTCGAGCAGATATTTGAGACGTTTCTTTCCGCCAGTACTAGAGCGGGGGGAATTGAAATTTGTAGCAGTCAAATAAACGATTTCTACGGCGATGGGGAATCCATCCAAGGCAATGTCGAGATTGTATGGGCCAACTGGAAATTGTTGGAGGATGGGATAGTTGGCAAGTTTGAGAAATGCGGCAATTCGATCTTCGTCTTTGAAAATCAAAAGTTGTTTCTCGAATCTGGTCTTGGCTCTAGCACATTTACTTTGAATAGTGTCTTGGGAACCTCGTCGGGCCTTCCAAGCAGCCCCCAAGGTACTATTGATGTATTCGGGAGATTTGAAATCACGCCATCGGGATCGTTGGCCGTCGGAGTAGCTGCGAATTTCAACACCAGCCTCAATCAATCGACGAGACAGGACGGGCCTAGTATATCCAGTTTCCTTCGAGAGTCGTTGCAAAGGCACTCCCGATTTGTATCGTTCGATGATGTTGTCAAGGTTCAGAATTTCTATTCTGCGGGGCATGTGTACGATCTCCAAAGTGTTCAAGGATTAGTGGTTGCTTTTGATCCATTGTATCATAAAGGCATTGGCATTGTAACCTCAAATTGTCAATGCTCGATAATAATGAGTTACGGAATGCAACCCAATGATGCAAGGCAGTTGATTGAAGAGGGAGCGGAGAGGGAACGGGAATCAGCAGAAAAACCTGGACCCAAAATTTCTAGATTATCTGCATCCATATCGTTTGATAAAAATGACAGAGTTGCTATGAGAGAGGTTTTTGGAAAGGAAATTACAAACGAACAAGCAAAACAATTGGCTGGTGTTCCAATGGGAGGCGGTGGGAACGTAACAGTATCAACAATCAAATCGGAAACTGGAAAAGGGTTTGATGTTTTTTTTCAATACGAGGATAAGAAAGCGGGGGTGTTTTGGGATACTCTTATAGCAGAAAAGGAACTGGAAATTGTATCTGCTGAAGTGAAAAGAAAAGGAGTTGGGATTGGGTCAAAAATAACTCGTGATCAACTCAAAATAGCTCAGGAACTTGGGATTAAAAAAGCAACCCTTAGTGCAGAACGTTCTAAAAGTTTGGTTGGTTATTATGTGTGGCCTCGGTTAGGATTTGATGCAAAGTTACCAAAAGCATGGAAAATCAAACACAAGAAGAATCCAATAATTGAGGGGTTGCGTGGTCCTAGCACGATATCTAATTTGATGGGAACGCCAGAAGGTAGGCAATTTTGGAAGGACAAAGGGGTTGGGATTCGAATGGAAATGTCACTGGCACCCAAAAGCAAGCAATTTCAAATTTTGGAAGAGTTTGTTCAAGATAAGGGCAATTAAGATGGTTGTGGAAATAGGATCATTAGCAAAAGAAGACGAAATTTCCCTTGATGAAGTATGGATCAGAATAGTGGGAGAAGAAAATTATATTGTGGAACAATTCGAGGAAGAGGAACAAAAATGAGCAGAAGAAACGGGAAACATATTCACGGCAACCAATTGAAGCCAAGTACCTCCGATCATGTTGCATTGGGAATTGCCATAGACGACAGATTCCCGGTGTTTTGTCATCGATATGAGAAGACAACAGGAAATCAATTTGTCTGGTCCCAATCCATGGACAAGGATGTGTTGCGTTGGCGGCAAATGAGGGTCAGACACAAGAGCGGGGATTATCGACACACGGATGCCGAATTGATATCGATGCAATTGATTGCACAATTTACCGTGTCGGAAAATGAAAAGCTGTGCGACCAACCTGCCAGCAAACCAATTGAATGGGATCGAAGAATTGGGTAATATACTCAAACACCCACGAGCCAAAATTGCTGATGTTCAGTGTTCTCGGCTGCAATTTCAACCGGGAGATCGGATATTGGTCAAGGTTTATCAGCGATTGGATAAGGACCAAGCAGCTAAATTGAGGAAAGGTATCCAAAAATGGGCGGGACCAGATGTGGAAATCTTGATTTATTCACCACTTGATATGGAAATCACCATAGAAAAAGGAGTGGGAATTGGCAACTAGAAGCGGGAATTCCTATGAAAATGTGTTGGGAAAAGGGGAATCCTTGGATATGTTCGTTCGAGCCATGGCCAAGCTGGAAAGGCGTTTTTGTGAAGCAATGATGGCAAACGAGGATTATACACTCAAATTGGAAATACATGGGGCTGCGGGAAAACTGATTCATTATCGGGTGACAGCGGATGGGTTTGAGCGGCCGAGAAATGCGTCTGTAAGGGCTGAAAATCGTCATAGATAAAATTGGTATTTTGGAACAAACACCAATATCCTATAATTGATTCAGTAATACGTCTAGGCGTCGATAAGAGCCACGGCGATTGTGCCCCAAGGGGTATGGTTTCCGTGGCTTTTTCTATTGGAGCAGTACGATGGGTAAGTCAGTCAACATTTTCTTAGGGCCTGCCTTGGGTTTGACCAGCAGGCAGCTTGTAATCACCCGCATGAGAGGTTCGGGTGATGATGTTGCTATAACGCCTGAGATCGATGTTACTTTGGGTGGCAGTGCTGAAAGTACAACCCAATCACTCCCGGACAATTTGATTTGGCAGGCTGTTCTAACTGATATTACAACTGGTGGGATAACGCTCGGAGTTGATACTCTCAATTTCCATACGGGTTCTCTTCAATTTCCTGGACCGAAAAGCCATGATCGTCTGTCGATTCTTTCGATGGACGATATGAGCAGCAGCAGTGCATCGGTTTCGGCATCTAGCAGCAGTCAATCCAGTAGCAGTCAATCTAGTGTTTCCAGTTTGTCAAGTGTTTCCAGCGTGTCGAGTGGTTCCAGTAGTTCATCGAGTTCCAGCAGTGGATCGAGTTGGAGTACATCGTCCAGCATCAGTACATCGTCCAGCCCATCTAGCAGCTCTGAAAGCAGTTCAACTTCTAGCAGTAGTCCTTCTAGCAGCAGCCAATCGAGTGTTTCAAGCAGTAGTGAATCGAGTTCCAGTAGTCAATCAGTTTCTACCAGCTCGTCATCGTCGGCATCATCGGAATCGTCCAGCAGTGCTTCAAGTATTTCAAGTTCTAGTAGTCAATCAGTTAGTTCTTCTAGTTCGCCCAGTTCGGGGTCTAGTAGTTCTGTTAGCAGCTTCAGTAGCAAGTCATCTGTTTCGAGTTCAAGCCAATCATCGTCTAGTAGTCATTCGAGCAGTAGTCAATCAAGTTCTAGCAGTTCGTTTAGTCGGTCCACGTCGAGTCAGTCCAGTTCTAGTCAATCCAGTTCTAGTAGTGAGAGTTCGTCAGTTTCCAGCGAATCAAGCAGTTCGTTCAGTCGATCCACGTCAAGTCAATCTAGTTCCAGTCAATCTAGTTCCAGTGAATCGAGCAGCCTATCCAGTTCTAGTCCTTCAAGCAGTTCGTTCAGCAGGTCGTTTTCAAGCAGCAGTCAATCCAGTAAATCCAGCAGCAGCCAATCAAGTGCTTCTTCGGTTAGTTCATCGAGTGAATCCAGTAGTCCAAGCAGTTTCAGTTCGGTTAGTTCAGTTTCTAGTGAATCCAGCAGCAGTCTTTCAAGCAGTAGTCCTTCAAGTAGTAGTCAATCGTTGTCCAGCCAATCGAGTGCATCTAGTGCTTCCGTGAGTACCAGTTCCAGTGTGTCGAGTTCTAGTGTTTCGAGTAGCAGCAAATCTAGTAGCAGTCAATCGAGTTCATCGAGTGTATCTAGTGTGTCAAGTTCTAGTATATCGTCGTTAAGTAGTCGGTCAGAAAGTTCTAGTGTGTCATCTCAGAGCAGCAGGTCGGTCAGTTCGGTCAGTTCGTTCAGTCGATCAACTTCATCACCATCTAGTAGCAGTCAATCGTCCTCCAGCAGCCAATCGTAGGAGTGACTTTGAATCAAGCAGTACAATCCTGGAATCGTTCCCAGGAAAGAATAAAACGTGGTTCCAATTTACCAGACACCATCAACATTGATGGCGACGCAGTAAGCCTTTCGGAGGATGATAAAATGCCCGAGTTCGATGAAACCAAATCAGTGGTTTTGATTCAATATCACTTTGATTCCATGATTCGACAGATCAAGAGGAATTCGGTTGATCGTGTCGCTGTGATGCGAACAGCTACTTACGAGGCCCTGAAAAAGTTGGGTGTGGCCCGTGATATGACGAAGGCAGTTACCGGACCTGCTCCCAAGGGTAGTGACCAGGGCGATACCCAGACGTTTGTCAAATGGACGCTCAAGATTGTGGCGGATGATTCGTTGGCTGTCGAGCAATTGGTGGCCATAGATGCCACGGCCACAGCGAGGATCAAGGGGTGATTTTATTCCGTTGCCAAAACCAAGTTCTGGTGAAACCCAAGATAATTTTATCAATCGTTGCATTTCAATCGTCCGTGACGAAGCGGAAACCAACGAACAAGCTGCCGCAATATGCCACACACAGTGGAGAAATAAGATGAATAAAAATGAATTGTTGGAAGCGATCCGAGCCAGGCAGGATCATAAAGCCACGAAGTTTGGTTATGGCATCGTTACGGCAGATCGTTACGTGACAACCCTCCAAGAGCGGATAGGTTTGGATGCTTGTTACAAATATGCTTCTCACGGCACGACAAGCTTTGCCGACATCATGGAAAAGGCTTCACGAACATTGGTCTATTCCAACCCGGAAATGGAATTAGATGAGCACACAACAAATGCGAGCGCCTTCCCTGATTTTATGAAAGGGGCAGGAGAGGGAATTGAATTGCCCAAAAATGCATTGATGGTTTTTCGGCACAAGCTGACAACCACTCAGAAGGATCGGGATGGCGACGTGCTTCACAGTGAGGGCATGGAATTGGACCCGAAGATGCTTCTGCTTTGGCAGCATATTCATACGATGCCCATTGGGAAACTTCTTTTCATTGCCAACCAAGACAAGAGTGCGGTTTCCGTTGTGTCGGCAATCGTTGATATGAATGAAGTCTGTCACGATGCGGCCGTGATGATGGACAATGGCATGGGCCGGTTCAGCCACGGTTTCCGGGCCATTGAATTCGACAAGATCAAGGATGCGAACGGGAATGAGGTTGGTGGATTCGACATCCGCAAGGCCGAGATCATGGAAGAGAGTTTGGTCAGTGTGCCTGCCAACATCGGGGCTGAGACGGAAGAGATTCTGTTGTCACTGGTTGAAGGTGGAAAACTCACCAGTGGGATTATGAAGGATGTTGGCAAGTCGATCCGAACGGAGCGTGCCGTCCGGGTGCCTGTCAACATTGACTTGAAAGTATTGATGAACGGGAAGGAACTTGAAAATGAGAACGAGTCAGGAAATAGAGAAGGAACGAGAGGAAAAACGAACCAAACCAACGCATCAGAAAAAGCCAATGTCAATAGCCCAAAAGACGACGGAACGAAAGAGGCCCGTGACGCAAAAGTAAAGATTTATTCTTCGTTAGAAGGATCGTTTGAGTGGATCAGGGACGACTTGCAGAAACAGTTACAAAGTATCTTGGCAAAGGATGAAAACACCTGGGTTTATATCGAGGCTTCATTCAGTGATTTTGTGATCGTCGAAGTAAACTCTAGAGACAAACTGACGAAATTTTTCAAAGCCGGATGGGAAATGAAGGAAGGCAAGCCACTGCTCACCGGGACGATGGAAGAGGTTCAGATTTCCGCAGTCGTACTAGCCAAGATGAGAAACTTAGAGGGTCGGAAGCTGGGTAGAGTTCTTTCCAGGTCCAACGAAAATCAAATCATCGAGGCCGTAGCGGATATCGTTGAGGCGGGCAACACTGAAATCACCCGTCCGTGCAAGGCGTTGCTTCTGTCTGCCTACGGTGGATTGAACGGGGTACTTAGATCGTTGGGAGAGGAAGGTGAAGCGGGAGAAAACGAGATTACCGTCAAGGAAGCGATGGGGAAGGTGTTGATTGAAGCCAAGCCTAATGAATTGGAAAAGTTTGGGCAGGCAATCAACACAATAAACGAAACAAACAAGCGGGCAAGGTCAGCCAAGAGGTTGCGTTCCCTGCTTAGATGAAACATCGCGTTGCGGGTGGCCGTAACGG
>SDBT01020143.1_pt1 | contig 10439 bp, 8 predicted proteins | sample 2277101 | NCBI WGS metagenome assembly SDBT01 (sample SAMN10404973, study PRJNA504765) | marine sediment metagenome | isolation source: marine sediment core GS10_PC15, 103 cmbsf | place: Arctic Ocean: Southern Knipovich Ridge | collected 2010
CCCAGTTTCGGCGACTACACCGAAGGCATGGCGGCGGAAGACAAAGCGAAGTACGACAAGTATCTAACCAAACGAAAGCACTGGGCCGCCGAAGAGACCAAGGCGATTCAGGCGATGATCGAGGAGCGATGACGTCGAAAAAGGGGGCAGGACTATTCATTGGCCTCATGAATAGTCCTGGCCCCTTTATTCTCGTCCGGCACGAACTTGGCTACGAGGCTGGGAGTTGAATAGCGACATGACTCTGTCAGAGCTATGCGGGTGTACGTTTCTCCTACTGGGGCTAGTCGTTGCCATGCTGGTCTCGGCTCTCCTCGGCCTGGGTGTGCTGGGAATCCTCGCTTCTGGCATTGTGGGCGCAATCATTGGTTGGTTTCTCGGAGTGATTATTTCGATGATTCTGTTTCGAATACAAACTAGGGGCAGCCGGGCGAAGCGGAAGGAGAAGCGGGACAAAAGGGGCCAGAACTAAGCATCGTTCATCTGGATCTTGCACAGGCCAGAGCAATGCAAAGAAGTACGGGTTCCTCTTCTCTGTTGGGAGAAACACACGAAGACCAATGTTCGCCGACAAATCACACGGTCGGCAACAGAGATGCGAAAATCGACCCCAACGGGGTCCAACAACGGAGCCCAGGGTCGCGCAGCGCACCCTGGGTTAGGGAGGGCGACGAAACGAACGCTGAAGGCGTTCTACATGGCGTTACGCGGATGTACAACCCCGTTGGGGTTGATGTCGTTTTGCTTGATCGCGACCCAGGGTGCGCTGCGCGACCCTGGGCTCTGTTGTGAAACGCCTTCGGCGTTGAATCTTGGTCGCCATGGAGTAGAGGGCCAAGTCGGCGTAAAAGGAGTCAGGGGCTCACTGCACTCGACCCCAGCCACCCCACAATGCTCCCTAGACCCCATTTTGCCAACGGCCGGTTGCTGTTGTATAATCTAGTGACTTGACATTCACGGCACTTGTAGAAGGGAATTCACCATGCGTTGCGCCCGATCCTCTGGTTGGTTGCTGGCGGTTGCGATGGCCGTTGTTCTGGCCGCCGGAACTAGCTCTATCGCCGTCGAACCGGATAGCTTTACTATTGTCATGTTGCCCGATACGCAAAACTACTCGGAGAAATTCCCCGAGACCTATTTGGCTCAGACGCAATGGATCAAGGATCGGGCCGATGAAGATAACACGGCGATGGTGATCCACGTCGGCGATATTGTGCAGACGGCCACCGTCGAGAAGGAATGGGAAGCGGCCGATCGGGCCCATCGCGTGCTCGACGGGGTCGTGCCCTACAGTGTTCTGCCGGGTAATCACGACGGGGCCCCGGGTAAGACGGAACTGTACAACAAATACTTCTCGCCGGAGCGGTTCGCCGATGCGCCCTGGTATGGCGGCGGCATGGACGACAAGAACGACAATAACTTCTGCCTCTTCGACGCGGCCACGATGAAGTTCATGGTGTTGAGCCTCGAATTCGATCCCCGGCCGGAGACGCTCGCCTGGGCCAACGAGATCGTCGCCGACCATCCCGACCGACGTGTGATCGTCGTTACCCATAGCTACATCACGCCCAAGGGCCGCAACGCGATAGGCGACTCGGTTTTCAAGCAGCTCATCACGAAACACGAGAACATCTTCATGGTCATCGGCGGCCATGTGTTGGGCGTCAACCATCAGACATCGACCAACGACGACGGCGGCACCGTCCACGAAATCCTGTGCGACTATCAGGGGTTTCCCAACGGCGGCGACGGCTGGCTGCAAACGATGCGGTTTGCCCCCGAAGAAGACAAGATCCACGTGGCGGCCTATTCGCCCCTGCTGGATGAGTCGAATGACGCGCCCCAGCACACCTACGTGCTGGACTACGACATGGAAGTAAAGCATCCGCCGGTGCCGAGCGTGAGTCGGCCGCGGGTCAGGCAGATTCTCCGTCTGCGTCCGCTTCGGGGCGGTCGAAGGTAACTCGCCGATTTCAGTTGGTAGCTACGTTCGCCAGCCACCCTACGGTATACCAACACGCCCATTCGCCCCATCGGAGACACGATCATGCCGCGAAGCTACCTGCCCATTTGTTTCGGACTTCTGCTGGGCATCGCATCGGCGCTGACTTGCGAGGCCGACGATCGACCGAACATCATCTACATCATGTCGGACGACCATGCGGCCCACGCCATCGGGGCCTATGGCAGCCGGTTGGCAAAGCTCGACCCCACGCCCGTGATCGATACGCTGGCCAAGGAGGGGATGCTCTTTACCAACTGCTTCGTTACCAACTCGATCTGCACGCCCAGCCGTGCCTGCGTCATGACGGGCCAATATAACCACATCAACGGCGTTCGTACGCTGGGCGGCCGGCTTACCGCGCAAGAGCAATACTTGCCGATCGAGATGCGCAAGGCCGGTTATCAGACGGCCATGATCGGCAAATGGCACCTCAAGGAAGAGCCGAACTACGATTACTACAAGGTGCTGCTCGGCCAGGGAAAGTATCACAACCCGGAGTTCAGAGAAAAGACGGCCGGCCAATGGCCCAAGAACGTCGTGAAGATGACCGGCCACTCGTCCGACTGCATTACCGACAGCACGCTGACGTGGCTGAAGCGCCGCGACCGCAATAAGCCGTTCTTCCTCATGCATCACTACAAGGCGCCGCACGATTACTTCGACAACGCGTTGCGCTACGACAGCTACTTGGCCGACGTCGAGATCCCCGAGCCCAAAAATCTTTGGGAGCAGCCTGATTTCGGTTCGATTGCCACACGAGGCCACAACGACGAGTGTGTGCCGTTTATCGGGACGTCGATCGGCCGGCGTCATGCCTTTCGCAACTATACGCGAAATTGGGCCAAAGAGGCCGACCTGACCGACGAGCAGGCCAAGCGGCAATGCTATCAGACCTATCTCAAGAAGTACCTGCGATGTGTCAAGGGCGTCGACGACAACCTGAAACGGCTCTTCACCTATCTCAGAGCCGACGGCGTGTTCGATAATACGGTCATTATCTACACGGGCGACCAGGGGATGATGCTCGGCGAGCACGATTATCAAGACAAGCGGTGGATGTATGACGAGTCGCAGCGGATGCCGTTTCTGATTCGCTATCCCAAGTCCATTCCGGCCGGTTCCCGAAGCGACGCGATTATCGAGAACGTCGATTTCGCTCCGCTGATGCTCGACTTCGCGGGCGTCGCCACCCCCGAGATGATGCAAGGCCGCAGCTTCCGCAGCCTCTGCGAGACGGGCCGAGAACCCGACGACTGGAAACAGGCCGCCTATTATCGCTATTGGATGCACATGGCCCATCACTGGAACCCGGGCCATTTTGGGATCCGCACCAAGACGCACAAGCTGATCTTCTATTACGGCTGCGGCATGAAGGGCGAGAACCAGACGCCGCCCGGCTGGGAGTTGTACGACCTGGTCCAGGACCCCCGAGAAGTCCACAACGTCTACGACGACCCGGCCTATGCGAAGGTGGCCGATCGGCTAAAGAAACAACTGGCCGAACTCCGCAAGCAAGTCAAAGACACCGACGAGGAATTCCCCGAGATTCGTGCGATCGTCGACGAGTTCTGGGACTACGACGAAGCCGACCGAGCCAAAGCGATCGAGCTATCTCACGCCTACGCCGCCCGCGAAGAGGCGCGACGTTCGAAGTAAACGTGAGCTACTCCTGCTTTCGGTCTGCGCTCAGCGCAACGAGCCGATAGCGGCGGACGGTTCCTTCCGGATCGGTGTGACGATAATCGGTCAGAACTTGTAGTTCGTCGGCCGCATCGCCGGCCAGTTGGGCGTCGACCAGACGGCTAAGCGTCGGGTCATAGGGGGGCCCTTGGTCCGAGACCGTCTCGGCCAGCAACAGATGGGTGAATCCGGCGTCGTGCAGATGCTCGCTCAACATGGCCGGCTCGACGACGCGCCGATCGTAACCGGTGGCCTTTCGATAGACGTTCTCTCGCGTGACCCGGCAGTTGAAGTGGAATGCTCGATAGTCTTGGCTGAGGAGGTGTGTCTTTTCGCTGGCGAGAAGATTCGTCAACTCGGCCGCCTGATAGGTCGGCTCGTGGACACTCAAGTAGGCTTCGCGCGGCTGCCAACCGACGGCGACGGCCATCTGGCCTCGCGATCGGGCCCAAGGAACGGCAGCCATGGCCATGATGATCACCACGAACGCCGCGGCGGTTATCCGCCTTGCCGGCCGGGGGAAACGGCGCACCTCGACCCAGACCCAGACAATCGCCACGCATAAGAGCGGCCCGATCGGGAATAGGAATCGGACGTTCTGGCGCAGCAGGAACCAAATCACGCAGTAAACGGCCGCCGTCGCCAGCAGGATACCCAGTCCGCGGAGTTTTCGACAGAAGAAGATACCCGGCACGGCCACGAGCGGCAGGATACCCAATTGATGTCCCCGGCCGCCGAACTGTTCCGGCTGCATGGTCACCCGCCATGGGGCGATCGCGAGTTGCACCGGGTCGCGCCCCATCGGCGATTTGCTCGCCGGCAAGGTTTCGCGAGCCTCGCCGAAGAATGGATAGACGGGATTCCCACGATGCCAGGCCGCACGAGCGTACCAGGGGCCGCCGATGCTCATTGCCACGACGATGGTCACGGCGGCGCCGGCCAGCAGCGGTCTTCGGCGATCCGGCTGCCGCCATAGCATCCAAAGCCAGGTGGCCGCCACGGCCGCGGCAAAGACGATCGCCAGATACTTGACTCCCAGTGCGCCTCCTCCGCAGATTCCGGCCACGAGGAACCATCGGCGACCTTCGTCGTTGACCGCGGCCCGCCACCAGGCAGCCACCGCGAGCGTGGTAAGCATGGCCAACGCAACGTCGTTCATCGGCGCGGTCATCTGGTTGTTGATGCCGGGGATCAGCAGGACGACGGCTCCGGCAACGCGAGCCCAGCGTGTCCCTAGAATTGGCGTGGCCAGGACGACCGTGGCCAAGGCCAACAGCAGGCCCATACCCCAGTGGATCAATTGGGCACAGGTCCCGCCTTCGACGGCCAGCCCCCAGAGATACCACATTTCTGTCAGCAACGGGAACGTCGAGTTCTCGTGGTAAGGCAGGAACGCAATCCGGTGATCGAGCAGGAACGTCTTGGGTAGCTCGAGGTGATAGCACATCGCATCGCCGGCGATCGGCGGCGCCAGGGCCCCGATCAGCGAGGCCACACAGGAGGCAATCGCCGCTAGCAGGATACCGCGACTTAGCCAGCGCGGCGGCGGAGCACACGGCTCGCCATGGGATGACGAGCTGTCGGCGTTGAGTCGTGACGCGGTCTCCGGTGTATTGGTAAAAAGATAGTCGCGCAGGATTTGCCCCAGTCCCCAGAAGCAGGCCGCCATGGTGAGGATGCCGATAACCGGGATCGTCAGCAGGCCCACCAGACCGAGTCCCAACAGCAGCATGCCGACGGCAACAAGCCCCAGTGCAAGGCTCCAGGTAACCCGCGAGAGCCGATCTTCGCAGCCGACGCCCAGCCCTCGCGAGATGGGTCGTCCGACGCCGAACGCCGCGATGGTCAGTGTGCCCAAGGCGAAGATGGAGAGGAGTTGCGATAGCATACGGTCGGTTATCTTCCGATTGTTAGAGCAATCCGGTCATGGTGGCCGCGTAGACACTCGTGGCGGCGATCACCCAGCCGGCGAACAGCCAAGCCTTCCACGCGGCGACCGGCGGTCCGCTCATCGCGCGGCCGGCCCGGGGCCTTAGCAGTGTTCCGGCCACCCAATGATGAGCATGCCGGTGCCGACGAGAGCGGGAAGGATCGTCCGTTCGTGGAATGGGGGCAACCATAATCGCGTTCCTCTCTTGCGATGTCAATCCGGCATCTCGCACAGGGTCGACCGATCGGGCACAATGCATTCTTCGGCCAAGCCGGCCGTTGGGCAAGTTGCCCGGCCAAGGATCTGGCTAATCCGCGTGGCAACCCGCGACGGATCGATCCCGGTCATGCAGGGATGGCCCGCCAGGGGACACTTCTCTCGATGACAGGGCGAACAGGCGACGGGCCGGCGGATGACGGTGACCCGGCGGCCATGAGGTTGCCACTGTCGTTGATGGTTCGTGCCGCTGAACAGGACCAGCGTCGGCGTATCGACGGCGGCCGCCAGATGGGCCGGACCCGAGTCGGCGCCGACAAACAAGCTCGCTCTCTGCAGCAGCGAAGCCAGTTCGACAAGCCGCAGTTTGCCGGTGTGATCCGCAACGCCCGGCCAAGGCCGCCCGCCGAGAATTTCGTCGGCCAGTTGTCGATCCTCCGAGCCGCCGACCAACACGACTTTCGCGCCATGCTCGGTGATGATTCGCCCCAACAGCTCGCGCCAATGGGCAACCGGCCAGCGTTTTGCCCGGGTTCCGGCGCCGATGTGGAATACGATCGTGTGGTGCACGCTTGCCGATGTTTCAATCTCGACTTGGAAGCACTGCTTGAAAGCAAGCAGTGGCACATCACTTTCCCAGCCAGTCACCCTGGCCAAGACGGCCATGCGCGACTCGAACTCCGGGCGATCGGGGACATAGTCGACATGATCGGTCAACAGGAACCCGCCGCCGCCGCAATCGAACCCGATGCGCCGCCGCGCGCCGCAAAGCCACAAGATGACCGCCGAGGGAAAGTCGCCACGCGGATCGATCGCCATGTCGATCTTGCGCCGCCGCAAGCGAATTCCACAAGCAATCGTCACCGGGATCCACGTTAGACGTGCTAGGCTTCGTCTCAGGATCGTAACTACGCTCGCCCGAGCGTGGTCGGCGGCGTCTTCCACCGTCCGGCGACGGTAGTTACACACCGGTCGCCGCCGCACAAATCGATTCACTCGTGACACATGAACGACATCGACCTGGGGCGCCGCCTCGAAGACCTCCCGATTGGCCGACGACGCGAGCACTTCGATCGAGGCCGCCGGAAAACGTTCTCGCAGGGCCGGTAACATGGCGGTCGTGATAATCGCGTCGCCCAGATGATCGAGCTGCACCAACAGAATCGTGCTCGGGTCGTTCTCGTTATGCGGCGCTCGCCGGACCAGCGCGAAGAGCATCTCGCCGAAGAAGTCGACCACGGCGAACAGCACACGCCATCGCATCCGCACATAGCGATATCGTCCGAACGACCGTTTTCGCAGCCGCCGGCTTTTGTGCAACTCGGTTCTTTCAGAGGACGTTTCCATAGGCCTCGCGTGTAGCTCGGGCGGCGGTGGCCCAGGAGAAACTGTGTCGGGTCAATTCGGCCAGCATGTCGTTTCGCCCGCGAGCCAACGCGGCCAGGACGGCCAGTCGAATCGCCGCCAGATCGTTCGGCCCGACGTATTCGGCCAGCGGACCAAAATACTCTCCGGCGGATCCGCCGATCGGCAAGACGAGCGGTGTGCCGGACATGGCGGCCTCTAACGCGGCCAGCCCGGGCGTCTCGAACCAACTGACCAACACGAGGCATCCGCAAGCCGCGTAGGCGCTGGCCAACATGGGGTCGTCGTGTTCGAGGCGTGGGAGGAATCGGACGTGATGGTCGGCCGCTTTTCGGCATTGGGCCAGATACGACTCGTGGCCGGGCACGACATCGCCCAGCACGACGACCGGCACATTGACGCCTCGCATGGCTCGAAGGAACCCGAGTTGATTCTTCCGCGGTTCGATTCGCCCTGCGTAGAGCACGAAGTTCGACGCCCCGACGAGTTCCCGAAACGGCTCGGGATCGGCGGTGGCAAATCGCGGCTCGGCGCCGTTAGGTACAATGTGAATCTTCTCCGAAGGCACGCCGAAATATCGCATCAACTGATTCGCTTCGGCGTTCGAGTTGGGCAACAGCAAGTCGACCTCGTGATAGAGCCGTCGCCGCCACGAAGGCAACCATGGGTAGGCGGCTCTGGCCAGGAATCGCGCGGTGGCCGCGAGTCGCTGCCAAAGCGGCCCCGGTTCTCGTAGGCAATTAACCCAATCGAACCAGGCGATCGTCGAGAGCACGACCGGGACGTCCCGCCGTCGGGCTGCCTCGACCAGCGGCAGGTGTTCCACGGCGCTGCCGAACAGATGCAGACAATCGGTATCCGGTGGTAGCTGCTCGCACGAGTTGCCGACCCGCGGCGCGGCACCCACGCCCGGCAAGGCGTCGGCCAGCGCCGTCATCTGGATTTCGCCGCCGCCAGGCGACACCATGGCCCAAGGACTTGCCGCGAGAAACACGACCGGTGAGCCCTGCTGTTGAACGGGCCGCTCGGCAACGGCCGGCAAGCGAGTGGTGTTGGTGATGTTCATAAGAGCGATGCCGCGAGCGGCTACCTCTTGAGGATGCGTATGGTTCGTTTGGCCCAATTTCTCCAGTTGGTCGGCCGGATCTCCTCGATGGGCGTTTCACGTTCCCAATCGATCAGCCGTCGGAGACGGCCGCGAAGTCCCTCGGGCCCGTCGACGCGCACCGGATGAACATCGGCCCGCGGCGCAATGTTCTCGTAGGCCAAAGCCGAGGGGGAGAAGCGGAGTGTGCGTTGCGGCAAGGGCATTCGTGCGATGTGACGGCCGCGATGGTATTCGATGCCCAGACGATAAGTCCCGGGGGATTGCTTCACGGTGACCACGAATTGTCCTTCGTGACGGACCACGCTCAGCCGGACTTCGGCCCGAGCCCGCCACCAGTCGGCCAGATTGGTAAGCGTTGTCTTCCAGATTGCGCCGAACGAATCGGCCGTATCGAACACGGCCCGGAGCACCTGGGGATAACGCCCCAATCGGGCCGTCGGATGGCCGTAGAAGAGAACCGGCTCGCCGCGGCGATACTTGGCCCGGGCCGTCTGCCGAAAATGGTCGACTGCGGCGCGAACCGCTTGTTGCGTGGCGGCCGTTTGCCGGGGTCCTTCGGCATCGACCGCCTCGAGGAAGATCCCCAAGCTGATCGGATGGACGGGGATCTGGAGCACCTTGCCGCCGCGAGGAAAGAAGGGTAGATCGTCGTAGGCCAGGCCGAATTCGCCCGAGTGGCCGATCCGAAGTCGCTCCATCGCCGCCGCCAACCCTGCGTTGAAACGGCCACCCGGCGCGACGAACCCCGACGGCTCGATCCCTAGGGCCCCGAGCACCTCGATCCCCCGACCGATGTTCGCGACGTTCTCCTCTTCGGTCCGATACGTATGGTGATGGTAGCCGTGCGAGCCGACGTCCAACCCCCGCAGCCGGGCCAAGGCGTCTTCGTGTTTCACATAGGCGGCCGCATTGATGAAGTGGCTCGTCGCCTGCTCGTGGCCGTCGATGGCGGAAAGCGTCGCGTCGAAATCCGAAGCATCGAACCGGTCGTAGTCGATCCGAAAGTTCAGCACGCTTCGATGCGGAAACGGATAGGCCGCCAGCGAAATCCAGAGACCGCCGGCCCGTTCGATCTGCTGGCGGAGTTGCCCGAGCACCTTTTCGCGCACGGCCCGACGATCGACTCGGGCAATCTCTTCGGCGACGCTCAGGCCGGCGATCTGCCATCGTTGGCGCTCGGCGACCTCGTCGACCAGCGCATCGAACGGGTCGCGTCGATGGCCCTGGCGAATCGGATCGATATCGATCGCGGTTTGGCCGGGTCGCAACGGCCGGCATGACCCACGGCTCGAGTCGAACAACACGAACCGGCCGTCGGCGTCCCTGGCCGACGCATCGCGAGACGGCACTCCCTGTTGCGCCAGCGCCTGACGCAGCCCGAGCGGGACCGTGTCCAGGATCAGCGGCAATAGGGGGAGAGATAGGTCGATCACGAGACTTGACTTCCTTCCGTCGCACAGTGTTCGGCCAGCCGCCGATGCTCTTGGGCTAAGATCCACTCGGAAAGTCCGCTGAGGAAACAGAAGGCCCAACCGGCCGGGCCGTCGAGGAACCCTTGCTTATAGACCAGCCGCCGAAGAATCTCATAGGGTGGTGCCAGCCAAGGTTCGAGCCGCGAGGGTGACTGCCCCGCATCGACTCGGGCTTGGGCCGCCAAATGCGTGTAGCGATGGACCTTGGCTAGGAACGTCGCCAGGTCCGGGATCGTATTATGAGTGAGCCAGTTATCGAGCCGTCCGACGCGACCCTTAACGCGAAGCGTCTCGTGGACATCGCCGCTCCATTGGGCCATCTCGCGGCGAAACAGCCGGATCGGTCGATCGTCCTGCGTTCCGCAACGCCGAAAGGGTCGGCCGAAAATCGTGCTGCGGATTGGTACCCGATAAGCGGTCGCTCGAGAGTCGGCGATCCGGCGATGAATCTCATCGGCCAACCGCGACGTGGGCCGCTCGTCGGCGTCGATCGAGAGTATCCAATCGCATCGAGCCAACCGTAGGGCATGGTTTCGCTGCCGGGCAAACGTATCGAACCCCCGCAAGACGACCCGGCAACCGTGCGACTCGGCCACGCGGATCGTGCCGTCGCGCGAGCCGCCGTCGACCACCACGATCTGGTCGACCCAATCCAACGTCGGC
>SDBT01020144.1_pt1 | contig 10438 bp, 11 predicted proteins | sample 2277101 | NCBI WGS metagenome assembly SDBT01 (sample SAMN10404973, study PRJNA504765) | marine sediment metagenome | isolation source: marine sediment core GS10_PC15, 103 cmbsf | place: Arctic Ocean: Southern Knipovich Ridge | collected 2010
CAGGGATTCAGAGTAAAAAAATTATCGGACTTATTTATCCCTATGGATACCACAGTCCTGTAAGCGGAATCCCACAGCCGCTCAGCTTGTCACCGGTCAACATACAAATCAAAGATCTCGCTCCCTGGGCGGAACGAGTATTAAAGAAAATTGAAGGAAACTGGATTATCGATCCTGCACAGTCACGGGATTTAAAAACAACTATTAGTGTTTCTGTAACCATCACTAAAAGCGGGGATATCACAGGTGTGGAGGTCATCAAGTCCTCTGGAGAGAAAATGCTCGATTCGGCCGCTGTGGATGCGGTCAAGAAGAGTATCCCATTGCCCGGCCTTCCCATCCTATATCCATCAGGATTCATCGTCATCACAATCGAGTTTGAGTACGATGTTTAAAAAATGGGTTCTCCTCATCTTGTTTTTTCTCCTTTTAGGCTCGGTTTCTGCAGCTCAGCAGGAAAGCGGCCTGATTAAGGGGATTTTTCTCATAAAAAATCCCACTGAAATATTTGTCACTCCTCCTTCTGAAATTCGAATCGGGATACAAATGGCCGCTCCCGCCTACTATAAACTGTCTGGAAAGGACGTTATTTTAAGCGCCGGGCTCCTCCCGATTGGAGTCAGTTCTCTCTCCATCCCTACAGAATCATTTTTTGAACAAACGGCAAAGCACACGTTCCTCCTGGAACTTAAAACAGAACAGCGGATCACCCGGAAAGACATCATTCTCGACATTCAGATAGCCCACATGGAAATCCCAAAAAAAGTGGAGTCGGAACAGAAAGTTCCTGAATATAAACTCTCTCTGTACATCGAAAACCAACTGGTCTCTACCAGGATACAGCAACAGGAAATGATTCCACCTATCCAGCAGAAACAGATAGTTGATGAACTCGCCTCGATTCCTCAATACGATGATCCTTTCTACGTACCCAAGGAAAGCGATGACCTGATGACGAGTACGGCATCCATTTTCGATGCCCTTTTAATGGCCTATAATCTCGTCAAAAGTATTTCCAGGAAGAAAGACCGAGGAGAGCCAATCCCAACACTTCAACACACCCATTCCTTCTCGATAAAATTTCTCAAGAAAAATTCACAGGGCATTAAAGAGGAAGTAATAGCAATGATTGGTCTGACAACAAAGTAATAAGAATTGGGGCCTTAAAAAGAATTGGGGCCTGGCTTTGATTATGTGAATTATTTGAATCAAATAATTCACATAATCAAAGCCAGGCCCCAATTCTTCATTTGATTTTATATCGGATATTTTTATACAGTAGAAGGCAAGCTAACGTTGATCATGAGTATGTTTACATCCACCCAAATCATATTGGCCGTAATGGTGTTGGTCTATATCGTTGCCAAAGCCCTAAAAACATCAACGGAACTGTCCATGTTTCTCGCCGCGATCGCCGGAGCACTGGCCGGAGGGGCAGGTATTCCGGCACGGCATATTGCAGAAGGCGCTTTTACGTACTTTGATATCATCCTTATTTTTGTGTCGGCAACACTTTTTATGAACCTGTTCAAAAAATCGGGAGGTATCGCATTTATCATCCGGGGTATTCTCAAGAAGTTTCACCGTCGAAAGTCTATTCTGTTTATCCTGATAACAATCCTTCTGCTGATCCCGGGGGCCCTAACCGGGGCAGGAAGTGTCACCGTTTTGATAATGGGAGGGATGATCTCTGTGGTTTTGGGTTATATGGGATTGTCAAAACCAAAAATCGGGGCCATCATTTTTCTCATTGCAGGATTGAGCGCTGCCGCTCCACCGGTCAGCCTCTGGGCCATGCTGACAGCGGCCGGAGTCAATATGCCGTATGTTGGGTTTTTCCTGCCGCTCTTAATTCCCTGTGTCGTCCTGGCATTACTAACAATATTCATCCTTGGATGGAAAGGCCAACCCATTGACCTTGAAAAGGCTCTAAAAGAGCTTCCCGAAGCTCCGAAAAAAATGAATTGGATTCGCGTACTCCTCCCTTTTCTCCTTTTTCTTACACTGGTTATTTTAGGCAGGGTGATTCCACACTCTTTTCCGATCCTTGGACTGCCGCTGATTTTTGTCATTTCAGCCCTTGTCACCGTGCTGACCTCTCCGGTAAAACTGCAAATATTGACAATATCCAGGGATACAGTTAAGCAGCTTCTGCCCTTAATTGGAACTTTGACATGTGTCGGAATTTTAGTCCAGATTATGACTCTCACCGGGGTCAGAGGGCTTATCGCGATTTCCATTGTCACTCTCCCGATTGTGGTTGTTTTTTCCTCCCTCTTTTTGGTCCTTCCGGTTTCCGAGGCCGTGCTCATGTGGGGAGCCGCGCCTGTGCTCGGGGTGCCTCTCATACTTCTGTTTAACACAATCGGCCTCAACCCTATCATCGCTCTGGCAGGGATGAGTATCATTTGGCCTCTGGGAGATGCCCTTCCCCCCACAGCCATTATCGGACGGTTGACCAAGGATACGGTGGGAATAGAAGAGCCTTATACGCAGATGTTGAAATACTGCATCGTTCCGGCTTTGATCATTGCGGTTGTTGGAACCCTGATGGTTATTTTTAGCAAATCTTTGAGTTTTTTAACATTATTATAAAATAAGGCAGAAAACATGGTTGTAACCTTACTCTATTATGTGCTTACGGCCTTCATCGCCGTACTCATCATCTGGAATCTGGTAAAGAGCAAAAAATGGCAGGATGAAATTCTCTACATCATTATCCTCATTCCTTTTCTTCTGCGGCTTTTGCGTTTGAAATAGAGGACAGTATGAATAAATCTTTGATTCGAAAAATATTTTTCTCAATGTTGGGTACGGCTCTTATGGTGTTTGCCGGAATCAGCTTTTACAAAAGCCGCCATCTCAAGGAACCGGTTGTTCTCGGTCCCGGAGTCACTCAAGTAAAAAAATTGAGCCATTATTTCTCCAAGTTGGAAGGGTCAATAAATGATGCCAATATCTACGTTTTAAAAGGCCGTGAGCCGGGAGGAACCATCCTTATCCTGGGAGGTTCCCATCCTGAAGAGCCGGCCGGCCGGTTGATGGGATGGATATTCGTCGAAAATGCCATCGTTGAAAAGGGAACGGTTATTGTTATCCTTTCGGCCAACCGGAGCGGAACAACCGTCACACGGCTCGGGGGTGCCTATCCTCCGGATTACTCCATCCCCACCGAATGGGGAGCACAGACTTTCAGGATGGGCGACCGATGGTCAAATCCTTTGGATCAGTGGCCGGATCCTGAAGTCTATATTCACTATCCAAGCGGACAGGAACTGGCCTATGTAGATTCCCGGAACTTGAATCGAACATGGCCGGGCCGGGCTAATGGCACCCTGACGGAAAAGACATGTTTTGCCATGATCCAGCTCATCAAGGATGAAGGTGTCGATATTGTTATTGACCTTCACGAAGCGGAACTACAGTATCCGGTCATAAGCACTATTGTGGCTCATGAAAGAGGACAGGATTTAGCGGCCATGGCCTCGATGATGATTTCGGGAACTGAAGATTTCCTCATGGGAGTTGAAAATTCTCCGGAAGCATTGAGGGGACTCTCTCACAGGGAAATTGGGGACCATACAGACGCCGTATCCCTCTTGCTGGAGGCTCCTGAACCCATGCTGGATGCCACCCGGGGACGGACGGACAGAGCCCTGCTTCTTGAGGGAAAAGATGAATTTATTGTAAAAGCAGGGAAACACGGTCTTTTATTTGAACGTATCGATGAAAACGGCTGGCACATCGATATACGGGTCGGCCGCCACTGCTCGACAATCCTTCAGATTCTCGAACTCTGGTCCGAAGATCAGCCTGAGAGGGGCATCCGGATGACCCAAGTCCCTCGTTATGCCGAAGTTATCGCAAACGGAATCGGATATTATCTGCGAAATCCCTCCACAGCCTCCCCCGACAAACTCGCTTTCGAATAAATTGTTAGGAATTGGGGCCTTTAGATTGGGGCCTGGCTTTGATTATGTGAATTATTTGATTCAAATAATTCACATAATCAAAGCCAGGCCCCAATTCCTACAATTCCTAACAATATTCTAAAATAGTCTCTTCGTAACCTTAAACCAGAACAATAGGAAAGCCATCAGACAAAGATAGACCGCAGCGAGTAGAAGAAATAGAGGATGATCTTCGACGGCTTTCCGGTAAACTAGTCCCTTTCCAACCTCCGGCAGAGGAATAGGGTCCCAAGGCAGACCATAGGCCTCGATAAGTCCTTGTATATACAAGAGGTGTATTACCGGGATCTGCCGGGTGGCCATTTCAAAAACGAGTCCCCTGCTTTCAATCGGGGGGATTTTATTGATTTTGACTAGTCCTGGCTTAAGGTTCAGTATTTCAGAACTCGTGCCAATATTTGACCAGCTCCCACCAATATTTATAAATCCCTTTATTCCATTTTTGGCGGCATGCTTTTCATAAATCTGCATTTTTGTCCGGACGTTGGCCGTCAGGTCATCTTCCTGGATAAATAAAATCCCACTGTGCTCGATATCCTTAATAAGCATTTCTTTCGCTTCGTCAGACATCCCTTCCCCAATATCTTTCTCCCCTCCCAGGGTGACGGCCACTGGCTGGACATTAAAAACTCCGGCAGACGACAGGCAGTCAAGCATTGTGAGGACATGAAAATCCGGTCTATTGGCCCCCCATTGTGACGCTCCGAGTGAACAGATGATTATGGGATCTAATCCCATAGCTTGGGACGCTGACATCACCGCTACAATCATTGCGGGAAAAGAACCGGAGGCCCCCACGGCCACAGCATCGCCTTCTCTCACTCCGGCCTTATGGAGAAGATGGACAACTAGGGCACCCATATTTGGATTGGTTGTCGTCCGTTTTGCTTCTAAGCTTCCAAGAGTTGTTGTGATGGGAGAATTTTCCAATCCTATAAGTCCTGTACCGTTAGTGTCAGATTTCCGATCGAAGATTTGGTTTTTTTCTGCCAGGCATTCGGGCAGAACGGATATGGCCTCTTGCATAATTTCAGACGCTTTGATCATATGGGCTAGCTGTAGATTTTTATCCCCAACGGGTAGAATTTTAGCCAAGGAAAAAAAGAGAAGGCTCACGAAAAAAAGGACAATTATGAATCGCTGATGTCTGCTCAATAAAAAATCCATCCTATAACTCTGACAAGAAAGTAGGTCACGATAGAAACAGTAAACAAAGACGCCATTGTGGGAACGGTTTTTTGCTTCTCAAGATTGTTGGCCAGAAGCGCAGGAATGATCCAGCCGATGGCTCTAAGCTCAAGGGATGAAGCGAAAAGAACAGGAAAGACAAGACTCCACAATTGTGCCCAAACCACTCCCAGCAGGATAAGTATGGCGAACCGTCTCTTCCCAAAGAGGATGAAAAAACGGGAGAGCATCTTGTAGGCCAAAAGAGTGAGGCCAGCAATGAGTAGAGTAGCTAAAATCCTTAAAGGCGAATCCAGATGGAGAGCAAAATATGCGGGAACAATGATTCCTCCCGGATAAATATCCATGATTTCGACATACAGGACAGCGACAAGAATACCGACCAGGAGTGTTTCAAAGATCACAGCGCTCTCCAATAGTATCCCAGTATTGGACCAGCTTGTGGCCAAAACCGCCCATGTTTCCCATCCCCACGACTACGGGCTCTTTATCCCGAAAAACTGCATCCGCCGTAATCTCTGCCGGAGAGCCGGTCGTTCGAGCTATAAAATCCTGCCCCTTGGATATAGACTTTAGTTTTTTCAAGACCACGCCAGCATGTTCCCCTAACAGAAAGATTCTGTCAAACTCAGACAAAAAACCTCCCTCTAGCACGCGGAGCCATTGAAGAGTCCTATCACCTCTGTCCTTTCTGAAACTGAGGAGGGCCGTTCGCTTTTTGCCCTTGAATACGTCCCTCTTTTTTAAATAGTTAAGAACCACGGTGGTTGATTCGGGCTCATTGGCCGCAAAAGCGCTGATGAAACAGCACACATTCGGCAAAGTGCTGCCTTTAGACTTCCAGGCCTTTAAGCTTCCAGTATCGCTCTGACTCTTTTTCATCCCTGAAAGGGCTACGTTTCGATCGATATTTAAAAACTCAGCTACAGAAAGAGTCAATTGAAAGTCGCTTTCATAGAAAGTTTCGAAATAATTTTCCTCGACACTCTTTTTACTGTTAACCTCCGGGACTTTCAGGATCTTGGAGTTCATCCTGAGAGCTTTCTCTTCATACTGAGGAAAAAACTTTTTTTCAGGAGTAATGACTAAACACTCTTTGGGAATGGCTGATGCAAATCCGGAAGCAATATCTTCTTTTGATACTCCCATCTGTTCCTGATGGTCGAGACGGACATTTGTGATGACTAGAATATGAGGCCGGAACATTTTGACCGTTTCAATGCGCATCGTTTCAGGCCGGATGCCCACCATTTCTACCACGAGAGCCTGTGCTCCAATTTGAACGGCGGTCTTTATGACTTTCTTCCCTTCATTGATCGAGGGCCGGCCCTGTCTTATGATCTCCCTTTCACTTCCGTCCGGAAAAATTATCACGGGTTGGGAACCTGTAGTTTTGGCCAGGACCTTCCGGCCATTTTCTCTGAGTATTCCGGCAATGAGGCGGGTGACTGTAGATTTCCCCCGGGTTCCGGTGATACAGATACGAAGAGGAATTTTTTTAACCTTGGAAGTTAGATGTGTTTTTTCTCCTAAGAGATAGAGAAGAAAAAGAGCAAGACATATCCCGGCAAAAAGTAATTCTTTCAAGAGCCTTCCATTATATCCAATCCCCCTCAAAAAATAAATATTGGGGCCTGGCCTTCCTAACTTGACTTATTCTTGTTATGTCAGACTCTTGTCAGCAGGATCAGAAATGGAAATTATTTTAGAATAGTTTTATACTTCTAAGATGGCAAACGAAAAATTAGTCAAGTTAGGAAGGCCAGGCCCCAAAAGATGTGAATGGGTGGGGAGTGATTCTCTGATGATAGAATATCATGATAAAGAGTGGGGAGTACCGGTACACGATGATACAAAACTATTCGAATTTCTCGTTCTTGACGCCATGCAGGCCGGATTAAGCTGGATGACCGTCCTTAAAAAACGGGAGAATTTCCGTAAGGCTTTCGATGACTATGACATTAAAATGATTGCCAAGTACGATGAAAGTAAACTTGAGGAACTCCTCCTCGATAAAGGAATCATCCGCAACCGTCAGAAAATAAATGCATCTATCAAGAATGCCGAGGCCTTTCTCGAAGTTCAAAAAGAATTCGGTAGTTTTGATGCCTATATTTGGCCGTTTCTTGGAGGACAGACGATCAAAAACTCCTGGACAAAAATCAGCGATCTTCCCCCAAACACGCCTGAATCAGATATGCTGAGCAAGGATATGAAAGGAAGAGGATTCTCTTTCGTCGGATCTACAATTTGCTATGCCTTTATGCAGGCCGCAGGAATGGTCAACGACCACACGGTCGACTGTTTCCGCTACCACGAAGTGGGTTAAACACTGACTTCTTTCACATTCATCGTAGAGAGGTCCATCTGGCCCAATCCATGGGCGTTGGCCGCTTTGATCGTGAAAATATCCTTGGCTTTGAGTCCCCACAACGTACAGCAGTATGAATCGATGGCAACCCTGTCCATTCCAGCCACAATTTTTTGAGGGTTAATAATTTTCCCAGGTCCCATAGGCCCATTTGTTATAATAAATTCTGTAGCATCAACAATATTCAAAGTCGGCTTTAAAATCGTGTTGAGGTCAGCAATACACTGGTCAAGAAACTGGATATCGCTGGGCACTGTCTTCCAGCCTTCCTTATGGAAAGTTCTGTTATTGACGCGATAATTCAATCCCATATGGTTCTTTAATGTGCCCGTAAATTTGTTTCCCGCATGATCTTTAGTGATCGGCATATTGATAAAAACATCGTTGTTATAGAACTCTTTCAGTATCATCGCCTCTTTTAAAGTTTTTCCGGCAGCCACCTTCACCGGTTTGAAATTGGCTTCCTCACCGGCAATCAATTTAAGATTGGCTCCCTCTTCCTTCAGAACCACATCTAATTTTGTTGCCTCCCAGTTATTCATTTCGAGCCATGACAAGCAGTTGACTTCTTCGGCTCCGGCCTCCATACACATCTTAACTACAGCCCGAACAATTTCAGCCTTGGTGAACGTTCCGGGATGCCAGCGCTGTACATTGGGCAGGATGGCCACTTTCGCGCCCTTTGGAACAAATGTCTTTATTCCACCAAGGAGATCCACAGCCTCAACCGTATTTTTGTAATAATCGCTCCCCGAGACCACCGCAATATCAATCTTATCCTGACCGTAAACCGATAAAGGTCCGGTTATAACATGAGGCAGCACTGAAGCCCCTAAGGCCGTGACTCCAATTTTGGTACTTTTTTTGAAAAATTCCCTGCGGTTTATTTTTTGCCCCATGAAACCTCCTTACTGTAAAAACATGATCCTAAGATAAAGATGGAGAAATCATATACCAGTGAAATGAAAAGTTCAAATTTTAGCTTTTTTCAGCAAAATACTGCCCTGAGGCACACCGATATCCCCGGCAACCACAAAACATTTTGCCTTGAGAAGGAAGAAAATGGGCCGGTGTTCATCGGACAGTCCTTCGTAGTTCCCCTGCCCTTTGCTGATGATTAACTCGGCCGAATTATAGAGTTCAAGAAACTCATCCGTACACAGACTTAAAATACACCCTGGAGCGTCACACCCGGAGGATAAAATCTCTGCGACCTTATCTATTCCGGCCTCGACGGCATCCTCCAAAATGGCATCATTGATGATAGGACGTTCACGGACAACATACGTCACAGGTTTTCCGAGTTTTTCGATGAGCAATCGATCAAACACGGTTTCTCCAGCATTGTCACCAATAAAAAGGATTGTGCTTGCCTCATTCAGAGCCTTACAAAACGCCTGATAGTGATTGACGGCAAAATCCATTTTGAGGATCGCATCGAGATCCTTCTCCATGTCAAATTTTTGAGTCGTACCAAAATCAATCACATTGCCGGCTATGGATATGCGTATAGCCGTCAACAGAGGATCCTCCGAACTCAATATGAGATCCTTTAATTTAGGATAAAGTCGGAGGGCCTGTTTCGTGTGCAGCTTCTTCATCTCCCGAAATGGATCTTTAATTCCGGTGATTGTTGACACAATCCTGTAGACTTCCCGGCCAAACTCAGAGGGCGTGACATCCAAAGACTTTGTGGGAAGAAACAGGCAGACCTGTTTCATGACCTTATGGATTATTTCTTTTTCGGTCGTAACTATCTTGGCTGTATTAAGTGCCTGACTAATAAGGCAGGGAAAACAATCCAGTTGGGTTTTCACGTCTTCGGCTTCCCCATTCCATCCGCAAGCATTTGACTGTGACTGGGAAAGGCGATCTCGGGTAGATCCTGTGGATAAAAATACTTTGCTTCCAGTGAATCGGATCCTGGTTGGAGTTCGCCAAACACTTCAACCTCATATCCAATGATGATCACGTTTTTGTACATGGATGACTTCTGAGAATAGACACCCACCAACCGGACGATTGTTCCCTTAAGCCCGGTCTCCTCGTCCAGTTCCCGCAGGCAGGCCATCTCGGGAGTCTCTTCAATTTCAATAAAGCCGGATGGCAGGGCCCATAGCCCATACCCGGGTTCAACTCCTCTCCTGACAAGGAGGATTTCTCCCTCAGGATTCTGCACAAACGCCGCGGCACTGGGCAGGGGATTCTCGTAATGAACCCACCCGCATTCATTACAGGCCATTCTCTCCCGGTCTTCAAAAGTCTTGGGATTCAAAGAATCTCCACAAATCGGACAGTTTTTAAAGCTCATGTCTAGTTTCCGTATTCCAAAAGGATCATAACGCCTTTGTTTCTAATTGTGACGGAGGGCAATCACAGGATCCACACGTGCCGCCCGTGCGGCCGGATAAATTCCGGCAACAAGGCTGATCACAACGGCAAAACCAACAGCTCCCGCACAGAGCCACAGAGGAAAGCTGAAGTAATCGATGTAGGGAAGACCCTGTTTTAAAAGAATAATATTGACAACTTTATTGATGAGGAGGCTAACTCCCCATCCCAGCCCCAGGCCAAAAAAACCTCCTAAAAATCCTATGGAGATGGTCTCGAAGAAAAAGATTTTTTGTATGTCTCTATTACTGGCACCTACAGCCTTCATGATCCCGATTTCAGAATATCTCTCCAGTATAGACATGATCATGGTGTTGATGATCCCAAGGGAGGCGACCACAACGGCAATCATGCCCAAAGCCAGCAGAAACAGATCCATAAAAAGAAATCCCTTCTGAAATTCTTCAAACTGATCAATAAGAGCAAATGTGCGGAATCCCATATTTTCAATTTTTTTCTTGACCGTATCGATTAAATCCGGAGAGGATAACCTGACATTGACGATAGAATACACTAT
>SDBT01020145.1_pt1 | contig 10437 bp, 8 predicted proteins | sample 2277101 | NCBI WGS metagenome assembly SDBT01 (sample SAMN10404973, study PRJNA504765) | marine sediment metagenome | isolation source: marine sediment core GS10_PC15, 103 cmbsf | place: Arctic Ocean: Southern Knipovich Ridge | collected 2010
TTAATAAAAGAAATATATTCAATAAAAAAGGCTCCGATCGGAGCCTTTTTTTGTCATTGAACCTTGCGAAGGTTTTAAACCTTCGCAAGGTTAGAAAAACCGTCCAACCACTATATCAAATCAACCAACGTAGTGTAATTCTTAATTGAGTCTTCCAATATTCTAATTTTTTTCTTATCAGAAAAATCTACTAACGGTACCATCTGACCTATCTTCTTGGCAATTTTATGTGTATCACTTTGTACTAACAATAATGGTACTTTCTTCTCAGAAGCTAAAGCAATAATATTCGGTGGTGGTAAGATATTGTTTGTTAAGACAATACCTACACATTCAGTATTGATTGCAGCAACTATCATATCAGTTCTATCGCCGGCAGTAATTATCAATTTATTTTTATTTTTGAATTTCTCAACCCGCTGTGCCGCATCTCCGGACATGGCGCCGACAAATATTTCCCTAGCCATAACATTTAAATTTGACTTACCGGTAATGACCTTTGCATCTAATCCATCGGCAATTAGCCGAACAGTAGGAAAAGTTAATTCAGGTTCATAAGGTAATATTCCTAGAATATTGATACCTAAATTGATTATAGAATCTTCATATTTCATTTTAAAATCTTCAATATCCTTAACTTTATTAATAACAATTCCTGCCAGATCAACACCTTCCAATCTTACGTTATGCATTAAATACGTTAAGCTATCAAGAACAATATCATTATTGCCACTTGCTACTATTATAAGTTTTGCTTTAGTATTTTTTGCTATCGTTAATGCATCTAAATGAACAGAAATACCTTGTATTAAATTCGCCCCGGTTTCGATGAATAAAATGTCGGTTTCCGATGATATTTTGCTAATCATTCCGTTCAATTTTTCAGCCATACTATCTTCATCATATAGATATTGTAATTTGGAATGATCAAAACCGATGCTCAGTTCTTCAGGATTTTGTTTTAAATCGAGTAGATTTGCAATTAATGCCGAATCATAATCCCATAGTCGTTTATCTTTATAAACTAATCGGTCACCAAACGGCTTAAGGTAGCCAATTTTTCCTTTTGCCAATTTTGACAACCCTACAATAATCCCGGTTTTTCCGGCATCTTTATTTAATGATGTGAATATATATTTATTCATAACATACTTCCTGTTAATATTTTTCATATTTAACTAAAATATTGTCTTTGCGAGCGAAACGTAGTGGAGCGCGGCCCCGCTTTGCGGGGCTTCGTCATTCATTCCTCACTCCTCACAATGACAAATTGTACTTAAACCATCAAGGTTTTTAAAACCTTGATGGTTTTTTATTTTCTGCACTTTCTTTTAACATTACTCTAACATCAACCGCTTTCACGCCCTTAGTGTAAACCATTAACGGATTTATTTCTATGTCAGTGATTTGCGGGCAATTTTGTAAAATAAACCCAATTCTAAAAATTGTTTCAACTATCTTATCTATATCCTTTGGTGGTTCACCACGTACACCTAATAACAACGGATAAGATTTTATTTCTTTTACCATGAGACGTGTTTCTCTTAAGCTCAAAGGCAATGCTCTGAAAGAAACATCTTTCATCACTTCCACATAAATTCCACCTAATCCAAACATTATAATCGGTCCAAATGATTTGTCGCGTCTCGCGCCGATAATAATTTCCATACCGGATTTAACTTGCTCAACAATTTCGATTCCATCAATCACAGCATCTTCTTTATATGTTTTACAATTATGAATAATAGTTTGATAAGCATCCAATACTTCATCTATATTATTAAGGTTTAATAATACTCCACCCACATCACTTTTATGCAATATGTCTCTTGATACAACTTTCATTACAACCGGAAAACCGATATCTTCGACAATCTCAACTGCTTGCTTAATATTCCTGGCAATTCCACTCTTAGGTCCTGCTAATCCTGCAATATCCAATAACTGATTTCCCTCATCAGCCAATAGAAATTCTCTACCATCATTTGAAGCTGTTTCTACAATTTTATGAATCTCTGAAATATTGATTTGTGGATTTATTGAAGTGCTTTTTGAATCTAAATTATTGTGATATTGAAAATAAACAGCTCCAAGGCAGGCAGCCGCATCATATACATCACGGTAAACGGGAACATTAACGGCTATTAGTTTGCCTATTACCATTTCAGAAATACTTCCGCCAAATATTGCAAAAATGATTGGTTTCCCTTTTTTCTTATAATCCAAATATGATTTTTTAAGCGTTTTTATTAATTCTTCGTCATCCATTCCTGCTGTTTCACAATAAATTGATAATACAGATTTTATATTTTTATCATTTAGAGCTATTGATAGTGATTCTGCGTATTCTTTGGCAGTTGCTTCACCGGTCAGGTCAATCGGATTTTTCGTAGAACCAAATCCGTGAGTGATATCCCGATATTGGATATCTAACTGCTGTGTATCATCATATAATTTTATATTATATTTTTCACAGGCATCGGTTGCCAATACACCAACACCACCTCCGTTTGTAATAATAAGTGTGTTTTCACCGATTGGTATTGCTGTCCTAGATAAATAGTTGCTCCAATCCAACGCTTCCTGAACACTTTCAGCTCTAAGGACTCCGCATTGCTTCATAATTGCATCGAAGATTTCGTCCGCACCGGCTAAAGAGCCGGTATGCGACGCAGCTGCGATTGCACCCCGTTTTGATCTACCGGATTTTATTACAACAATTGGTTTCTTTTTTGTAGCAGCTTTCAGAACATGTACTAATCTTTCGCCTTTTTGAATTCCTTCGATATACATCAATATTGCTTTTGTATCTTCTTGTTCAACCAAGTATTCTACCAGATCTGCCTCATCAACATCTGACTTATTACCCACGGAAATTATCGCGGACAATCCAATGTTTTGTATTTTTGCTTTACCAATCATTGCAACACCTAAGGCACCGCTCTGAGTAATAATCGCAACATTTCCTTTAGGAATATGGGTCGGACCGAAAGTCGCGTTTAGCGAAGATTTTGCAGAATAATGACCAAATACATTGGGACCCAAAATGTGGATACCATGTTTTGCAGCAAATCTTGTTAGTTTTCTTTCCTCTTCCAAATTTCCGACTTCTGAAAAACCGGAAGAAATGATTGTAACTATTTTTATATTTTTCTTTGCACATGCTTTTAATGCTTCAAATACTATTGACGCAGGCAGTACAATTGAAGCCATATCAATACTGCCGGGAATATCATCTAAAGAAGCATATGCCTTATAATTTAATATTTTATCCGCTTTGGGATTAATGGGATAAACTTTCCCTTTAAAACCAACCTCAGAAATGTTACTGAGTATTTTATGACCGATTTTTTTAGGGTTTGTGGACGCACCAATAATCGCAATGGATTTTGGTTCAAACAATTTTTTCATTATTGAATAATTATCGGTGTTCACATTGTCCTCTAAAACATCCTGCCCAAATAGATCTATCATATCTATTACAATGATTTTGTTTTAAAATATTTAAGCTAAATGCGTGCAAAAAATTACGAAGGTTATCAATACAAAATAATAATGATTTAGATTTATGAATTTTCTACAATTGTATAAAAATTATCTAAAATCATTCGAGATTGAATATTTTGTTCATTTACGCTATTTAAGATTGTCTTTATATCTTTGTTATCGCGTTTAGCGAATCGTTTAGCAGCCTCAATATCAATTTCCGGGTGAGATTGAATGCAATAAATTGAACCAAATTGATAATATTGTACGCATTTTTCATTATTGATTACGTTTATACTACCCGGGGGAGTTTTCAATACTGCATCGTTATGCGATTGAAATACTTTCACCGGATTTTCTAATCCCCTAAATAATCTAACAGGCTCTCCTCCTGAAATTGTTGTCACATCTTGAAATCCTTCCTCACCTGCCTGATTCCTTACAGTGGTACCGCCAAACATTTGTGCGACTACCTGATGACCAAAGCATACTACTAAACAGGGAATGTTTTTATCATAAATTTGTTTAATAAGCACTTTCAATTCTTCAATCCAATCATCGTCATCTCTATAACATGAACGCGAGCCGCTAATTATATAACCATCATATTTGCTGATATCAGCAATTTTTTCTCCATGGCAATGATTTATAATTGTTGTGCCAGGTATATTATCAGCAAATAATTTTGCGCTCGGTGCCGACTTTGATTCATCAGCATAACAGTTCATAATTGCGATTTTTAAGGACATATTTTTACTTTTTAATTCCTTTGTGAAATTACCAAATATACACCTCATTAAAAATTTGAAAGCTGTAATCGCGAGTTATATTTTATATACCTAAATTTTAAACCAATATGAAAGCAATAATCAAGAAATTCAAACTTTCAGCAAATGAGACAATTACGATAACGCTTAAATCTAATGCTTTCAATATTTTTGTTGAACCTGGGAATAATTTATGGACATTCGATCTTGAAGGTAGATTAATAGGAATGTTTGTAGATGGAGAAAACTACCGTCGTACATTGAGTAATAAATTCTATCATAAATCACGTCATATAGAAAATAGTGAAACCTTCCGTGAAATTAATGAAATATCTAAAAACAAATCTCTATCATTATTGAAAATATTCCGTTCAATACTTGAACACAATTTTGATTTACCAAAATCATTTCAACATATTATTACCAAGATTAATGCAATGGATCCTTTGGCTTTGCAACTAAGTGCTAAAGAGTTCAACAATATATATCTGCCAATTTCCATCCTTCCGCCTGATCAGTACATGTCCCTGGTAATTCAACTCACTGAAGGATGTAATTACAATCAATGCACGTTCTGCAACTTTTATCGCGACAGACCTTTTAAAATAAAATCTACTGATGAATTAGAAAGTCATCTTAATAATGTTAAAACTTTTTTTGGTAATGGAATTAATTTTCGAAAATCGATTTTTCTAGCGGATGCTAATGCGCTTGCGGTACCGCAAAATCGATTGGTAAATAGTTTAGAATTAATTCATGATCAATTTCCGCAATTTGATAATTATTATTCATTCATAGATGTATTCACCGGCTTAAAGAAATCGGTAAATGATTTTAAACAATTAAAACATCAAGGTATCAAAAGAGTTTATTTGGGAGTTGAGTCAGGGAATATTGACTTAATGTTATTCTTAAACAAAAAACAGCTAAATAACGATATAATAGACTTAACACATAATTTAAAAGAAGGTGGAATTGCTGTTGGAATAATATTTCTAATCGGGGCAGGCGGAAAAATATATGCCAAACAACACTTAGCTGAATCATTAATATTGCTGGAACAAATGCCACTTAATAAAGGTGATATTATATATCTATCTGAATTATATGAAACAAATACAAGCTATGAGAAATCAATGGTTGAGCATAATATACCATTACCAACAAGACAAGAAATACGCCAATGGTCCAACGAATTTAAATCTAAATTAAAAAAACAAATTACCAAAGATGTACAAATATCAGTTTACGATATAAATCAATTTTTTTATTAATTAAAAGTAGATATTATTTAACAAACATTCCATTTTTCATAACATTGACAATTGGTAAATCGGTAACATTGTAAGGTATTTCAATTATTTTTTCTAAATCCCAAATTATTAAGTCTGCTTTTTTACCTATTTCGATTGTGCCAACTTCTTTTTCAATTTGGAGTGTTTTAGCTGAATTATATGTCGCCGATAACAAGGCATCTTCCACGGACATCCCCAAATAAATACACGCTAATGATATAATAAATGGCATAGATTGTATATGACAACTCCCCGGATTATAATCCGTCGCTAAAGCTATTTCTACTCCCGCCTCCATTATTTTTTTAGCTGGAGCATAACTTGTTGAGCCTAAGAAAAATGTCGTACCGGGAAGTAAGGTTGCTGTCACATTTGCATCCGCCATTTTAGCGATACCTGCAGCACTTACGGCCATTAAATGATCAGCAGAAACTGCGCTTAACTGCGCTGCTAATTCAGCAGCCCCGGAATCTTCAAATTCGTCAGCATGTAGTCTAGGTGTTAAATCATATTTCTGAGCTGTCTCTAAGATTCTCTTCGATTGTTTAACACTGAAATAACCATTCTCGCAAAATACATCGCAATATTTTGCGATACCCTGCTCGGCAACAGCCGGGATCATTTCATTGCATAATAAATCTATATAGCCATCAGGGTTTGTTTTGTATTCAGGTGGAATTGAATGAGCGCCTAAAAAAGTTGGAATAATATCTATTAAATGATTTTGGTTGACCAATTCAAGCACTTCCAAGGACTTCAATTCAGATTCTATATTTAATCCATAACCACTTTTTGCTTCGACGGTAGTTGTTCCTAATTTGAGAAATCGATCCATCCTCTTTGTAACTGCCACAACCAATTCCTCAATTGTAGCATTTCTAACGCCGGCAATACTATTATTTATTCCACCGCCTTTTTCAGCTATCTCTTGATAGGTAACACCTTGATTCCGTAATCCAAACTCTACCTCTCTACCGTTTAAGAAAACCGGATGGGTATGCGGATCAACAAAACCCGCTGTTATTAATCTATTTTTACAATCAAATATTTCACCATCAATACCTATATCTTTTTCAATATTATTGATTAAACCATCTTTAATAATTATGTCACAATCTGTAATAATATCAATAATATTTTTACTGCTATTATAGGTTGCAATTCCACCAATATTAATTAATTTAATTGTACACATTCTGATTATTTCATAAGCGGAATATTAACTTTCCAATCCTTAGCATTATTGATTGCTTTCTCATACCCTGCATCCGCGTGCCGTAAAATTCCCATCCCCGGATCATTTGTTAAAACTCGTTTTAATCTGATTTCCATTTCAGGAGTTCCATCGGCAACTATTACTTGTCCGGCATGAATAGCCAGCCCCATTCCAACTCCCCCACCATGATGAATAGAAACCCAGCTTGCTCCGCTAGCCACGTTCACCATAGCATTAAGAAGTGGCCAATCGGCAATTGCATCTGAGCCATCTTTCATTGCTTCCGTTTCACGATATGGTGAGGCAACAGAACCACAATCTAAGTGATCTCTGCCAATAACAATTGGTGCACTTAATTCACCCGATGCAACCATTTTGTTGAGGGCCACACCAAATTTTGCGCGTTGCGTATATCCAAGCCAACAAATCCGGGATGGTAATCCTTGAAATTGTACTTTTTCTTTCGCTAAAGCGATCCACTTTATCAGTGATTTATCATCATGAAATAATTCTATTATTTTTTCATCAGTCTTATAGATATCTTCAGGATCACCAGACAATGCCACCCATCGGAAAGGTCCCTTACCTTCACAAAACAATGGTCGTATGTAAGCCGGTACAAATCCGGGATAATCGAAAGCATTTTCGACTCCTGCCTTTTTGGCCTGACCACGTAGATTATTTCCGTAATCAAAACAGATTGATCCCATTTCCTTTAATTTAAGAATTCCCCTGACGTGCTCTGCCATAGAGCGAAAACTCTCTTTAACATATTTATCAGGATTCGATTTGCGTAAAATTAACGCTTCACTATAAGTCATTCTATTTGGAACATAACCATCCAACTCGTCATGTGCTGAAGTTTGATCAGTAACCATATCAGGTACTATGCCCATTTTCGCAACTTGCGGAATAATATCCGCTGCATTACCTAACAATCCAATCGATAATCCCTTCTTTTTTATCATCGCATCACGTGCGATCGATAATGCTTCTTCTAATTTTTCCGTTGCAACATCTAGATATTTTGTCTCCAAACGACGTTGTATACTGGTTGGATCAATATCAATGTTAATAGATACACCGTTATTCATTGTTACCGATAACGGCTGAGCGCCACCCATTCCCCCTAAACCGGCTGTAAGTATTAATTTACCGGATAGATCACTGTTAAAGTGCGATCGGGCCGCTTCCGCAAATGTCTCATAAGTGCCTTGCAATATCCCCTGAGTTCCAATATATATCCAACTACCGGCAGTCATTTGTCCATACATAATTAGACCAAGTTTATCTAATTCATTGAAGTGATCCCAATTGGCCCAGTTTGGCACCAAATTTGAATTAGCAATTAGAACGCGAGGCGCTGTTGTATGTGTTTTAAGAACACCAACGGGCTTACCGGACTGCACTAATAATGTTTCATCATTATTAAGTTTTATTAGTGAAGATAGGATTGCATCAAAACTCTCCCAATTCCTAGCTGCTTTTCCTTTACCTCCATACACGATTAATTCTTGTGGGTTTTCAGCAACAGCCGGATCTAAATTATTTTGTATCATTCGGAAAGCAGCCTCTTGCTGCCAACCTTTACAAGATAATTTATTCCCTCGTGGCGAATGGATTTCAGATTTTTTCATAGAACGTATACACCTAATAATTTATTTAGTAAGATTATTAAAATTAAAACCATTTTGCAGAAGCAGTGTTTCGTTTTCTTTTAGAAAACTTATTATTTCATCAGTGGAAATTGTATATGTGATACCATAATTTATACTTTCATATTTTTTGACATGAACAGCACCGGTATATGGGGAATTGGGATCATATTCTAATTGTCCATTCAATGGAGCAGGAGTCAAAATATATTGATTTTTTACAGAAACAGATTTAGCCATTCCCACCAATTCAAAATTTGGAACGCCATCCTTAATTGCCAAAACTATTCCGCCGCTAAATCCACGGTTAAATAAAGCATCTATTAAAAATGAATCACTTTTGTCATCACGTGTATTACTAACAATTCCTTTTGTGATCATTTTATGACCCATCGGATATCCGATAATATAAACAAAACTTCCTAACTCTAAATTACTAGACTCTCCCATGGGATATTTAAATGGTCGAATATTTTGAAAAGGATCACTTGGCGTCTTTTTAGTGAGCAATGCTAAGTCACGTTTTTTATCACTAACTAAAACTTTCAGATCTGCATTTCCCTGAATTTCATTAACAAAATAGTGCTCCCTTACTTTTATTGCAAGTTGTTGAACGATCTGTCTTTTATTATCTTTAGGAGATTCGTAGTATGTAATGACATTATCAGGATAACCTCCGATATGAGCACAAGTTAACAATCCAACTTTTACGCCATCATAAAAAATGATAGTCGCTGTTCCTGAAACAGTTTCATTATAATAAATTTCGTTTACAGCGCTATCTTTAATGTTCTTGTTATTTAAATCAGATTGTAAAATGTTTTGGTTCTCATTGAATTGATATGCTTTATAGTAAGCAATATAATTTAACATTTTAACAGATTTCGAAATTCCCTCTAATTGTTCAGAGGCATTTCTATAAGGAAATTCAGAATCGTAGCGACCATCATTTAGAGTAGGATATACAACATCATAAATCTTTTTTGTGCAACTTGTCATTACTAAGATTTGTGGAATCAAGAAAATGAAAAATACTAATTTTATTACTAGTTGTTTCTGCATTGAATTCTCTTTATAAAATACATATTGATACGGATGTTTATAATATAAATTAAAAAGGACAACCTAAACAAGTTGCCCTTTTTTAAAAATATTTCAATTTTAGTTATTCTGCTTTTTCTTCTTTCTTTTTCTTTACCGTTTTCTTTTTATCCGACTTGTCTTCAGTTTCTTTTTCACTGACACCTGCAAAATCAACTAATTCTATTAATGATACTTTTGCTCTATCATTGTCACGAAACCCTAATTTGATTATTCTTGTATAACCACCCGGTCTATCTGCAAAAACAGGCGCAATTTCATGAAATAGCGTAGTAACTGTATCCTTCTGATGGATTTTCTTTAATACTTCGCGACGTGCATGTAAATCACCTCTTTTAGCCATTGTAATAAGAGGTTCAATAAACCTACGTAATGCTTTCGCTCTAGCGTGTGTAGTTTTAATCCTTTTGTGTTCGATTAAAGACACGGCTAAATTCTTCAGCATAGCTTTTCTCTGAGCAGGTGTACGCCTTCCTAATCGCTTCTTTTTATTTAAATGTCTCATTGTAAATTAATTAGGCTTCTTCTTGAGTGTATTGAGTTATATCCATTCCAAAATGCAAACCCATCTCATCCAATTTTTCTATTAGCTCAGTTAATGATTTGCGTCCAAAATTCTTATATTTTAGCATAGCGTTTTCTTCAATTTGTACTAAATCAACAATATTCTTGATTCCGGCAGCTTGCAAACAATTATAACTACGCACTGATAATTCCATCTCATCAATTGTTGATGCAAGAAGTTTTCTAATTGTAACAGTTTCTTCATCTACCTGTTCAGTAATCTCTAATACTTCCGGCTGACTGATGGCTTGAACAAACTTTAAATTTTCAATCATTACCAGAGCGGAATAGCTTATTGCATCTTTTGGAGATATTGATCCATCAGTAGTCACATCAATCTTTAATACCTCTAA
>SDBT01020146.1_pt1 | contig 10437 bp, 9 predicted proteins | sample 2277101 | NCBI WGS metagenome assembly SDBT01 (sample SAMN10404973, study PRJNA504765) | marine sediment metagenome | isolation source: marine sediment core GS10_PC15, 103 cmbsf | place: Arctic Ocean: Southern Knipovich Ridge | collected 2010
GTATGCCACAATCTTCTCTAGCATGGGAACATCAGTCTACCTGGTGAATAACCATGAATCGATTCTGCCCTTCCTAGATAATGAGGTAACCGACGCACTTGTGAGACAAATGAGTGACAACGGAGTGGAGATCCTCTTCAATACGTCTGAGCTCGTCCTGGCTTCTGCCCCGGCCGGGGATGGCCTCACGGTCGAGCTCGCTCAGACGGCGAAGACAATCCCGCTTCAACTCTCCAGGAGAGCTGCAATCGTACTGCTCCAGCTCCCTCTTGATTTCGTCCTGCCAGGAGAGCTGCTCTGCTGCGAGGCTGCGCCGCTCAGCAAGACGCTCTATATAGTGATCCCGTGTGGAAACAGCGCGGGACTCAAGCCACTTATGGATTTGCCGGTCTACCAGGTCCAGGCGCCTGTCTAAACCTACAACTTCATCCTGTCTGTCCGTAAGCTCCGCTTCCAGTGCCAGAAGTTCCTCGTTCAGGCGAGTCATGTCTCTAAGGTTGTGCTCCAGGACCGTATGGAATCGGCGCAGCTCGTTGCTGCAGCCGCTTAAGGTTTCGGATTCCAACCCCGGTTGATCCATGCTGCGGTTTCGCCACTCGTCTTTGAGCCGGCGGACAAACTCCTGCTCTCTGTGAATGCCACCCTGCGCACCTCGTGCACCCCGCGATAAAACGATACAGATCACACCCAGGACCAGGCCGGCAACACCGGAGAGGATCTGTAGTTGCCCCCTGAACAGAAGAATCCCAAGACCCAAACCGGTCAGGAAAAAGAACAGGCCTAAGAGGATGAGCGGACGACTCCAGCCGGATCTTTTCGATGGCCTGCTAAGGTAAGCGTTGATCCGTTCCAGGCAAACCGCGGCCAGATCGGCAGATTTTTTTTGGGCCGGTGAATCCCTTTCCACGGTCTTTAACTGGGCCCGTTTTTGACGGCAGGACACCTTTGCCCGCTGGGAAGCGTTCTGCGCTTCGTCCCGTTTTCCCCTGAGAAGGAGCTGCTCCTCCCGGAGACGATCCAGCTGTTGGACCTCCCTGTCGCTGTACTGGGCCAGCTGTCTTAATTTGTTGTCGCGCTGCTCGCCCTTCTCAAGCTTCTCCAGGAGATAATTCCAGACTCGTCTTCGGGCGATTTTTCTTTCCACAACGACTGCTTCTGTCCATCCGGCCAGCTCCTGTTCTTCCCTGGAGATCCTCCTGCGCAAGTCTTCCGCCTGGGAACGGGCCCGGTTGAATACCGGCTCCTGAGCCAGAATGGTTTCTCGCTTTTTTTGTAGACTTTCGAGCTCGTCACGGAGCTCCTGAGCTCCCCTTTCCAGTTCCTGCAGGGTACGGTTGTGTTTCAGGGATTTCTTTGTAGAAGCCAGGTTTTCAAATTTGAGCTTCAAGAAAGATGGATCAATTCCCCCGGTAAACAGGCGTGCCTTGACGTTGTCCATCCAGCGGTCCGAGCTGTTCAGGTCCAATGAAATATCTCCGCAGCGGATCGCGTAAAGGTTCAGGAACTCATCTTCTTCGATGGGCTCCGCCCGGGCGGTAAATAGGGCACTGGCCTGTCGCTGTTCACCGTAGCGTTCCTTAAGGCGGCGGCCCGCGGCCTTGTTTGCTTTCGGGCTGCAGAGGGCCTGGAAAAGGCCATCGAAGAGGGTGGTTTTGCCCGCTTCGTTCTTTCCGACAAAAAGGGTGGTCTTGTCCAGCTGGAAACGCCGGTCCCTGAACTTGCCGAATTCCTGCAGATACAGCTCCCGGATCACAAACGGCTCTCCAGCAGCGATTTGATTTCCTGAATACCGATTTCCCCCGCCCGCAGCCAGACCCGGCGCAGGCTCTCCGGGTCTGAACCCCGGGCGGGCTCGAGCTTTCTCCAGGCCTCGAGGAACTTCTTGGCCAGCGGGTGAGAACCAATTCCGGGTAAGCTGGCCACCTGGTCCCGATCGATTTCCAGGTGGCGGATCGATCCCCGGTACTTCTGTTTTAAATTCTCTTCTAGATTTTGGGCCAGGTGCTCGTCTTCCACAACGCCGGAAAGGATAAGCTTAACCCAGTCCGATTCCTTCCAGTCATCGTGAACCGGTGACAGATCCCCGATCTGGCCCTCAAAGCCCAGAGGCAGGGTGTACTCCCGATACTGGCCGGCAATCTTTAAGGGAATTGTCTCGAGATCCACGGTAGCTCCCAGGGTAAGCAGTTGTACGCCCCTTGACCCGAGCTCACCCCTTCGCCAGACTCTGGCCGAGCCCGGGTAGCAAAGCAGCGTCCGGCCCTGGCGTTCCTGCCTTCCGGAATGGATGTGCCCCAGGGCGGCGTAGTCTACCTCAAATTGCTGGAAAAGATCCGGGTCCAGGGCCGAACCGCCGCTCTCCTGATCAATGCCGGTGTAGCTCAACCCGGATACAACGGCATGGGCGACAGCCAGGCGTAGTTTCTTTTTCTTTTTGGGAACACCCCAATTCCGGTACCCGCTGTAACTGTTTTGATGGGGGATGGCCAGGATTTCGAAAGATTCCTCCTCCAGGAGTCCGAATGGTTCCTGGTCCAGAATTTGAATAGGCCCCAGGTCGATGCCGGCCAGGGTTTTCCGCCCCCGCTGCAGCTGCTCGTGGTTGCCGGGCAGGAACAGAATCCGTCTATCTCCAAAAGGCTGAAGGCGGCGGCGGAACTCTGTGCGCAGCGCCTCAGCCTCTGCGAACGAGTCAAAGATATCGCCGGCCAGAATCAGGTACCGGGCCCGGTGCTGTTCGACTGCTCTAAGAATTTCGTCTAAAACGGAGAAAGAGTATTCCTTTTCCGATCGGGACAGGTGAAGATCAGCACAGTGGATCAGGCGTATGCTGTTCATGGCTTTAGACCAGGGTTTCGCCTATCTGGGAAAGATCGGTAACCACGAGATCCGGCTGGATCGCCCGGCAGCGGGAGTCGTCCCGGCGCAGGCGCAGGGAACGCCTGTCTCCAGCGAAGAGTGCAGTACGGAAACCTATCTCGGCGGCGGGCCGGATATCGTTGCCCATGTCGTTGCCCACGTAAAGTACCTGGCCGGCGTTGATACCGTCTGTTGCCAGTGCGCTTAAAGTGCCGGCAAAGAGTGTCTGGGAGGGTTTGGCCTCCAACAGCCGGTAAGACCAGACACAGGCAGGGTCGTAAAAACCGAGCTCCTCGTAGTTTTTTTCCAGGAAGGCTGTGAAGAGAAACGGGGTAAAGAACTGAGCATTTGAGATAATTCCCAGGACATACTGCGCCTTTAAGGTGGTAAGGATGGCAAGAAGCCCCGGCATTGGCCAGGTTGGGTTGATCCGGCATTCATACTCCAGGGCCAGACGCGCGGCAGAGTCCGGGGCCATCGCACCCTTTATCTCACTCTCTAAAAGCAGGGTGTCCAGGACCGAACCCAGGATTTGCCGGATCTCGATCTCCGGGTACTCAATACCCTGCCGCTTCCTCGTGACATGGAAATCTTCGATACGTTCCACGAGCAGGGCGCTTCCCCGCTGTCCTGCCCGCGCCGTGGGGGATAACTCTAGAGCTTCCAGGGCCTGGTTAAAAGCCTCGGCCCGCGCTGTTCCGCTGCTCGAGCCAATATCCCCGGATCCTGAGATGAAAAGTGTGCCGTAGATGTCGAAAAGGATGGCCCGAATATCCCGCAAAGGTTTCAGACGCGGCTCCCGGGCGGTTGGCAGAGGCTTCATAACCGGGCAGAGCCGGCGGATTGTTTCGGCTGCCTCGAGTCCTGTCATGCTACCAGCGGATCAGGTTTCCTCCGTAGGTCAGGCCGGAGCCAAAGCCCACAGTCAGGATTAAATCTCCCTCGTGGAGCAAATGTTTGCCGGTCATCTCGGCCAGGGCGATCGGTATAGTCGCAGCCGAGGTGTTGGCCCACTCTTGGATATTGATGAAAAACTTTTCGATTGGGATCTTGGTGCGTTTTGCTGCCGCTTCGATGATGCGGATATTGGCCTGGTGAGGGACAATGTATTTGATTTCATCCAGGCCGACATTGTTCACCTCCAGGATTTTCTTGATCGTGTCCACAACCACTCGAACGGCAAAATGGTAGACTTTACGGCCATCCATCTTGAGAAAGAAATCATTTGGATCGGTCTGCCCCTCCCGGTAAGGGAAGCGGCTGCCGCCTGCAGTCCGTTCCAGAAGCCTGGCCCCGGCCCCTTCGGTTCGCACGAGCGAAAAGAGGATACCCCGCTCGGTGTCGTTGACTGCGGAGATGACAGCTGCGCCTGCTCCGTCTCCGAACAGAACACAGGTGTTTCGATCCTTCCAATTCACGAATTTGGACAATACTTCTGATCCAATGAGTAAAATGTTTTTGGAAAAACCGCTGGCTATAAAGCTCCGGGCCGTTTCCAGGCCGTAGATAAAGCCGGTGCAGCCGGCTGTGATATCCATGGCTGCCGCATTGTGCGCTCCCAGAGAGTCCTGAACAATACAGGCGGTCGAGGGAAAGCCGGGGAAATCCCCGGTGGCTGTGGCCACCAGGATCATATCGATCTCTTCCACCGGTATGCCCGATCTCGCTATCGCTTTCTTTGAAGCCTCAATAGCGAGATCTGAAGCTGCCTGGTCTTCTGCAGCAATGTGACGAAAGTGGATTCCGGTGTGGGAGACAATCCACTCGTCCGATGTATCTACCGTCTTGGATAATTCCTCGTTTGATATCCGCCTGTCGGGTACATAATCCCCAACCGCACGAATCACTGCATTCATCTGGAAACCCCCCGGGGTCAAAAAAATTAGTTGCCTATTTTAGCGTCATAAGGGTTGAGGGGTCAATATGGGAGTTTTTAGAATGGTTGTATGGGGGCTGATCCCAAAAAGTATACCAAATGAAAGCGCTCCCCGATTGTGTGGGTAGTAATGCCAGAACCGGCAGCCCCCCCCCTTGACAAGCAGAATTAAGATGTGTTATTTTCCGCCTTAAAGTAAAAATGTGGAGGGTGGTAAGCCCATGAAAACCTGTTTTCTGTTTCCCGGGCAGGGTGCCCAGTATCCCGGTATGGGCAAGGATCTCTGGGATTCGAGCCGGAAGGTCAAGGAGCTGTTTACCCTGGCATCCGACAGCACCGGCATGGATCTCGAAAAACTGCTCTTCGAGGGCAGCGAGGATGAGCTCAAGGCCACCGACAATACTCAGGTGGCCGTTACCCTGGTAAATACGGCTGCCGGCCTGGTGCTGAAAGAGCGCGGAATTAATCCCGAGGGTTTTGCCGGTTTTAGCCTGGGCGAGTACACTGCCCTCTGCGAGGCCGGGATCATTCGGCTGGAGGACCTGTTCCCGATTGTGCAGGCCAGGGGCCGTCTCATGGAAAAAGCCAGCCGCAATCTCGATGCCGCCTCCGGCGGCGGAGGCCCGTCCGGAATGGCGGCGGTCATCGGCATGTCCTACGACAAGGCGTTGGAGGTCTTGGAGGGTTGCCGGGATGTCTATCTGGCCAATTACACCAGCCCCACCCAGATCGTGCTGGCTGGAACGGGCCAGGGCCTGAAAAATGCCGAAAGTTCTTTCAAAGAAGCCGGAGCCAGGCGCTATATTGTATTGCGGGTCTCCGGACCCTTCCACTCTCCACTGCTGGAGGAAGCCAGGGCGGGACTTCAGGAAAAGCTTTCCGAATATACCTTTTCTGACCCGGTCAAAGCAGTGTATTCTAATGTGACCGGGCAGAGGGTCCACTCCGGTAGCGAGGCAAAACAGAACTGTATTCGCCAGGTTGTTACTACGGTTCTCTGGGTCAAGGAAGAGGAAAGCCTTATAGCCGACGGTTTTACCCGCTATTTCGAAGTGGGACCCGGTTCGGTTTTAGGAGGGCTCTGGAAATCGTTCAATCGGGAGATTCCCTGCCCCCAGGCTGGGAATCTTAAGAATATCGTCGAGCTGACAGAATAAGAAAACGCGGAGGACAGCGATGGTACTAAAAGGAAAAAAAGCAATCGTAACCGGAGGTTCCCGGGGAATCGGGCTGGAGATTGTGCTCGAATTCTTGAGAGAGGGAGCGAGCGTATATTCTATCGATCTTTTCCCCAGCGAGAGCCTGGACCGGATGGAAGCTGCCAAAGCCGGTGAAGCGGAAGTTGTCTTCAAGCAGGCCGATGTATCCGACGAGGAACAGGTCAGTGCCGTGGTCAACGAGATTATCGAGCAGAGCGGCGGTATCGACATCCTGGTGAACAATGCCGGCATTACCCGGGATGGGCTCATTTTTCGTATGTCCGCCGAGGACTGGAACCAGGTGATCACGATCAACCTCACCTCAGCCTTTTATATAAGCAAAATTATCGCCCGGCACATGGCCAAGCGCCGCACTGGTTCGATCGTGAACATGGCTTCGGTCGTGGGCGTGGGCGGAAACGCGGGGCAGGCCAATTATGCCGCCTCAAAAGCCGGGCTTATCGGGTTGACCCGCAGCGTGGCCAAGGAGATCGGCGGCCGGGGTGTCCGGGTCAATGCAGTCGCTCCGGGATATATCGATACGGAGATGACTCAGAAACTGCCCGAGGCGGCTAAAGAGGCTTTTCTTACACAAATACCGATGAAGCGGCCGGGAACACCCCAGGAAGTGGCCTCGGTGGTAACCTTTTTGGCTTCCGATCAGTCCGCTTACGTTTCCGGGCATGTGCTTCGGGTCGACGGTGGGATGTCGATATAGTATCAGTCCAGGAGGAATGAGAATGAAAAGACGAGTCGTGATTACCGGTTTGGGGACAATTAACCCTTTGGGAAATACCGTCGATGATTTTTGGCGCAAGATAAAGAATGCGGAAAACGGGATCGGGCCGATCACCTATTTTAATCCGGTCGATTTTACCAGTAAGATCGCCGGTGAGATCAAGGATCTGCATCTCGAAGACTATATGGACAAAAGAGAAGCCCGGCGAATGGACAAATTCGCCCTGTATGCTGTGATCGCCTCCGAACAGGCCTGGAAGGATTCCGGTTTTGACCAGGGCGGAATGGATCCGGAAAAAGTCGGCGTTGTTCTTGGCAACGGGATCGGCGGTATCGAAACCCTGGGTGATAACTTTAGAAAGCTGTTCGACCGTGGTCCCAAGGGGATCCATCCCCTTCTGGCGCCGATGATGATCATCAACATCGCCGGGGCCAACGTAGCCATAAAGATAAATGCCATGGGTCCCTGCCACACGGTGTGCACCGCTTGCGCCTCGGGGACCGATGCCCTGGGCGAGGCCTATCGCTGGATCGCAGACGGTGAGATGGACGCCATGGTGGCGGGAGGGACCGAGGCTTGTGTCACCACCCTGGGCCTGGGCAGCTTTACCGCGCTCCAGGCTGTATCGACCAACAACGAGCATCCGGAGCAGGCTTCGCGGCCCTTTGACAAGGATCGGGACGGTTTCGTGATCGGTGAGGGCTCCGGGATGCTCGTGATCGAGGAGCTGGAACATGCCAAGAAGCGGGGCGTCCGGATCTATGCCGAGCTGGCCGGTTACGGCGCCTCCTGCGATGCCAATCACCTGACAGCACCTCATCCCGAAGGCAGAGGTGCTGTTTTGGCCATGAAAGCGGCCCTGGACAGTGCCGGCATGAAGCCGGAAGATCTCGACTACATCAATGCCCACGGAACGTCGACACCGATCAACGATCCGGTAGAGACCAAAGCCATAAAAAAAGTATTCGGCGAACATGCCCGTAAATTGAAAATCTCTTCCACGAAATCGATGACCGGACACCTGCTGGGCGCGGCCGGCGGCGTAGAGGCGGTGGTGGTAGCGAAGTCCCTCCAGGATCAGTTCTATCCGGCCACCCGGAATCTGGACAACCCGGACCCCGAGTGCGACCTGAACTTTCTGCCCCATAAGGGCATCGAGGCGCCCATGCACACAGCCTTTTCCAATTCCTTCGGGTTCGGCGGCCACAACGGCGTTTTGGCCTTCAAGCGGTACGACGGGTAAATGCCGGGTAGTCGCGACCAGGGTAGTCGCGATCGAAACGATCACGACCGGAACGATCGCTCTCGAATAACGGTTCGATTAAATAAAAAGGTCCAGCTGGTCAGCGCCTGGTTTCTGCAGGGTAGGAACATCGACATATTCTACCCGGAAAGTGGTATCATCCAGCATTTCGATGCGGTCGATATAGTTTATCTTTAGCTCGCTTTCCTGGGCGGTTATAACGGGAAAGGAATAGTTGTTGTTCTGGTGTTTTAAGGGGCCCTTATTCTGCTGATACCTTTTGACGAAATCCAGATGCTGTTCGAGCCTGTTTTCGAGATAGGAATTGAGCACAGGTACCGCTTTTAGCGTCTGTTGCTGGATCATATCTTTGAACTGTCCGCCGATCTCAACACCGATACTGTGCCTGCAGCAGGCGGCAGCTGCCAGCATGCTCGTGCCCGTCCCTAAGAACGGGTCCAGGATCGTGTCGCCCCGGGCGGAATACATGTTTATCAGGCGATAGGCCAGCTCGAAGGGAAAGGCGGCGCTCCTGTTCCGCACTTCCCTGTGTTTTAAATCCTGTCTGACCCCTTTGAAGTCCCATACATCTGAAAACCAGATATTCCTTTCTTCCCAGAAAAAAGCGCTCTGTTTGCGGTTAAGGCGCTGGTCGGGTGTTTCAAAGTTTCTCTTCCCGTTTTTACGCAGTATCAAGATATATTCGTGTTCCAGAGTAACGTAGGCGCCTGCCGGGAGCATGCCGGAGCCCATAAATTTATTGGGCGCGTTGGTCTGTTTCCTCCACAGTATTATGGGCAAGATGTCGAAACCTAGCTTGAAACAAGATTCAAGGATCCTGGCATGATTCGAATAGAGCTGGAAGCTGTTTCCCACCGATCTGGTCGCATCCCCTATGTTTATGCAGACCCAACCTCCGTTTATCAAAACCCGGAAGACTTCGTTCCAAACCTTGTCCAGCTCCAGGTGCATCAGTTCAAAGGCCTTCCTTCCCTCGGCGGCGCCCAGGGCTGTGCCGATATCGTCATTCAGGGATGCAAAAAGATCGTCCCACATGGCGATCATCGGGTAGGGTGGGGAGGTAACAACCAAAGCGATGCTTTCCGGCGGGATAAAGCCTAGATCTCTTGCATCCTGGAAAACGACTCTATGTTCGCTGTGGGCCATAGCGGTTATAAGCTGCTTTCCAGGTACGAAATAGCCCTATGCCGCACGAAGGTGTCCAGGTTCTTGTCCGGATCCAAATTTTCAAGTGGAAGAAATCCACCGGCCATGCTTTCGTGTCCGCCGCCGAATCCGACTCCATCGAGAATAGAGCGTACCAGGAGATTGGCTTTGATTTTTCTGTTGATGCTTCTGGTCGAAAATTTGATACCGCTGTCCCTGATTGAATAAGCAACAACAACATTTACGCCGGCAATGGTTATGACGATATCGCTGGCCGCACCGAGCAAGGAGTCATTGCCGTTGTCCAAGCACAGAAAGCCCAACTGGTCATACACTTCCACGGTGCTGAACGCTTTGGCGTAATCAACCAGATCGAGTTTGGATATTTGATTGCCCTTCAGATCATTTATCAAAGCGATATCCGTCTTGTTGTACAGATGGTAAAACATTTCTATGTCCAAATCCGAAACACCCCTGGTTAGATTGTCCGTGTCCATAAAAATTCCGTACAATAAAGCCGTGGCAACGTTACTAGGGATATCGATATTGTTTTCTACAAAATACCGGGCAATAATGCTGGAGCAGGCACCAACTTCCGGCCTGATATCCTCAAACCGGTAGCCCTTATCGCCCATATATTCGTGATGGTCGATTGCCGCGACTTCTTCGGTAACCAGATCGGTCACATTGCTGTTGTCTTTCTGTACGTCGACTAGTACGGTCCAATCCTCCTTTCCCAGGGTTTCGATTTCTCCGGGTAGATAAAGCTCGATCCCAAACAGCTCGAGCATTTTCAGCGAGTTTGCTTTTTCTACTTCGCTTTCATAAACGATTTTGGTTGGTACTCCTTTTTTCCCGAGCAGGAACTGTAAACCGAATGTACTGGCCAGGGCGTCGGGATCGGGAACATTGTGCGGTTGAATAAACACCTCGTCGGGTGCGTTTTTCAAGATGCTCGCCAGCTCATCTAATTTTGTCAAAATATTCCTCCGTTAACTCAGGGCAAATGGTCCCAAGTGCTTCTTTCATGAATCTGAACTTGGCACTCAAATAGTTATCATTTTTCATCCATATTTGGGCCTTCCGGTAATACGGCGCAATAAACAGATAAGAAAATATCTCGGCCTTGTCCTGATAAATATCAACCAGACAGTATCCGTTGAGAAATCCCGCTTGGGGGTGCTCTTCGGAAATGAAGGAGAAATTCTCCCGGATCATATCCAAAGCCCCGTGGTAGCTGTATTTGGTTCCCGGGGGATTGAGGGCAGCCCATTTTTGATTATCAAAAAGCCGGGACCCATACATCAAATTATCGATTAAGTGCATGTATTCATGGAAGAGAACGTGCAGTATA
>SDBT01020147.1_pt1 | contig 10437 bp, 11 predicted proteins | sample 2277101 | NCBI WGS metagenome assembly SDBT01 (sample SAMN10404973, study PRJNA504765) | marine sediment metagenome | isolation source: marine sediment core GS10_PC15, 103 cmbsf | place: Arctic Ocean: Southern Knipovich Ridge | collected 2010
AGTCCTACACAATCCGTTGTCGTACCTTCGCATGACACGTACAAAAATAATCAACAGAACCTCGCGGACCACCTTCTTCGTAGAGTAACATGTGTCGAAGACGCTTGTGGGTAGTAAGCGGCTACCCGAACGTATTTATCCCGAACATATCCGGATACGCTTCGATTATTTTTCGCGCGTTGATCGCACGGGATATCGATTCAAGTGCTTGAGACATACTCTATGAACTCTCTCAAATAAAAATAAATATTTATTCACTGTGCCTGAACTCGAAATTCATCGCTTCGAAGATCTTTTGTAGTATTTTGCGTTGATCATTCCGTTTCTTCTGACTTTTCAATGATGTGAATGCATGCACGTAATCATGGTAGCCCAAGAATATACACATGTTTTTCGCAAATCCGTGGTAGCTGAGAAAATTACGTCGTTTTGGATTTACCATACGAACAACGTCGGGGAATTGTCTATACACTTCGACGAACATCATTTTCAGAGTCTCATAGTGCTCATCTTTAATGATGATCGGTTTGAATGCGGGATTGAGTTTATGAGCCATACTTGTCACTTCATCATAGTAATTCGAAAATCCAATCTTCCGCAATACGTGGCGAACACGGTGAGGTGTAATATCCGCGGTAGGTACACGAGTCTTCCGAAATTCAAGCTTCACCCTCTGAAGTAGTGCTTCCGGTATATCACGACCTGATTTACCCTGCACTTGCATCAACAAATCCTCGAGGTGACTAATAGGTTTATAGGTGTACGGTTCTGACTGTAGATTTTTGGTTGCTTCAAACGTGAGACCATTTACACCATGTGCCACCCCATAACGCTTAGTACTTCCACAATTCGTACATACATAGTCTCCCGTGCTTGTGTTGTCGATCACACATTCTGATTTGTGACATTCGGCACAGGTTTCTGGTGGAAGTGGTAGTGGGAAATCACGTCGTGCCTTTTTATATCGTCGTGGACGATGTTGTTCTGGCATTTTGGGTTGAAGTTCGTGCCCAAATTGATCAAGAAATTCCCTGTGAATGTCTGCACACAGTTGGTGGGCTGCTTCACGTCGCGCATCCGCAAATTTACGCATGAGATTAGCAGAATCGAGATGAAACTGATGCACCATTATATGGTTCTCGAGGTCGTATTCACGTTGTCTTAGTAGACAACGCTCTTCGTCCAAACGCTCCTCGATAGTTTTTGACGACGACGACGAGAAACGCGGACGTTTCGAACCAAACCCCACCCAATGTCGACGTTTTCCTAAAATTGAGTCTAATCGAATATGCTGTCGCTTTGCAACAGCATCGATTCTAGTTCCGCGGTTGCGTTTGCCGTGTTGATCAATTGAGGTTCGACAAATTGGGCACGTGCTTTTGATAACAAGCCACTCATCTAGACATCTCGCATGGAACAAGTGCCCACACGGAATATCGAAGATCCGATCAACATAACTCAACGTCTCTGTACATATGACACAGTTATCTCCAGTATTATCATTTGGTGTCATTTTTAGTCCCGACAACGATATTGTTTGCGCATCATCATCCAACATCGATATCGCATTGCGCACACGAGATAGTTGTTTTAGTTCTTCTCGCTGAATATGTTTTAATCTACACTGCCAAGAGAATTCCATTCGCGCAAGGTTTGATCCAAACCTCCTCTTTTTTTTATATTGCGTAAATAACGCGCGGTTATAGTCCATAAATAAAAAAAGAAGCAGGTGTCATATGGATCAAACTGAGCGAGTTGCTGTGATCAAACGCCAACTACGATGCACTGTCATCGAAGATGTAACATCACCACGTCTTGTGAAAAGACAAAAGATCGAAAGATCTGATGATGATGATGATGATACATTGTCTATCATTGCAGAGGAAAAAATAAGCTCGAGTGGTAGTTTGAGCGGGCGCTTACAATATGAGCGTGCTTATCGAAAACTGCACAGAGATTTAGCACAATGTCGATGTGGTCTGAGAAGTCGCTATTTAAAACCCATCGGACAAAATCTGCAATTTCTCACAGGTTATGCGTTAACAGGTGAACCTCCTCACACTTGGAGTGAACATCAGATAGCAGAACGTGGTGAGGAGTTGCGGGTAAAATCTCGGTCAATTCTACTGCCGCTCGAATTAATGAATACCGATGAAATCGAACGATATACTAATATCGAGGGTGTTTGCTGTTGGTGGTGTAAGCACATATTCAAAGGATGTCCTGTCGGATGTCCTGTCTCTCATAAAAAGGTTTATTTGACAGATCGACAGCGACGGACATTCAGCGAAAGGCGACGAAAACGAAGCAACTGTTCCGTTTTCCTCACCAGATCGAACAAGCATGGTATGTTTGATGAATTTAAGCTTCATGGTTATTTCTGCAGCTATCCTTGTGCGAAGGCGTATGGTCTACATACTGACTTTCGGGATACGAGCTTCAAGGCGCGACTTGGGTCGTATTTCACTGCAATGCTGTTGGTAATTGTGCGGCAATTACGTGCTGAGGGAATATTACAACAGCACTATCGGGTTCCACCGATCAAAGCAGCGCCACATTGGAGCATTCTGAAAATATTTGGCGGAACGATGGATATTGGCGAGTTCCGCCGTTCCACAGAACTTGACAACAATCACGAATTGACTATTGTTCCGGATTGGATTCCGATTATTCCATCAGGCATGATTGCTATGGATCATCCAGTCCTAGAAAAAACCTTCGCCACAGAATACAATGTTCAAGTGGCTCGAAGCTATTACAACCCTCGAGCTGTGAAAATTCCCTCAAAACGAAAAGAACGCGAACGGGTGCGACGCTTGACGAATGATATTGTCAAGCGTGCGTCCAAAAAACCACGCACACCTCGTCGCGTCAAGAAACCACCACGAGTCATGTGTACATATCCCCAGAAAAATCATATTTTAATATGTATGCAAAAAAAATAAATAAATTACATTTCATTAATCTGCCATCTGAGTAGTGTCTGACGAAGCTGGGCCAAAACTTTCGATTGTCGCAGTTCCAAATTTTGTCGTCAATTGTTGTCGATTTAGAGAAACTAAGTCCTTTTGACTGTCCACCATTGATGAAATTGGACCGTCGGTTTCGCTAGCGACAGGTGGTCCAGCGATTTTCGTCAACATCGTCTCGATTTCTTCATCTGCCATATCATCTTTATTATTTGTGTTTTGTTCGGCCAGACGCTGACGAGCTTGCTCTTGTTGTTGATTCGATAGATGTTGCGCAAAATCATCATCCCCACGATGCATGAAATCAGTCACAGTTTCTTGGTCGTATCTGACGTTACCATCGCGCTGTAGTTTCCACTGTGGCACTGGGAATGGTAACGGTGTACCCAGTTCATATTCATAAATATGCCATTCTGGATGACGCTTCTGGATCGTCACACGGGCAGCGCTGACTTCGTTTGGAGAGCTAAATGCTCCAAGGAATGCAGCTGCTATACCATCAACAGGTCGACTTCGCTGAAGTGTGGGCAATCCCCAGGCTAGACCATATTTTTGACTCCGCACACGATACGCCTTTGCATCTTGCATTACAGCATGCGAACTTTGTCCTGGGTCAATTTCGTCCGGATGGACAGCGAACGAAATGTTCTCCACTTTCCCGCGAGGCGCAGGGTAATCTTTTTCCTCCCCTTCATCTTCACTCATATTATCATCAGCTGCTGTTCCATAATATTGATCACTTTGAACTTCCGCATCAGTAACACCATAAATAGTATCTTCGACTATTTTTGTGGCATCTTGAGCACTTGCTCCTGGTTCATTTGGATCACGTTTACTGCGCCTCTTCAGTAATTCAAGTTCCACGCTTGCGGTTTTCTTGTCGTAGCTCATATTTTGCTGGATAACTTTGAGATTATACGCAATCGCTGCACTTTCCCATTGTGCAGGAGGCCCTAACCCCTCCACATTCCTAGGCATCGGAAATGCAAGCCAATATCCGGTTTGAAATGTCAACAATAATCGTGTTGGATGTTGTCTCATGATTATAACCCTTTGTTTGTCAGCTTTTCGTTTGTTTTTGTAGAATCCCAGAATAACGATGTGCAGTGCGTCAAATGGTATACCGACATTGAGTGGACCAAAGTACCATGCCAATACCCATTTTTGTCTACGAGCCACTTCGACACAGCGCTCTTCACTTAAGACTTCAACATCGAGATTTCGTGTTTCTGGAACATGCAATTTACTTTCTGTGGGATAGGTTCGTTTGGCTTGATGAAATTTCACTCTATCTGGCTGTACAGGACGCGGAACTGATCGTTGGTCGGAGCGCCGAATAATGTCGAAGTTCACGCGGTCCGCGATATATGCACCTGCTGGAGGTGCTGTTTTCTGTAATGTTGCACCTGGAGGTAAATTCGACATATTCCAATGGTCTGTTATTTTTTATTGGTCCAATACTAAAAATACACGCATTTGACGCATTGTCGGTCATGAACAATAATTTAGCGATCATCATTTCAACGATCGTCGTTGTCTGCATTATTTTGTACTATTCTTCCAGCACGAAAACATATCGCGAATCGTTGAATGTTTCGGATCTGATTCGATACATCAAAATTTCTCAACCACGTGGACCATTGGAGCTATCGGAAGTCAGTGTATTTGTCAATGCCGAGAATATCGCTCCGGTATATGGTCGCGCGTCGCAAAGTTCTACACGCGAAAACAACTCTGATAAATTTGGGGCAGCACGTGCAATCACAGGAACGCATGCTGGGCGTGAGTTTACCCACTATACACGCACCAAAGACCAAGATCCAGATCCATGGTGGTTATTGGATCTCAAACGAGAATTTCCAGTGTCGCATATTATCATTCATTTCCCGCAACGCGGCGCACATCCTCATCCGAATTCAACATTGTACCCACATGATGTTGATAAATCCGTGGTGGAATTCTTAAATGATGAATCTAAAGTCGTTGCGACTCGACAGATTGAACGTTGGCGCGAGATTATTGTACTGCAGTTAAATTGAAGACATTAAATAAATACATTCCTGTTATAATAAATTCGAATTTAACAGTTCTCATTCTCAATATAAAGCATCAGTGGGTGGTTCAGGGTGAGGTATGTCTTAAATCCCCAATTCTGACCCTGTAACTTGTTGTCCAATATGACACTAAACGGCCGTGTGCGGTCTATGTTTTTGAGAGATTTTTCCGCATATACCCGTCCTGCAGCGATAGCGACGCATATCGTCATATCAGTTCGTTCCTCGTGACCATGTGGGAACGTGCGTGCCAATAATTGTTCTTTGACTCGGTGCCACACTGGACAACTTGTTTTGATCAGATCCTCCAGGATCTTCAAATAGTCAGAAAACATCATCTCGATGGGCTCCTCCATACCCTCGATATAGACCCGTGCTGCCTCGCTGCCGTCCATCTGGATCTCCAGTTTAGCCAGAAGATCCCATTCCTCAAGGCATATTCGCGATTCGGAGCGAGCAAAACCACTCTTAAAGGGTCCAGCTACGATCACAAATTTTTGCTGTTGATAACGTAGTTCGGAACGTCCGGTGCTTTTGGAGAACACCAAATTGAAGTCTTGTGGATTGATCACCGCCGCAACTTTGGACACCATGATCACAAGAGAACAATTGAGTCGCGCAAATTCTGAACTCCGTTTGATCGATTGAGTGTTCTATGTATTCTAGATATTACTCCGAACACAGGGTTAGGGTTATTGATTATTTTTTTTTAATGATCTTGTCAATTCTTCAGCAAACGCATCGCAATCAGAACCACAATCACCGCAACTAGCGCTATCAACACCAGCTTCCTAATCCACGAGCTGTCTTGTGATGGGGTGGCGGCACCACCACACACGCCAACATAAAGTTGGTTGAAAAACATATCGTTCAGTTTAGCAAGTTCGTTTCCGCTACAACTTGATAGCTCGAAACCTGACGCCCCGATGTCTGGGTACGCAGTTCCCACGGCGTGTTCGAAACTTCGCACACCTTGTGCATCTGCGTCTGCCACAGCATTCCTCACAGTCTCACAGTAGACGGTTTGAGTCTCCGTGTCAAACTGGGGGAAATTCGCGAGGTCATCGGTATACAAGTCAATAAAGAATGCGCAATGGTCCTGGGGTTCGCTCATCAGTTTTTCCGGGTGTGATATATACAACATATAAAAAAGGCTTGCGATTTCCTCCGTGTATCGCGTCTAGTTATACACAAAAGCGCAACGGGTTAACTTTTTTATGGGTCTTAATTAAACGGCCATGAGTCAAAAACTCGTTCTTATCCTCTTATTCATCACAGTTGTGTATGCGATCAATGTCACTCGCGTGAAAATTAAACGTCTCGATATTATTGACGCAGAGGAGGCACATCGTGGGGATCCTAATGTATCACCATCTGTCGAACCTCTACCTGATGCCCCGTATAATGCAACTCAATTTGGTCAAACTGTGAGTGGTAGTTTTGATGCACGAACATTGAGTACACAACCCACAACAGATAATAGATCTGGCGAAGACTTGGGTGTGCGGATCCACTCGGGAGTTGCTAGCTGGTTTGATGCTGTGACGGCTCGACCGGCGTATCCTATTGAAGATTGCGCTCCATACTCGGGATGTCCCCGATCCACAGACACTGTGCCGACATGGATCTCAACAGTTTCTCCTATTTTGACTCATCTTATGCAACGCCAATCCCAAGAATTTCTCTTTCCATTTATCATCGAAAGTTCGGACACCATCACAGTATCATTTGCTTTGCGGACAAGTGGGACTTCGTGTAATGTGTGGGTTAAGAACGAAGATACATCTGCTATCGAAAGTCATATAATATCAGACGATACAGCGGCTGCACAAGGTTCCGCTTTGGATCTACAGCCACGACTATCGACGACGCACGTTCCACTGCTTTCGGGTCGATATTCATTGCGTGTCCGCGTCGAAAATACATCACAAAATACACACGATCTACGCACGTCAGTGGTGTGGATTAAAGGTACAATCGCATCTACCTTATCTCGCAACATAAGGGTAACTTAAATTATCACACGCATAGACTAACAAAGCATGTCACTGGAAGTTACATTAAACACTGGTATTCTTCTTATCACTGATGACGATGGAGATGATATTATCATGGTCACGTACAAAGACGACAAACCAGATCCCATTGCCATCGAAGAAGAAGACGATGAGGATGAGGAGGATGAAGAGGATGATGAAGAAGAAAAAGAAGAAGAAGAAGAAGAAGAAGAAGTTGATATCGAACCCGAAGATGAATATCAGAGTGACGATACGTCGATTGATCCCTCTGACAGCATAAAAACCTCAAGTACTCTCGCTGAAAAAACTAGCAATTACCACCACCACCATCCATCACCACCTGAAATCAAATCAGGGAATAAATACGTTGGGCAAATTATAGTTGGTCTTGCCATATCAACGCTGTGTTTATTCGCATTCAGGTCGCGTCAATGACGACGACGACGATAACTCTACTCCAAGTATTTTTGGGACGCCAGGAAAAATGTCGTGTCTGTAAATCATCGACATGTCTCGAATATTGGCATTGCGAGCGGACCGTATGGATCGATGGTGAATATCACTCACAACCAAGCTATTCGAAGCTTGAGTTCACACAATCGCCGAACAGATGCCCATTTTGTGGGAAATCACCTTCATCGGCGGATCGCATGCGACATTCTTGCGAAACCATTCACCGATCTTTATTCACTGTATCGGTGTGTGGAGAATTATCGGTCCTTTCGATACCTTTCCTGGACAAACTTTGTCGTCATGAAACCCCACGAGATCGCCAGGACCAACAGATTAAGTGGTCTGGCGTCAAACGTTACCGTCACGATGTAGCACGAGGTAAAGCAACAAAGAAGCCTTATTGCTACACGCGATCAATTGTATTTTGTGCTTCTAAAAAATCAAAACCGAGTCATGACGATGATGATGGGTTGATGGTTCTTTTGTGAATAAATATTTATCGTAACTTTAAGCGTTATCTTGCTTTACTTTTTTCTCTTGCTATACTGACAATACAGCAGCAGCAAATAAATGGCTGCAACAGTAAAAACAGGACCTGCTGGTATTGATGGCCGACTAGTTCGATACGAAGGAGCTGACCGTATCCAAAGTAGTGTAGCAGCTCTAACTGATGCAGGTGATTTAACTGGTTTGACTGGTCTTGAGGTTGATGGAGCATTAAACACACTCCTACAAAGTACACTAAATGCAGCTGATGCCATTTATTTACACGCAAACGGAGGAACGGCCGAAACCATTCGGATCCATAGTGATCAAGGTACCTCGTCCAACTCTATCTCCATAGAGTCTGATGTCGGTGGAGTTCAGATGGTGTCTGGTACACTGGACCCTAACCCACAGTCGATAATTGTCGACGCAACCGAGACGAATAATACAATCACTCTAAATGCGATCACAAAAACAATCGCATTCAATTCAGAGAATGTTGAGTTCTTTACTGGCGACCGATTCAACGTCGCTACACAGGGTGCTGTAACCCTTTCCGGAGTCACTTCGGTTCAGCTATCAACTACTTCTTCTTCTATTATCGCCATCCAGGTAGAGACCACTCACGCTGATGGTGGTATGCGCTTCCGTTATGGTACAGGTGGGTTCATGAAAAGTCAGGTTGCACCAGCAGTTGCGACTAATGCAGAGACACTCACTGTTGCTAAACTGCTGGCACAAATCATCACTGGCGTTCCAACTGGTGGTGGAAATCAGGACTACACACTCCCCACATACAGCGCGCTCGACGCCGTCTTTGATTCCTACGATACAACCGACAGTATAGATTTTACCATCATGAATCTTTCGGCTACCACCACCATTACAGTATTGGCCAACACTGGTGGAACAGTCATAGGCACTGCTCTAATTGCAACCAACTCCCAGGGAACGTTCCGTCTCTTTAAGGATGGGGCCAGCACTTACAAATGTTACCGTATTGCTGTATAAATAAACTCAGAAATCCAACAAAAGCATTGTATTATTATTATTATGGCTGCTCCTGGGTACTACGCCGGGCAAACATGATGAGAGCGTTTGACCGTGCAGATCGACACACCTCGCTCCAGAATGGTTTTTGGTCTGGTGGTACCATGAACCGAATGATCGGAGTGACAGCAGGAGTGCGAATCGATAATGTCAGGTACAACAGTATAAGCTGATGGTATATGGCTTGTGTTCGTGCTGGCGTGAGTTGTTCATCAACGTTTATCAACACACCAAGGGTTTGTCGTTGCTGTTCAATTGTTACATCAAGATCGTCCTTGGAAACCAATTTCCACGGCTTCGTGAGGATTGCTTCGAGCACTCGTTTACATTGACTTGCGGCTACAGTACAGACTTTTTGGGCTTTCACACTCTGATGAATAGAATCAGTTGAACTGCTCGTATCCATGGTGGATCGTTTCCTACAGACTGACATTGGAGTGGATGCGTGCGACGTGTTGATGTATTGTAACTTACATATATATATATTTCACTTTTACGCGTACCATAAAAAGAGATGAAACTTGATCATGCTTGTTTAATTCAATAAACTTCTCACACAATTCAAGTTTTGATTTGATTCCCGCGGTGTATATCTAAGGAGGGAATAGGCCTGGGTAGTTCGTGTAGTTAGTGGGTGTGCATGGTGGTGCTATATATTCTGCCATATCGGATATCGTTCGGAGATTCTCGATATCATTCGGCGCACCATAATCAGATCCACTTCCTGTTTGTGGATTGAGTCTTCGTAGAATGGATTCAGTAGCCCCTTCATCCGCAACCAATAGTTCACCATTAGAACCATAGGTGAGTTGTTTTGACGACAACGCTGTAAGGGTGAATGGAGCAACCAACGGCACTCTGCTGAGAACTACACCTGTGCTCGGTTCTACCACGGAAATAGTACCACTTGCTGTGGCTGCAACATTCACGTCCGACAAAACCAATAGGTTACCACTCTGATGGTCATACTGTAAATCACCATATACTCGTGTTAGTCCATCGCTGAACACGATGTATTGTGCGTCGAGAACCGTTTGTACCCCAGCAGCCGGGATATATTTTGCCATCACCACCCTAAAGTATCCATCGGTCGCGTCAGTACCTCCACCAACATAGTAGATCCCATCGTGATACGTTGCACCAATAAAGGGAGAAACATCCCCACCATCAGGGTGTAATGCGACTGCATCTGCAAAAACCGGATCCGTACCCATATTTGCGACCACAGTAAATATCCCATCACCGACATAGCTCCATGCCGAAATAGAACTCTTTGTGCCGTTCGTCATGTAAATAAGACTATCATCCCGGTTAGTGGCCAATCCATTCATAGGGTCTCCAGCACCGATATTAAAAAGATCTGTGGTCGTCGCTGACGTTCCACTATATTGTCGCACAGGTATGTTG
>SDBT01020148.1_pt1 | contig 10437 bp, 12 predicted proteins | sample 2277101 | NCBI WGS metagenome assembly SDBT01 (sample SAMN10404973, study PRJNA504765) | marine sediment metagenome | isolation source: marine sediment core GS10_PC15, 103 cmbsf | place: Arctic Ocean: Southern Knipovich Ridge | collected 2010
TATATGTCGGCCTTTGGCTCGGTGGGCATGATGCTTTCGAAGGAGAAGGTGGTCAGCCTGCTGAACGAGGTATTTGGCGGCATTGAGGGGCTCAAGGGTGTCCACTGTTGCGGCAACACCGACTGGTCGGTGATACTGGAAAGCAATGTTGATATCATCAGCTTTGATGCCTATAACTACGCTCAGTCACTGAGCCTCTATCCCAAGGAGGTAAAAAGATTGCTGGAGCGGGGTGGCACCGTCGCCTGGGGGATTGTCCCCAGCGAGGAAGACACGCTGAACCGTGAATCCGCGGCCAGCCTGAAAGACCGACTTGAAGAAGCGATAGCGCCTTTTACCAGAAACGGCGTTCCTTTCCGCCAGTTAATAGCGCAGGGACTGGTGACGCCGAGCTGTGGACTGGCATCGCTGGCCACCGAAGAGGCTGCCGTCCGCGCTCTGGAACTGCTCGCCGAGCTTTCCCTTTTGATACGGAAACGCTATGGAATGTAACATTGAGGTTAACAAAGCCGGATGTGCCTGCACCTATGAGCCCTGCTCCAGAACGGGCAAGTGCTGCGAGTGCATTGCCTATCACCTGAAGTATGACGAGCTCCCCGGCTGTGTGTTCCCACCTGAGGTGGAGGAGACTTTCGACCGCTCTTTCACCCGGTTTGCCGAGATGGTTACCGGGGGAAAAAGATAACGCAGTAGGCCATTGCTCCAATGAAGACAGTATACCTGCTTACCGGCAGGCCGGGGACAGGAAAGACCAGCCTGGTCAGGCAGGCAGTCGCGGAATTAAAGGGAAAGGCAGGCGGCTTCTACACCGAGGAGATACGTGTTCAGGGCACGAGGCTCGGCTTCAAGCTTATCACGCTGGACGGCCAGGAGGCAGTGTTGGCCCACGTTGACTTTCAGAGCCGATATCGGGTGGGGAAATACGGCGTTGATGTCGATGCCCTGGAACGGGTGGGAGTTCCCGCGCTGGCGGAAGCAATCAGGCAGCGCGATGTCATCGTCATCGATGAAATAGGCAAAATGGAGCTGTTTTCAAATCGCTTCCGGGAAGTCGTCCTGGAAGCGATTCAGAGTGGCAAGCGGGTGCTCGGCACCATCATGCTCAAACCTGACCCATGGGCAGATGATATCAAACGCCAGCCGCAGGTCAAACTCGTTGAGGTTACGAGAACCGGTTACTACCGTGTGCTGGCTGATATAAAAAGCTGGCTGGAGATGAAGTGAGCCATGGTACAATTCCCCAAGTTGATTAAAGCACTGCTTGACTCGAAGATGTACCCACACTCGCCGCCACGGGTGGACCTGGATGACCTGAAGAGCCTGTATCCGAACTTGGATATCGTTCACCTGACAGTTGATACCAGTCAGTACCCACCGGAAGACTGGTATATCATTGGTGTAGCAAAGAAGTAGGGGGCGGCTAGACGTTCTCTCCCTGATAGGTCCCCCGGTAGCCCCTGGTCTTCCGTGTCAATTTGAAGAAAACAAGCTGCACGATTCTGGCATTGCGCTGCAGTCGGAACCCCTGAGGGTTATAGACCACCATCAGCGATTGTGAGCGTCCCGAGTACCCGGCATCCCATACCGCCGTGCCGATGGTGACGCCGCAGCGGAGCAGGCTGGAACGCGGTGCCGCGAGCGCGGTAATATCTTCGGGCAGGTGGACAATCTCATTATATGTGATCATATATATGCCGGCTACTAGGTCAATGTAGCCCAGTCCGTCAAAGACAAGGGGAGATAAATCGGAGACCTGGCGCTGGCGGTTATCCATGGCTATGACGCCGGCTGACTGGAGCAGAGAAACCTCGCGCAGGGTGAGGTCGATGCCGTTGGGCTGAAGCTGTTGTTCCAGGTCAATCAAATCCTCCACCAGAGGTGGCTTCCCTTTCAGCAATCGGCGTATTTCGGTGCCTGACAGTACAGTGGTCATATCGGCTCCTTTATCTTGTCAGCCTGCGCCTCATGGTGATGAGCGTCAACGAGAAGAACACGGTGGCGAGAACGATAATCAGTGCCACCGCTAGCAGCAGGCTGAGTTCAAATTCTCCCTGAATCAGGGCGCGGGTAAGATGAACCACCGATGTGAGCGGGACTATCCAGCTCAGCGTTTGCAGTATACGGGGGAATGAGTCCAGCGGGAAGAATACTCCGCTGAGGAAGAACATCGGGGTGATGAAAAGGGTGAAGTAATAGTTGAAAGTGTAGATGGCCGGGACCAGAGAGGTATAGAACAGGGCGATGGAGGCGAACATGACGCCTTCCAGCAGCGCCACCACGGGGATGAGCAGTGCCCACGGTGATTGCACCAGCTGAAAAGCGGCGGCGATGGCCAGGATGATGGTGCCGGTCATCAGCGAGCGGGTAGCCCCCCAGAAAATCTCGCCGGCGATAATGTCTTCCACATTCAGTGGCGTGGTCAGAATGGCATCATAGGTGTTCTGGTACTCCATGCGGATGAAGCTGGCATAGGTACACTCGAAGCTGGCGCTGAACATGGCATAAGCGGCGATAATACCCGGGGCGATGAACTGCATGTATCTCTGGCCGTCAATCAGCCCGATGTATGTCCCCAGCCCCAGTCCGAACGCCAGCAGCACGATAATCGGCTCGGCGATGAAACCCGGCGCCTCCGAATGCCAGAGTCGGAAGAAAACGTCCCGATTGCGTTGCCATACCCGGATGAAGCGCCAGGAAAATGGTCTCATTCCAGCAGTAACCTCCCGGTAAGTCGGAAAAAAACGTCTTCCAGGGTTGCCGGACGGGGTCGTGCCATGAAGAGCTTGAATTTACGGGCCAGGGTATCATCGAGATGAAAAATCTGTATCATATTGCCTACTTCTTCAAACTCAAGCTCGTCATTTGATAGTTCGCTGACCACCTTGTCCCGGTCGGCATAAGCCAGCTCGATCTCCCAGATATTGTTGCCTACGTACCGTGCGATGAGCCTTTCCGGGGTATCAATTACCAGTACCTTGCCCATATGGATTATGGCCATGCGGTCGCAGAGGATAGCCGCTTCCTCCATGTTCTGTGTGGTGAGAAGCTGGGTCACGCCCTGCTTTTTTAGTTCCTTCAGCTTTTGCCAGACCAGGTGTCTCGCCTGTGGGTCAAGGCCGATGGTCGGCTCGTCCAGAACCATGATTTTGGGCTGGTTTATCAGGCCTCGGGCAATCAGGAGACGCCGTTTCATGCCTCCGGATAGCTCTCTGAGGTGACTGTTCTGTTTTTCCTCAAGTTGGAACATCTTCAGGAGTTCAAGGCTGCGCCGGCGTGCCTCGCTTCCGGGTATGGCGAAGTACCGCGCGAAGGTAATCAGGTTTTGCAGTACCGTCAGGTCTGGGTCAAGGTTATCTATCTGTGGCACCACCCCCAGCAATTCCTTCACCTGCCGCTTGGATGTCTTGAGATCTTTGCCCACAACCCAGATATCCCCCTCGGTGGGTGGTGACACCGCCGTGATCATCCTGATGAGCGAAGTCTTACCCGCCCCATTGGGGCCAAGAAGCCCGAAGCACTCGGCCTCTTCTACCTCCAGGTTTACCTGGTCTACGGCTACCAGCTCTCCGAACTTCTTGGTCAGGTTACGTGTCCTGATAGTCGCCATGGGCGGTCACAACCCCCTCTCCATACTTGTCAATGATACCAACTGGGGGACTTGCTGACAAATAAAGATTCCTTTACAGATCTAATCACTTCTACTACAATAGCACCAGACATGATTAAAGCGGTCTTCTTTGACCTGTATCACACGCTGCTTGGCTATGACCCATCACGGGAAGAGCTCCAGGCAAGGGCGCTAAAGGAATTCGGCTTTGAGGTGGATGCGGAGGCCCTCCGTCGCCCACTGGTTGTCGCCGATGAGTATATCTACCGGGAACATGCCCGTGCTTCTCTGGGCCGGCGTTCCAAGGAAGAGCAGATGGCGGTCTGGGCGCAGTACGAGCGCATACTGCTCAAGGAATCCGGCATTGAAGTCGATGACCAGCTCATTATGGGACTGCTGGGGAAGATGAGAGAGTTTGGCCTGAAGCAGGTGCTTTTCGACGACGTTTTGCCCACACTGAACGAGCTCAAAAAACAGGGACTGATTCTGGGCCTCATTTCCAATGTGGATCAGGATATCACCTCGCTACTGGACAACCTGGGACTGACAGCTTTGCTTCAGGTGGTGGTGACTTCACAGGACGCGGGCTTCAACAAACCGAGTCCGGAGATATTTCAGGAGGCGGTGAAAAAGGCTGGAGTTCAGGCTAACGAAGCCCTCTACGTCGGCGACCAGTACCAGATCGATGTCGTTGGCGCCAATAAGGCGGGGATGAAGGGGATTTTGATTGACCGGATCAATTATTTTACCGAAGTGAACGATTGTCCCCGCCTTCAGAACCTCATGCAGATACTGGAATATCTGGCCTGACCACGTAGCCTTATCGCTGGCTCTTGCTATCCTGCACCCGCACCCAATGGACAGACAGCGCATTTCCCCTGCGTGCAGAGCGTTTTATAGATATGAATTAATCCCTGCTGCCGCCCTGCCGAATTTATGGGCACGCAACTCCGGCCAAACTGCCTTGACATGTGTCTTTCAATGGCGTTGGTGCTCGTTTTGGGGTAGTTGGTGAATATCGCCAGAGACTTGGCCGCCAGCTCCGGTTGTGCGTTAAATCCGCTCCAGGCATAGGTAAAAGGCAAGATGATATTGACGACAATGGCGGTGGCACGGCTGTTTCCGATGAGTGTCGGGACGATGTGTCTACTGTAGCAACCGAAGTCAAAGTATGTCTTCCAGTAGTCGCTGGCCATTACCATCAGGGCGGCTTCAAGCGCCAGGTATGCTTGGTCAATTTTCATCTTCGATATTAACCTGATACTCTCTTCCAGTATACCTTCTTCACGATAGCGAAGTATCAGATAGCTTATGCCGGCAATACGACGTACGGGGAAGTTGTTCGGTCTGACTTTAACCAGGCGCCAGCTATCGGCTGACATTACGTGCCTGCGGTCATATTCAGACCAGTATCTTTCCAGTAATTCAACCCGGTGGTCACTTGCTACGGCAAAGTCATGAATGCCGCGTTGCGATGGCAGTAAACCGGCGGTACCCAGAAGCAGTGCTTGCTGCTGGGGAAGGCTTTGGTCATCCAGCTGATAACGCCGGGCCAGGGCTTCCAGATGGTGTAAGGGCACTCTGCGGGCGAGTTCCTCGAAGGGGAGTTTGTTTTTCGAGTAACCCAGCGCCCCCATTATCCCCTGGTATAATATCTGTTCCGGTGTGTCTCTGCTTAATTCGCCCTGAAGTGCCGCCGCTTTGGCCAGAAAACGTTCCCGCCCGGCAGTATCCAGTATTTTGCCTATTCTTTTTATCGGCATCGATTTACGTGCTTGATAGCAGGGCAGGGCAAAGACATCTGCGCCATAATCGGTCCTCCTTCGCTGCTTGGCAGTGCTTTCCAGGTGTTTGCTCAGCGCCAGGACCGGGACTTGCTTTCCATTCTGTAGCTGAGTAACCGGCCCGGTATCACGCCACATCACGACGTGCAGGATGGTGCGATTATAGGCCGGGTCCTGATGATGGCGGTGCCGCTTCCAACCACTTGACCACCGGTGAAATTCGATGTCGCCCTTCACCAATCCCTGGCGCGTTAAAATGACGGCGTCTCTTAGGTCAGCCCCCCGGTCATCGTTTCCCCTCCCCGGATAGATAAGGTGAATTGGCTCGTCTTCCTCTGTGATGAGAGCGGCGCTGCGGGGGAGCCGTTGCCAGACCTGAATGAGGTAGTATTCCGATATTCCGGCTTCAGACGCCGCTGCCCGGCCCTTTTGCCAACAGCGGCCGCTCTTTTTCTGTCTGCCCGGAATAGTCGCTGGTGAGGTGAACATAATACACCATATTTGGGTGGATACAGTATAGCACAATAATCAGGAGGTGATAATTTACCTGACGTGGTAATAATACACGGAAACGTGTATGATGTCAAGAGTCAACCGGACTATTTTCGACGGCTAGGTGGTATATTTAAACCTGGATTGCTCGGCGACGATGGAGAGAAGGGTGGCTGAGGCGCCGCGTGGCTGGTACATCCCGGTCTCCCACTCGCTGATGGTCTGCTGGCGGGTTCCCAGCCGCTCTGCAAGTTCGCGCTGGGTAAGCTTCAGATGTTGACGCAAAGCCTGGATGCGCTGGCTGTTCCAGCTTATCTTGCGTGCATCATATTGTTTATTCATTGGGTTCATTTTACACGATTCAGTGTAGGCTGTCAAAAGCAAAGCGTCGCTGAATAGCACAAAACACAGAGAATATCAAGAAAAACCGAGATTATTGAAGATAATAAGAGAAAATAGATGTATAAATGACCATCAATGGCGATATTGGGCAGAATATGGTAATCTATGGTGTTGATGAGTGTATGGCATTGCTGTTATTATATGTTTAGCACTCTCAACCCGAGAGTGCTAAATAATGGTAATCAGTCATTGTTTAATTAAGTAATAAGGAGGACAGGAATGGCAGTCAAATTGCAGCCGCTCGCAGACAGGTTGGTGGTGAAACCGATTGAAGCTGAGGGAAAAACCAAGGCGGGGATCTATTTGCCAGATACAGCCAAAGAGAAACCGCAGGAGGGCGAGGTCGTTGCGGTGGGCCCCGGCAGGCTATCCGATGATGGCAAGCGCATTGCCATGGATATCAAGGTGGGTGACATCGTAATCTATGCCAAATACGGCGGCACCGAGATAAAGATCGACGAGGAAGAATATATGATTCTGCGCGAGAGCGATATTCTGGCCAAGAAGGGCAAGTAAGTACCGAAACACTGTAAGGAGGGAAAAATGGCGAAACAAATAATATTTGACCAAGAGGCGAGGCAATCGCTGAAAAAGGGAATAGATGTTCTGGCGGATGTGGTCAAGATAACGCTGGGTCCAAAAGGACGTCCGGTGGCACTGGATAAGAAGTGGGGGGCACCGTCCGTAATTGATGACGGTGTTACCATTGCCAAAGACATTGAACTTGAGAACCCGTTTGAGAATATGGGCGTGCAGCTGGTCAAGGAAGCAGCCAGCAAGACCAATGATGACTGTGGTGATGGCACCACTACTTCCACCGTTCTGGCGCATGCCATTATCACCGGGGGCTTCAAGAATGTCGCCGCCGGGGCAGACCCGCTGGCGCTGAAAAAGGGCATCGAGAAGGCAACAGGTGCCATCATTGAGGAACTGAAATCGGTCTCAACACCGGTTAAAGACAAGGAACAGATTGCCCAGGTGGCAACCATTACGGCCAAAGACCAGGAAATCGGCAACCTCATTGCCGAGGTAATGGACAAGGTGGGAAAAGACGGCGTGATCACGGTCGAGGAGTCCAAGGGCATTACCTACGAGACGGAATATGTCGAAGGTATGCAGTTCGACCGCGGCTACATCAGCCCTTACTTAATCACCAACGCCGACCGCATGGAGGCGGAGATTGAAGACCCCTACATCCTGATTACGGATAAGAAGATTTCGGCCGTATCTGACCTTCTGCCGGCGCTGGAAAAGATACTGCAGGTATCGAAGAACCTGCTTATCGTAGCGGAGGACGTCGACGGCGAGGCTCTAGCCACCCTGGTGGTGAACAAGCTGCGCGGCACCCTCAATATTCTCGCGGTGAAGGCGCCCGGTTTTGGCGACCGACGCAAAGCGATGATCGAGGACATGGCCATTCTCACCGGCGGCAAGGTAATCTCCGAGGAAGTAGGGCGCAAGCTGGACTCGGTTGTCGTTGAGGACCTGGGTCGGGCACGCCGGGTAACCTCGGACAAGGACAAGACCACCATCGTTGAAGGTAAGGGGGGAGATGAGGCAATCAAGGCGAGAATCAAGCAGATTAAAGCCCAGATTGAGGAGACCACCTCTGACTTCGACCGCGAGAAACTTCAGGAGCGGCAGGCCAAACTGGCCGGTGGTGTGGCGGTAATCAAGGTGGGCGCCGCGACCGAGGTTGAGCTCAAAGAGAAGAAGCACCGCGTTGAGGATGCCCTTTCAGCCACGCGAGCTGCGGTAGAAGAAGGCATTCTGCCCGGCGGCGGCGTTGCCCTGCTCAATTCACTCAAGGTTCTGGATAAATTGCCCTTGAGCGGTGACGAAGCCACCGGTGCCGACATCGTGCGCAAGGCGGTTGAGGAGCCGATTCGCTGGATTGCGGTCAACGCGGGTCAGGACGGTTCAGTGGTCGTCGATGCGGTCAAGAAGAGCCCGGTCGGCACCGGCTACGACGCCGAGGTGGGTGAATTCGGTGATATGGTGCAGAAGGGCATCATTGACCCGATGAAGGTCGTCCGGAGCGCCCTGCAGAACGCCGCCAGCATCGCCTCTATGATCCTGATAACCGAATCGCTGGTGACCGATATTCCGGAGAAGGAGAAGGCACCACCGATGCCCGGTGGCGGCGGCGGAATGGACTACGGCATGTAAGCAACGGCATTCGTGCTTCGCAAAAAAGTAATCGAAAGAGCCGTGGCTCGAAAGGCCACGGTTCTTTTTTATGTCCGGGAAGAGGGCGAATCTTCAGGGTCTGATTCTGGGGGTATAAGAGACAGATTTAATAACGGGGATTTTGGGAAGAGGAGTCTCCTTACTATAGTATCGTGATTTTGGATTAAAGAAAAGGCTTAATATCGAAGAGTCTAAGAGGGGTGGAGCCCCTCTTTTCAATAAACTTCCTTCCCAAAGGGAGGGATAAAGGGGGTGAGGTAGATAAAATATCTATAGCTTAAACAGCTCATCCAGAGGCGCATCCGGTGGAACCGGTCCCACAATCGCCAGACGGAGTTTCTCGCCAGTAAGGAGTTCCCGGGCGATCTGCTGCAGTTCCTCGACCGTTATGCCATCAACTATGGAAACGACCTCGTCAACGGTGAGGATACGTTCCGTGAGCAGTTCCTGCCCACCAATCCAGCCGGCCACACTGCGGCTGTCTTCCATGCGCAGCAGCAGCCGCCCTTTGGAAAATTCTTTGGCCTTGTTCAGTTCCGTTTCCGGAATCGTCTCCTTGAGCTGAGCCAGTTCCTCAATGATAGCCTTAATGGCTGTATGCAGATTTTTCATATCAACGCCGGCGGCAATGATGAGCGAGCCGGTATCGAGGAAATGGTCGACATAGCTGCTGATGCTGTAGGCCAGTCCCAGCTTATCCCTGATATTGGTGAACAGGCGACTGCTCATGCCATCACCGAGGATAACGTTGAGCAGGTCAGCAGCGAACCTCCTGGGGTCAAGGAGAGACAGTCCCGGCAGCGCCAGGCAGAGATGCACCTGCTCAAGCTTCCGGTTCTCAATGCGCAGTCTGGGGAACGGGTTTTCTTTGTAGGTGAGGTATCTGGCCCGAGATTGCCGTCCCGCCCATTTGCCCAGCGCTTGATTGACCATGCTTACTATTTCCTCATGCTGGATGTTCCCGGCGGCAGCCACCACGATATTGCCCGGCCGATAATGGTCAGCGAGGTATTCCAGCATAAGCTCACGGCTGATATTGCTGACGGAATCACGGCTGCCGGCGATATCACGCCCCAGTGGGTGGTCGGGCCAGAGCAGCTCGTCAATGAGCATTCCCACCCGTTGCGAGGGCGAGTCGTTGCTCATGTTTATCTCCTCGATGATGACCTGACGCTCCTTCTCCATATCCTCAGTGTCAAAACGTGAGTTGATAAGCATGTCGACCAGCACATCAAAGGTGGTCTCGAGGTAGGGGCGGGCTACCTTGCACCAGTAAACGGTGAGTTCCTTATCCGTGCCGCCGTTGAGGATACCGCCCACGCCTTCGATGGCCGTGGAGATGTCCCTGGCGGTGGGCCGCTTCTCGGTGCCGCGGAAACATAAGTGCTCGATGAAGTGGGAGATGCCAGCTTCAGAATCAGCTTCATAGCGGGAACCGGTACCGATAAAGAAACTGATTGACACCGAGCGTGTCTGGGGCATGGTCGAGGTTAAAATGCGCAGTCCGTTATCCAGAGTCGTCTTCTGATACAATAAATCACCTCAAACTGTAGATAATTGACATAATATTATTTCAACCGGGTCGTTGCATGTTCTGCCGGCACCGGTTGAGTATGGAAAGGACTTCGAAAGGCTCTTCAATCATAAAGAAGGTAGGCACGCCCTTCGGTTCCAGGAATGCCTTGGCCGCTTCCATGTGCTTTCTCTCGGCGCTGAAAGCAACGTAAAGCGACTTCTCCGGGTATTTCTTGGCCAGCTTAACCAGGAAGTCCAGAGGCGGTATGCCAACGTTCTCGGCCAGCATGAGAACCGGCACCACCACATCGATATTTTTATCTTGCATCAGGGCTTCAATAGCCTCTCTATAGCTGAACTCGACGCTATGTTCGAATACCGATGGCCAGATATCCACCGGATTGCGCATGCGGACGAAGTCCGGGCTTATCTCCTGAAGGCGCATTC
>SDBT01020149.1_pt1 | contig 10437 bp, 6 predicted proteins | sample 2277101 | NCBI WGS metagenome assembly SDBT01 (sample SAMN10404973, study PRJNA504765) | marine sediment metagenome | isolation source: marine sediment core GS10_PC15, 103 cmbsf | place: Arctic Ocean: Southern Knipovich Ridge | collected 2010
GTAAAATAAAATGCAAGGAAATAGTTATTGAAGATGTAACAATAATTGAATAAATAATTTTAGGTGATGTCTTATTTAGTAGTAAAGAATAAAGATTCTGTTAAATACAGTTAAAACTACCCCTTTAAGAGGGGAGGAGATTCAATCCACATGAACATAAATGGACACCAAAAAAAGATGGTACATATGATCATACGTCAAGAGGACCACCTATAAATAACTATTAATTTAATCAAAATGGATTTATCTGATTTACAAAGTTTTATTAATAAACATTCAAAATTTACTGATACCGTGATTGAGGAATTAAATATAAAAAATATTGATAATAAATATGATAATGTTGAATTTACTATTCGTTCTAAGTTTGAGAATTATCGAGTAAAAGTTAACCTTGAAGAGGTTAGTGAATTAAAAGTTGATGGAATATATCAATATAGCATTTGGGAATTGAACTTGATTCAAGAGGAGGATTCTTATATTTTTAATCCTTCACCTGTAAGTTCTGAAATGGGCAATTTGTATTTTAAAGCAAAAAAAATACAGTTTGAAGAGGTAAAACTAAAAAATACTAAGAAATAATAATTGTTTATCAAGGATGGCTATTAATATTAGCCGAGTAGTATTTGCAACTTGAGCAATAGGGCCGGGTGATTACTTTTCAACTCTCCCAAGAGGAATTTGATTTAAAAGAAATCGATGAAGTAGTGTTGAGAGGAAAAAAGAAAAGTACAAAGATTCATGAGTTAAAGGGATTAAAATAAATCTCGGTCTGTTTGAAAGGCGTGAGGCCGCGGGCGTTTCCACCCGCAGCCCCTTCTATTTGTCACGGCTTGTTGATGCGGATCAGAACATCGAATCCTCCCGTCGGATCCTTCGCATCAGGGGTCAGAAATTGATCCTGAGGAAAAGGAGTGAAGGTCAGCGGGCCATCGTAGTAGTACCAGATCTCGAAGAATGGGTACTTGTCATCAAGTCTCCAGACGTGGAAACCTTCATACCCTGCTTTCACAAGGATGACAGAGGGCAGGTCGACGCAGTCAAAGGCCACGTACATGGCCTTGTCACCCAAAGGAAGATCATCCGCATAATAGGGGATTGGTCCGGAAGCAATAAGTTCTATTGAACCTCCTGGGGAATACAACCCGATCTCATAACAGTAATCAGCATCAGGGTCAATGGGCGGAAGCGGCTCAGGGTCGGGGTCAGGATCGGGCGGAGGGTCAGTGTAGCACTGGCCGGTATCAGAGTTGCACTTTTCCTGAGAGGAGCAGTACCCGCAGTAGCTTCCGCAGCCATCGGGTCCACATTCTTTCCCGAAACAGGAAGTCTCACAGGCTGGGGGCTCAGGGTCAGGCGGAGGATCCGTGTAGCACTGTCCAAGATCGTAATCGCACTTATACGGATACTTGCAGAACCCGCAATAGTAGCCGCAACCGTCGGGACCGCATTCTCGTCCAGAACAGGCCGGCTCGCAGTGCAAAGATTCACACTCGAGAAAAGGGGCCTCAGGAAGAGAAATCTTTGTATGGAGCAACGACGAGTAAGTTGTGTTCACTCCTTTGATCCTTTCAACGAGATCAAAACTGACTTCAAGCTGCTCATCTGAAGGCAGAGATTCGCACTCCACCTCAAAATGCCCGCTCAAAACATCAGTCTCGCCAGGATCAAGATTCGTAGTCCCAACACCACTCCGAAGATCGGCATCAGTGACTTCGCAAACTTTTTTATCAGCTTGTTCAGTCAATGAAAGGATGAGGTTGTTGATTTTCACTTCGCCATCACCAACATTCGTCAGCTCGCACTTGATGTATAGAGAAGCTGACTTGCCCTCACATTTTGTGTGCTCCAGGTCGACGAAGCATTCCTCAACCGTAAGCGACCAATTGCCAGGGTCGTCGGGCTCGGGCTCCGGATCAGGATAGTCCTGTCCGCCGCCTCCAGTTCCAGGCGTGACATCCGATGGATCCACGCAGGCATACGTCGCCTGATCGCAGACACATCCACTCGCGCACCTCACATTCCCACAGAAGCATGGGGAGAGGGAGGTGACCATAGCCATATAGAGGTGTCGCGTGAGGTTGGTGTCAGCGTAGTGGTGCTTAAGTCTCCCTTTCATGGCTCCATAGTAGGCAAGAGTCTGAAAGTATTTGTATGCCCAGTGAGATTTGGGGATTTGATGTGCCTCATCACCAGAAGGAGATTGAAGCTGAATTGCAGAAGCTTCCAATGCAGACTCAACCACAAACTTTGCGGCTTCAGCAGAAGTCACGAGGTCATTTGGCCGGAAGTACTCTGCGACACTGTTGATGAGCCCATGCTTGACTGCACAGGCAACAATCGGAAAGTACCAATCTCCGGGATCAACATCCTCAAACGTTTTTTTGGACCCACACGAGTCCATCAGTCCAAAAAGAAAGAGCGCAATCTTCAAAGCCTCAGCTCTCGAAATCAGATTATCTTCATCTATGTTGTTGTTATTGCCGTCAAAAGCGCACTCACTATGGAGATACTTGGCATAGAGGATAGAGTCATCATTATAGCCAGGCCTCTCATCATCGAACTTATGGCCATATTGGCGGTCGCAGTTCGGTTGCAGCGGACACCCAGGAAGTGAAGAACAGCCGCCTTCGACCCATTCGTTGCCCGTGAGCTCTGCGCCGCTGTACGAGACTGGACCTTCATCGCAACTCTCGACCTCCTTGTTCGTGAATTTTAGGAAGTTGTACTTGCCGGAAGAGTCGTAGAGATCCTTGCCAATGGTACACTTGGGGATGCCGTTGCCGTCCGTGAAGCCCATTTTTAGAGGCTTTTTTGTTGTGCAGGACTCGAACTGGAAGTGGAGATGAGGACTCCATTTAGGAGTTCCTCCAACCTGCCCAATTTTCAGGCCCTGGCAGACCGACTGGCCTTCGGAAACCGTGACAGAATCCTTGAGAAGATGTGCGTATCTGGTGCACACGTCATCCCCGTGATCGATCAAGATATATCGTCCCCAGCCAACGGAATCGTAGCCGACTTTATATACTTGTCCGAAAGACGAAGCAAGGACGGATTTGCCTTCGTCTTTATAAAGGTTGAAGTCCCAACCGTATAAGCACCACTCACTTTGGTGGGAAGATTTGGAACAGTAATCGCCGTAGGTTTTATCATACCCCTTATCATTGCACTCTTCGCAATGCTCAGCCCAGGACTGAGTCACCTCCCAAGCGAAACCGGAAGGAAGGGGGATCTTGAAGTAGGGAGCATAGCCTCCGGTTTCAGGGGGGCTGGTCAGCAAAGAAGGAAGAGACTGCGCGGCCTCCTCATTATCATCAGCTAACCATCCGCAAGCCGAAAGCAGCAGCACCACTATAACCATCATAACCTTGCAAAACATCATTTCCTCTCTTGTAAAAGTAGTCAAAAAAACAGACCGAGATGTCAAGGAGCATCTCGTGAACTATTCTTTTTCAGAATGTCCACAGGAATAATGCGGATCGTTGGAATGCGAGGTATCTATTGATCCTGTCATTCACTTGACGATCCATTCATCATATAAAATCGTATTACATTTTTTGAGTAATAAAAGAAAACAAAAATCTAATTTGAAAAAATCAAGGAAGCAAAGCAATTTATCGAGAAAAAAACTGTCGTTGAAGACACAACAACACAAAATATTTGAAAACATTTGAAAAACAACTATTATTAAACCCACACTTAACTTAAAAAACATGAACAAATTAATCCCTACAATCATATTGCTGTTATTTATCACAACAGCCTGCACCCAGCCACCAGTCACAGAAGAGCCAACAGAACCCACAGAAGAAATAACTTTTGAAAATGCCACCTACTTACGCCAACAAAACGCAGAATTTACAGAAGCCCATGAAAAATATTGCAGCAAAACATATGAAGAAGAAAACAAAGATGAATTTGATTCGCAACTACTTTTGTTATTAACAAAAGACGAATCTTTAAGAGATATGGCTGAAGTATGTGTAACAGAAAATAATGTATATGTAGTTTTAGGATTTGAAGTGATGGGATTAAAAATAGCAGAATGGGATGAAGAAACAGGGTTTATTTTTTATAATGAGACTTTTGGTGGATTTAAAAGATATTTTTACCCCGAAGTCCTTAATGGAGATCATTTATATGAAGCAACTGGTTGGGACTATATGTGGCTTTGGAAAGAATATAAACTCGACAAATCCGACAAGTCCGTCACCCTCATTGAAGACTGCATACTTGAACCCGACACCCCACCCTTAAGATTAGACTGCGAAATCCAGTACACACCTTAAACAACTATTATTAAACCCACACTTAACTTAAAAAACATGAACAAATTAATCCCTACAATCATATTGCTGTTATTTATCACAACAGCCTGCACCCAGCCACCAGTCACAGAAGAGCCGATTGAACCAGCAGAAGAAGTCGAAACCTCGACAGAGCCGACTGAACCCACAGAAGAGATAACTTTTGAAAATGCCACATATTTGCGTCAAAAAAGCGAATACCTAGAGGAAAAGAATGAAGAATTCAAAACTGCACTCGACAAATATTGCGGCGAAACTTATGAAGAAAAAAACAAAGATGAGTTTTATTCGCAGCTATTATTATTGCTCACAGAAGACGAAACAGTATCAGAAATGATTGAAGTTTGCGTGACGGAAAGCAATGTATATGTGGTCTTTGGAGAGTACAGTCCTGGAAGAAAAGTAGCTGACTGGAACGAACAAAATGGATTTACATTTTACGAAAATTTTCATCCAGGAATAAAAACCGCTTTTTATCCGGAAGTCCTAAATGGAGACAGTTTAATTGACGCATGGGAGTGGGATCATATGTATTTATGGCGATATTACAAACTTGATAATGAAGATCATTCCACAACCCTCATAGAAGATTGCATCCTTGAACCCGACACCCCACCCCCAATCCTAGACTGCGAAATCCAGTACACACCATAAGAGACGCCACTTTCAAAGTCCTAAAATTTGCAATAAACCGCAAAAATCATTATAAAAAGAACAGTATTTAACCTTTTTATTATGAAAAAAACAGCAATCCTATCAATTGTGCTAATTTTTGCTTTCGCAATGAGCGCATGCGTCCCTGTCGACCCTTCTGAGACAGAGGAAGACATTGAGGGCACAGAATCAGATGTCGTTGCAGAGAGTACAGAAGAAGAGCCAGCAGACGACACTGAGGAAGTCGACGACGACACCACCGACGATGCCGACGACACCACCACCACCGACGCCCCAACCTCTTTTGGCATTTTCGGAACAGATGAATTCGACACAGAAGTTTGCGGCTACCTTGTAACAAAAGAACAGGACGTCTTTGGCAAAATGCAAACTAATGCATATTTCAAAATCGACACATTCGAACACGAAGGCTTTAAAACCAGCTTAGACAAAGGCATCACAGACGGAAATTCTGTAAATACCCAAGACAGCGGAGAGTACCTTTTCAATTTGGGATGTTATGAAGATGGGAAAGTCGTAGGGGTAGATTATCCAAAGGAAGAACCATACCTAAATCAAACAGCTCAAGACAAACTCGCAAATTCATCAGAAACCAACACAGCCTGCGTAACTTTATCTTTTGGGATTCACCCAGGATACGGCTGTACTTGTTGCAATCTTGCGCATCAGGTGAGATAGATGTGAGATAAGATTACAAAATCATATCAAACAAAAAATCATCAATCTCGACCGCATACTCAAAAGGAGCAGTGATCATCATGTTGTATCCCTCAAAAGCATCAGGGACAAAATAAGTGATTGCATCCACAGTTCCATATTCAAAATGAACACGAGCTGCTCTTGCACCAGCTACTTCACCTTTTCTTACTTTGAGATCAGTCTCAGCTAGACCGCATAATTCTGTGATTCTTTCAGCAACCTGCTCATCAGGTCCATATAAATTTATTCGGGAATAATCAATAAAATCAACACACACAACACCTTCATCAGCCATTACATAATCAGTAGTTTCATAATAAAGTGTTGGAGCTTCTAGATTTACAGAAAAAGAAACAGAATATTTTTTCCCTGCAGGCCCGTCCGCAGCTTCTTCTTCAACAGCCACATCGTCCGCGTCCACAACTTCTTCTTCTTCAACAGCCACATCGTCCGCGTCCACAACTTCTTCTTCCTCAACAGCCACATCGTCCGCGTCCGCAGCTTCTTCTTCAACGACCACATCGTCCGCAGCCACAACTTCTTCTTCCACACCTCCAACCTGCTCTACCACGACTTCTCCCCAGGCAGGATCATAACAAAATTGGATAGGAGTTTCTGCTACCTGATATTCATTCATGCCTTCATCACAATCAAGTACCGCAACTACTTCTTCGACCTCTGGGTCTGTTGCGTCATCGACATTAGAGCACCCCATTACCATTAACATCAAAACAATAACAGATGGAATAATGATTTTTTTCATAACATTTTAGGTTAAATTTTAAGCGACTGGATTTTAGCACTAATCATTTGTCCTCGCTAGTCCAATCTACAGTAGAGAGCAACACAAGCATCGATAATATTGACAACATAGTCATCTTAAAGTGAGTTAATTGTTACAAAATCTTCCTCTGAAATGCCAACGATCTCAGGATGAGTGTAGGATTCAATTTTCGCAGGTTCCGCATAGTATTCTCCAGGAGTGAGCACACGAGCATAATATGAGAACACAGATGAGGATTTATCATGCCAATAAAACGTAAGCGCCTGACCATTTACCCAATACGGATATCGAGCTTTTTCATAGTCATCATAATAAGAAGACGAATAATAAAGATAAGGCGAAGTCGCAGGCGCAAGTCCACTAGGCAAAATATCTTGTATTTTGTAAGAATGAACTCCCGTATCGCCATTCACACCCACATTCAAAGTCACCTTTATCAAATCACCCTCCTCAAACTCATTTTTCTTAACTCCATCAACAGAATAACTTCTTGAAATACTCATTCTCTCATCAACTTCATAATCAGAAACCTCCACACTTTCCTGATAGAATGAAACCGCAGCCAGCTCACCTTCCAAGCCAGAAATCTTCACTTTTTCATCCGGCGAAACATATATTGAAAAGTATTCATATGGTTCCAATGAAACACTTTCTGTATCATCGCCAAACGCAACCTTAAAGCTCACTTCATTCTCGCTCGCATATTTCATTGAATTATTTACATATCCAACCAAATACAAATTCAAAATGTCATCTTCTATTTCAAATCTTTCCACATAATCCCAAAGCTCAAACGCTCGATCCTCCTTTTCCAATGAAGCCGCCAAAACAGCGCACAAAGCAGTATCATAACTAGAACTTCCATCTACACCCAAATCCGCCTCAAGTTCCTTATAAATCTTCTTTGCATCCTGCTTGCTTCCAATATTCTCAAAAGCCAAAGCCAAGTATAATTTTTCAGTCACACTCAAACTCTCCTCTTCTGAGATCACATGCAATGAAGTCAAAACCGGCTCATCCAAGCTTGCAAGCCCCAAAAGCGCAAGCACTACTTCTTCCAAATTAGATTCAGTGTCTTTCAAATATCCATAAAAATAATTCTTAAGTTCAAATTCATTAAATCGATCATCACCCTCGTCCACAGCCAAAACCATTGCACTCAATCTCAAATCCGGATCACTATAAGGCAATAATCTAAGCCCGCCATCCTGATAATCCTGCACATCGAAATCACGATTTACAGGCCTTGTCTCCCCAAATTTATCCTCCAAGATCTCACTCGCAATAATCTCAGACAATCTCTGATCAATCCGATCTCCATCAGCGTAATACAACCTAAGCAAATAATAATAATAAAATCCAACACCTCCATCCACAAAGAAAATCTCAGTTCCACTATCCTTCGCCAAATCAATATTGCTTCCTTCCTTTACATCAAGCATCACATCCACAACAGACTCCTTCAAACGGGATGCTTTCACCTCATAAGGCAATTTTATCGCATCGTCATGGTCGCCAGATTCCAACTCAACTGTCACTTCCTGTTCTCCCATTTTTAGCTTTGGAAGGTCATAATATGATCCTACATAAGCTTCTCCGGCAAATTCTTCCTTATCAACAGTAAACACAACACTGTCACCTTGCGTAAGCTCAGTTCCAAAAGCTCTCATCTTTATAGTAGGGGAGTCTTTTATTGAATATTCATCATTCATCACGATATCAGCAAATATTGGTAAAGTTACATCAATATTCTTTGTGCCAACGCCACCTTTTAAATCATCAGTATCAATAGCCTTCGCAGTTATTCTCCATGAAGTGATATTGTCCGGCAAAGTAAATGTTACCTCTCCAGAGCCATTGTTTCCTGTCGAAATTGTTTGATACAAAGCTGTGTCTTCAAAATCTTCTCTCGTACCTCCATCTTTATCATTGTGGACATAGAAATCATTTGCAAAATAAGTGTGTTGATTCTCAACTTCAAAATTATAAACTTTTACAGGCCCAGCCACAGTTCTCAAAGAAGAAACTTCCACTTCATCGCTATCTTTATTAAATAAAATGTCGCCAACCTTAAGGTCTTCAGCAAAAGCCCATTCGCCATTTATAAACAAAACATGCTCTTTTGTAACTTTCAAATTATCATTAACTAAAATATATTCACCTACATCATGAGAAATTGTTGAGAGAACTCGTGACGCTACAAATTCAGGGGAATAAACAGCTTTTTTAGTCAAAATATAATCTTCTTCTACAATGTCTTCGATTGATTTGTAAGTTCCGTCAGCCATCAAGATCTGAGTCCCAGTAGCAAAACATCCACCTTTGCCTCCATCCATAGCTTCGGCAGCAAGCGGTGAGTCATGCGTATTATGAGAATACAAAATTCCTGAAGATAAAGTCGCATACAAATCCTCTAAAGGATTTTCCAGATAATCATAAACCAATTTATAATATGCCTCATCAACAATATTGAAATTCACTTCAGCAGAAACTCCAGACCCATTTGCATCAGTCACTTTTACATCCAAAGTGACTTCATCACCAGGCCCATAAGTCGCTTCATCACTCTCGATCTCAACATTCAATTCTTCAAGATCCTTGTCATAATAAACATTCCCATATGCAACTTCATAATTAGATCCATTAAACCACACTCCAAGAAGCTGAATGTTTGGCACATCTTCCTTTTTAAAATCAAATTCATAATAAGGCGAATCTTCTAGCGAATAATCCTGCAAACCATTTTGATGTTGAACGAACAAAAATTGCCCTTCAGTCTCCTCTTCAAATGGGATTTCTCCGTTAGCAAAAGCCACTTCTACCTGATCTCCGACATCGAACTCTTTTCTGTATTCATCCTCATCTCCATTTAAAACTTTCAAATTATAATAATCATAATTGCTAGACTTGCTTGAATCGCCGTACAAATAAACAGTTTCATAAGTCAAATTTCCATCTTCATCCACACTTGTTAAATCGATTTTGTAATATTTTTCAGGATTAATCTCAAAACTATGAGAAGCCTGACCCTTTGCATCAGTCGTAACTGTAAACGGTCCTTTGCTGGTCTCTATTTTCTCATAATCATACGTTGTCTTTATTTTTTTATTAATGAAATCATAATATTCGCCTGTCTCATATTTGTACCAATACACCTCAGTGATATCTCCATTTATAATCCTCTCAGGAGCGATTTCTCCAAGATAATCTTCATAATAGGTTTCTGTTGCTGAATTAATTTTTGAAAGATCAATCCAGTTTGTTTGGAAATCAAGTTTCCCGGTAGTCCCAGTCACTTCCCGCTCAGTATCGATATTTAATTTTGAATTAAATACACGAATATATACAGAACCAGAAATGTCCGCAGCTTCGCCATCAACAGGTTCTACATACAAATTGAAACTATCAGTGTTGTAACAATACTCTCCTGAACACGCACGTGGTTTAGGCTCAACTTCAAATTCATATTCGCCATTTTCGTCTGTAGCAACGTAAACTTCGCTACCATTAGTAATGTTATATTTCAAATCCATATAAGGCACAGGAGTTCCTTCAAAAAAGTTTGTATTGATTTTGAAAGGCAAAACTTCCCCTGCAAAAACAGCTTTTTTCTCAAAATCTATATCAATTGAATATGCAGGTTTCACATAATTATTAATATCAATAAATTTCTGAGTCAGAGTCTTGTCTCCATCTTTGATTGCTAAATAATAATAGCCTGGATCCATTTTGTTTAACTCAATCTCTCCTTCAAAAGTATCGTTTTCACTTACAGTTAGCGGGTATTTCTCAACTACAGTGCTCCAGTCTTTTAATAAATATAATTCCAAATTATCATTGCTTGCATTTGACCCTTTTCTTGGCTGAGCAAACCCAAAGAATCTTATTGTGTCATCTGTGTTGTACATTGGCCGATCAGTATTGAAGCTTAACCAATATTGTGAAGCAGTGTAATCAGCTCCAGAAGAAATT
>SDBT01020150.1_pt1 | contig 10436 bp, 11 predicted proteins | sample 2277101 | NCBI WGS metagenome assembly SDBT01 (sample SAMN10404973, study PRJNA504765) | marine sediment metagenome | isolation source: marine sediment core GS10_PC15, 103 cmbsf | place: Arctic Ocean: Southern Knipovich Ridge | collected 2010
GCCGCCCCAGTAGCCAAACACACAGGCACCTGTGAGCAGCGATCCGATAGTGGCGAAGTCGACGGGTTCCAAGCCCATAGTCCATGATCCTTCTATTCGTAGAGAATGGTCACCTGGCCTGCGTCGAAGGTGTCTGTGCCGTCACGCGTGATCCTGACTTGGGTCAGGGGGCCCACGGACAAGGTCTTGGAGCCACCGCCGAAGACCACGATATTGTCTGATCTCTGCAAGGTGTGGTCCTGAACCCAGTCATCCGCGGCAACTCGGACCAAGATCATGGTTCCCGTCATGAGTCTGGAGGCCCCACTTACGACCATGACGAATCCCGCCGTGGACGTGGGTGACGCGGCGCCGTCTTTGCTGAGGGAATCGTACCCAGTCGTCTCCATGCCACCAGAGTCTCCGATCTGCACGAGGATGTCGTCGGTGCCGCTTAGGCTTACTTTGTCGAACAAGACGGTGATTCGCTTTATGAAAGACGGAAGCGAAGTAAAGTCGTGCGCGGTTCCCGAGGTCGTGGCGATGACCCCGTCATCTACCAAGTGAGTGCCGTTGACTGGCGGCGCAGGCAAGGCAAAGTCGAGGAGCCGCCAGTCGTCGGCCGTCTCGTCCCATCGAACCGTGGCGTCTCGCGTGGTAATCAGGTCACCCGTGATGAGCGCGTTGCCGTTTTCGCGAACAATGTCTTTCACGCCCAAGGAATTGACGTTGAGGGTGCTCGCCCCGGTGTTCGCGTTGCCAGGGCGGAATCGAACAATCGCCCCGTCCACCACGGCAGACAAGACGTGGAGCCCTTGCTTCGCGCCGATGACCGTCGCGACATAGGCGTCCGCGGATCCAGTTTCTGAGTAGAAGGTTGCGGAGGCGGCGTAGTCAGAGATCGCCTTTCCTAGCTGGTTGAGGTCACCCGATGAGAGGACAAGCCCCATGTCCGCGATGATGTTTTGGACCTCACTCGGCATCTCGTTCCACTCAACCGCAGTGAGGGTCCCGCCAGTAATCTTGTCATTTAGATCCTGCACTTTTGTATTATCCTCGCTTCCTATGCCACTCTTGCGCTCGGAATCTACGGCATTTCAAGCATCCACGCGTTCCTCGATAATGATACGTGTTGTCCTCGTCGTAAGGATGTCCTTGCGGACAGTGAGTCTTGGCTGCGTTCTTTGCGTTAATGGTATCACCACGAAGCAAGTTCTCTTGGCATGTCACGGCCTCGAGATGATATGGGTTCACGCAATGGCGAGTCCTGCAAAGATGGTCGATCTCAAGACCTTCAGGTACCGGACCCTTGAAATGCTCGAACGCGAACTGATGGGCACCCATATTTTGTTGGCCGACCCTAAATTGTCCGTATCCTTTTGGAAACTTCGACGCGGTCCAGAGCCAGCAGCCACGGTTGGGCTCTGACTCCCACTTCGCGTCGAATCTTTCCAAGGCGGTCGTCACGAGGACTCCTAAGGTAGATCGATGAAGAGAATGTCTACGTGGGCAGGCTTCACCTTCCTGAACAAGCATTCTACCAAGGCGAGCTCTTGACTCTGGAACGTAATTGGGAAGGTGTATGGGAACACGTTGAGAGGTGGTTCCGCGAGATCGACCAAGATCGTGTGGAACGCGGTTCTCGCGTCAGGGAAGAAGATAATCGGAAACTCGTAAGGGAAGACCCCGTGGACCGAGCCTCCCTTGATGGTCGCCGTGATCCCGAACAAAGCTGCCAAGGCGATGAAGTCGTCGGCGGTCTGCACTCCTAGCGAGACCAGCTTCGCGAGGACGTTTCGCCGCCGCACTTTGATGGTCCCGGACGTGGTGGTGAAGCACTCGTCTGGGATCCCGACCGCGGATTCCCACTCATCGATGAAGAGCGTGGTCTCGTCTGGAAGGATCTCGTCACGAAACTCCGCGACGAGGTCTGTTGACCGCAGCATCTCTTGGGCGATCCCTTCCAAGAGAAGCCTAGACACGGAGCCAGCCACGCGCTTGCCGCCAAACGCCCGGCCTTCTGGAAGGTAGTTCGCGAGGATCTCTGCTTGGCGCTCACTGCTCATGGGAAAGTCACTGCGCCGAGCGTGGCGATTTTCCCGGCCGCGACCACGATGTTGCCAGTCGGTGCGGATAGCGTGAACGATGCCAAGACGTCTCCTGTGGTGATGTCCACCGTTCCAAAGATCGCGGCCTTGTACTCGTCCTCTGTGACATCGACGCCTACGCTCGTTCGCTCGTCGAAGAGCTCTTTCAGGTTGTTCTCGACCGCCGTCTTCATGGACGCGGCGTCGGGGGAGAGTGCGGAGAACGTGAAGTCGGTCGAGACCGCGGTCGGCGCCAGCACGATCAAGTCGGCCGTGTCAGAGTTCGCGGGACGGATGGCGTCGAGGACGCTCTTCACCGCGGACACCTCAGCGCCTGACGGAATTGAGGTCGCGTCGTTGTCGCGCATGAAGTAGACGGTCACTTGGCCAACGTTGGGAGTGATTTCTTGGACGAAGACTCTGGTGACCCCCGCCACACTCTTCGCGACTGCCACGAGCTCGGCCACGTTGAAGTGGGCAACCGGGTTCTGAACGCGGTCGAGGAGTCGCGCGCGAACGGCAGTGTCTGTCTCCCTGGTCGCCCCGCCGCCAAGCTCGTCAAAGTCGACTTGTGCGACGTCGTCTACTCCCGAGATTGGACTCTCAAACTTGAGCGCGGCGCCGAGGATCTGGTCCCCGGTCGATCCAGGTTCGACGGCCTCCACGACGATCGGTGCAGTGATGAATCCTAAGATACCCGCGCTCGTGGAGGGAGTGTCTTCAGTGGTGCTAGTGATCGCGTAGGTAAAGGTGTTCGCGTCCACGATGTCGATGATGTCGACGGTCGCCTGGGTGTATCCAGGATTGCCAAAATTTATTAGGGTGATTTTGACCTGGGGGGCAAGTCTGTGCTTTTCCGAGGTGATACAAGTCGCAACGCCCGCGGCATCGTGAGTCAAGTTGCCGATCGGGATTACCAAGGACTTCAGGGTGACCTCGACTGGAGCGGTGACAGCCTTGTACCGCTCGCCATCACCAGTCGCCAGAAACGTGTTTAGGGGAATGACGCTCCCCTCGATTCCCGTAGCGATCGCGAATCCAGAAGCGGGAGTCCCAGCCGTTCGGATGATCTTCCAAATCGCGGCCCACCGATCCAGGTTGAGAACGGCGGTATCCGGCAACGACTCCAAGGCAGCCTGGTCGAGGGCGAAGTAGAAGTCGAAGATCCGATTGGAATAGGCGACCACCAGCGCGTCGAGCCAACTGTTCTTGAGAGCAGGTTTTCCACCGACCGTGGCGAGGGCGAGCTCGACGTCCGCGATCGCGCGAGCAATGACCTCGTCCGCGGACTCGGGGGTTGTCAAGGGCATCAGCTAACTCCAGTGTTTTCCCAAAGGTCGAAGAACCTGTGCTCAACCACGGAGGTGGTCCTCTCGATGGTGAGCTCTAAGACTACTTGGCCCTGCCTGGGCGACGTCGCCGATACGTTCGTGATCGCCACTGCCAAGCCATCGTCTACAAGCCATTGTAACGCGGCACGGGCCTCGTCCTCGATCTCGTTCAGGAGTGTCCGGGTAAGCCTGGCTTGCTCGAAAAGCCATAGCAAGGATCCAATCTCGAAGTCAGGCGTGAACTCATTCCCAATCCATCCTCGGCGCAGGTTTGACTGCGAGACCTGAGACTCGTCCGCTCGCGCGTCCGTGAAGAGGCTCACCAAGATCGCAGTGTCGAACGTGTCCTCGGTCTCGACGTCACCGTCGAACCCAATCTTGATGTCGAAGAGCCCACCGGGAAGTTCCTGCAGAACTGCGTCAATGCCTCGAGCCATTTAGTCATCTCCCCTAGCCTTCGTGGTCGTGTGGGTGTCGATGACGCCTAGCTGATTGGGAACCATAGTAGACGAACCGCCACCAGATTGCAAGTGCGTGTGGCTGTTGAAGAGTGTAATGAATTCCTCATGGACTAGTTTCTTCACCGCACCGATCTCTCCAAGCTCGAGCACTGTCCCCACGCCGATGGATGCCTTTCCCACAGCGTTGACGGTGACGTCTCCTTCGACCGTGACCGTCACGTCTTTCACGCTCGTGATCTCGATGTCGCCGTTCTCTTTGAAGTGCAGTTTCGACCCGGTACTCGGATGGAAGAAAACTACTTCGCCAGAGACCAAGGGCTTCACGCGCTTTTGCGGAGACCCTGGGATCGAGATCCGTGCCTCCGGATTCCCCTGCATCGAGATCATCAAGACGAGCTCGTCAGCTGGGATATTCGCGTGCATTCCGTACGGGAACCACATGACTGTGTCGCCGATCTTCGCGAGGTAGCCGACTTGCTGGATCGGAAAGTCCCCCGTGTCATCCCCAGCCTTGGTCACGCGTGCCCAGCGGAGAAGAGACTTGATGGTGTTTCGTACGTTCATTCTGTCAGTGCCTTGATGATGAAGCCGATTCCGAGCTCGTCCTCTTCTTCAGCTGTGGTCGGATCCAGTGTGTACGCGTCGCGGTTGACTAGCGATACGTCGGTTGTGCTTCCCTTGTCCTCGGTCAATTTGTAAATGACGGAGTCCACGAGCATCACGGAATCGATCCCAGCGAACACGTCGTCGACGCGGATAAGACGATTCACTCTCCACAGATCTCCTGTTTGGTTTTGATAGCCGTCCACGACTGCAGAGTAGATTCGACTGCGAGCCTTCCGGATGTTCTTTTCCCATTCCGCGCGCTTCCTCGTTTCAGAATCTGAGCTATTCGTCTCCGGCACGATGATCATTTGCCGACCTTCACGAATGTTCCCGTCTTCGACCGGGTTTCCGCCGCCTTGCTCGACGATTGCATCGGTTGTCGTGAGCCCGGCCAGGATTAGCGCAACCAAGTTAAGCTGCGACGGCATCTTGTAGCGGTTGAAACGGGTCGTCAGGTCGTATTTTACTTTCCAGCTGATCACATTGTTGTCGTCGCTGTTTACGCGATGAATCAAGAAAGCGTCGATCCGAGTCGCAGATCCTCTTGTGATGACGACGTTTCCGTCCCCGTTCGGGGTCAGCAAGACCTGCCTCTTCCGAGCCCACTTCTCGATGAACTCGAACGCGTTGTCCCCCGGCTCCGGCGAGATCAAGTCCTCCGCTTCGTTAAAAGGATCGGGGTTCGCCTCGTCGATGACCGAGATCTCGGCGCTCTTTGTCTGGCCAGGAGCCGACCCCATGCTGGCGATCGTGCGCTCGATGACCGTCTTCAAGGTGATCGGGGGGCGTAGGTCGGAAAAAGTCTCTCCGTCTGGAGATTTCGAGTCGATCGCCGAGTCGACGATGTCCGCGGTCTTGCTTCGTCCGCTGGCCGTGATCGTGTGAGACTCAGAGTCTCCAGATGCGGCCACTCGCTCAATGAACCCAGTGAGCACGCACTCACCGTCTACGAAAATCTCGCACGCCTCGCCGCCTAGAAAGGGAATTGGCTCCGCGTCTTCTGACGACATGTCGAACGAAAAAGAGCTAGCCAGGGAGTCGAGCCTGATCTCTGCTTTCGCGCTAACGAAGGAGTCATACTGAACTCCACCGACTTCGATTCGAAATGTGCTCATGTCGACAGGACCTTGACGTCCCCCTCGATGCCCGCGCCGTCCTGGAATTCGTTGAGCTTGGCGATTGTGTTTCCTAGCGTAGATTCGCCGTAGTACCGGTAAGCGAGCAGACTGGTCGAGGTCAAGTTCGTGCGAACAGTGACGACCCGAGGACGGAGATCGCGCTCCTGATCAAAGAACGAGTTTGTCGAGACGCGCAACTTGGTAAGGCTTTCCTCCACGTCCTTTCCCATGATCCTGGCGGACAGGAGTTTCTGCCACTGATCTTCGAGGATCTTAGATGCAGTACCGATGTCGTCGGTCGTGGTGAACGTCAGCTTCGCCGCCGACAAGTACGCCTGGGAAAGGGACGATGACTGGACAGTGGAATTCATCACGTTTCGGTTCAGCACGCGTTCAATCTGGCCGGACGTGTTTTGGGTGATCTCTGTATCGTCGTCGCCGAAATCGAAAAGTCGGGTCAAAGAACTGAACACGTCGGCGGGGTTGGTGTAGAGCCCGTCGATCGCGTTGATCAAGTTGACTGTGTCTTCCCCGAGAATCTCGGGGTCGACGATCGAGGTAAAGATCGAGTCCTCGTAGTTTTGGGCCCTCATGTCGAAGTCGTCGACCGAGTCCTCTACTGAGGCGATCACCTCTACGGCGTCGCGGACGGAGTTCACGATAGCAGTTATCTTGTTCACGGCATCGCTGAAGTTGCCGGAGGACGACTCGGTCACCTCGAACCGGTCCTTCACGTCAGCCTTCGCCGCGGCTGACACGGCCTTTGATCTCGTGGTGATGGAGCCCACCACGCTTTCCGTGAACTTGGGGAGAGCGTCTGAGTCACTGATCGAGAACGTGATCTCGATCGGGGAGGAGCCCAACCTCGTCATGTTTTCCGTGAGGTTGTAATTCACTACCCCAACTTTTTCAAACCGTCCCAGGAATGGGTGGACCAGCACGCCGGTTCCGCGAGACTTAAGCGCTCGGATGAACGCGTTTCGAACCTCGCGATAGCCCTTGATCTCCGCGCCCGAGGGATCTCTCTGAGCGGCGATGACTCCACTAACCGTGAAGTCATCCGGATTTAGACCTAGGTCTTCCAAGGACTGTCGATCCGAGTGTGGAAACAGCTTCCGCACCAGTCGGCGTCCGCCCGCCAATCCTGTGGACGTCACAAGGAAAGGTATTCCACGAAACGACGCGCGATGCAGGTCTTTGGGGTCCATGCTAGAAAGCCTCTGCCATGTTGACTCCCAGGACGAGGTCGTCGCTGTCTCCGGTAGTCCTTGACTTGACAGACTGAATCGTGCCCTTGGGCGCGTTGAGATTCACGTCGACGACCGCGGAGCTTCGAGAGCGGAGTTCCCCGCTGTTCCTCAGGTCCACCTCTCCTTTAGAAAGAAGCTCTCTGTTCACGTTCACGTCTACGTCTCCGTCGCCAAAGATGAAGCCGGCGAGCTTAGACAGCCCGGTGACCTTTCCTATCACGTCCGCGATCTTCGTGACCCAGGCGGAGACGACTCTGAATAACTCCTTCAGGTCCTCGATGAGGAGTCCAAAGAAGAGCTTGATCTCTTTGAAGTTCCGGATAATCAGGAACAATGCGGTTGGTATGAGTATCAGGGCGCCGATCGTTACTAACGACGCGCTGGCGAGGGCTCCGAAGAGGAAAGTGATCCCGGATAGCAGCAGCTTCAACCCTGGAAGGAGGAGCATGAGTCCCGACACCACCGCCTTGAACCCCAGGAATCGGATGATTATCAACGGGAGCGCCACGAACGCCAAGGTCTGGAGGATCACGGAGAACGCGAGCACGAGTCCCCCAAGCACGAAGAAGATGGTTCCAAGCCGGACCAGTACCTTCGTCAAGAAAGGATGCTCTTTCGAGAATTTCACCACGGCTATCGTCAGCTTAACGACCACGCGTTCCAAGAAGGACAGCAATCCCGGGATGTCTCCGAATTCCGAGATTATGCCGCCGACTATCCCTTTGAAGATTACCATTGCGCTTCCAAAGCGAGTCCACGCTCCAGCAAGCCTCTTCGCCTGCTCCTCCATGATCCCAGTGAAGCGGCCACCTTCGCGCGCTCCTAGGTCAAGGATGGTCTCGCGCAGCACTTCAAAGGGAATTCGTCCCGAAGATACGACCTTTCGGATCTTGTCGACCGATTTGCCAGTCTTTTCTGACCACACCTTCATGATGTCCACGCCACGAATCCCGAGCGAGTTGATCACGTCCTGGGTCACGCGCCCTGCTGTCTGTGCCTTGCCGAAGACGAAGGCGAGGTCCTCGATTCGCCCTCCAGACGCGGCCGCGATGTTCCCAAGCGCGGTGAGTTCTATGTTAAGGTCCTCGGTTCCCGACCCGAACGTGAGGAGCGTCTGCGCCGCGGTCTTGATCGCGACCAAGTCAAAGGGTGTTCCTTTTTGAAAGACTTGGAGATCTTTGAAGACCTTGCGTCCTTTCTCGACTGACCCAACGATCATCTCGAACGCGACCTGAATCTTCTCAAGCTCCGCGAACTGCTTCAGGAACGGGACTTGCGCTGCGCTTAGCGCTGCCCCAGTGCCGATCAATCCAAATCCAGCTTTGCGGATGCCGCCGACCACGCGGTTTATTGCGCCCGACGCGACCGCTGCCTCCGTCCGAAATTCAGACATTTTACTGGAGAGCTCGTCCGTCCGATTCGCCATCTTGCGCGCGACGTTCGAGAACTTGTCTACTGCGAGAAAAGTGTAGGCGACTTTGTTCGGCATTACTTCCTCGATGCCTTCGCAGCCGCCCGTTTGATTCGCGCGGCTAGCCGACGGCCGCCGCTCTGCAGAAGTTCTAGCTCCGGGATCGGCATCTCTCGAAGCTCAGTGTAAGAGACTCCTCCCTCGGTCAAGACTGCTAAGTCAAGAATCGCGTCGATCAGTCCTTCTTCGTCTTCGAGAGCGCTGAAGCAAGGGTAAAATTTACCATGTATTCCCCGATCATGTTCTCGAAATCTTCCTGGTCCAAGCGATCCATGAGGGCGCTGGTCAACTTCGCTTCTCCTTCTACCTTCACGATGTTCGGGGCGAGGAGAAGTCGTCTCCCAACTTCCAACACGTCGGGAAGGTCGACCTTGGCGGACAAGGCGATGATCTCGATCACCTCGGATCCTTTCAAGGTGTCCGACGAATCGGCAGACGCGGCCGCGGCCGCGGCCGCCTTGTCCTTGTCCTCGGGTATCGGGACAGCCCGAAGGAACGCTTGCTTCAACGCAGAGCATTCTCTCGATACTTTCGAAGACGGAGCGAACAGCCGGATGAACGTGGCGTTGTGCTGCGAGCTGCCAGATGAGTAGGAAATCGGGACGAGCAAGTAGAAATCATGTTCGGTTTTCCGCTCGTCTTGTTTGGTCGTTTCTTCAGTGTCCAAGGTCGTGGATCCTCGTTAATGCTGCGTGAATCCGCTTTACGCGGATGGAAAAACGGTCTTAGATCGAGACGTTGCCCTTGAACTCCAGCTCGATCGAAGTCTCCGTTCCAATCTGGACTTCGTAGTCTCCAAGAAGGGCCGCTCCCGAGAAGGTCCGAGTCACCTCGCCTTCTGCCGTGCGACCAGCGATCTGAACGACGTTTTGGTTCTCGTTTGCCTTCCACGTCCTGGCGAGGGCGATGTTCTCAGGCGTGGTCGGGATCTCGAACTTGACCATGGCGATCGCGGTCTCGAGGTCTCGTGCGTAGACCTGCTCCGTCTTTCCTTCGCCGATTGACACAGCCCGCATCGACTGCTCACCGAGTCCCTCGGTGTACGCGAGAGTGTTCGGCATGATTCCCACGACCTCGTTGTTCACGAGTACCGCGGCATCGGTCAGCTGGATCATAACGTCTCCTGGGCTTGGTCCTAGCTCGGCACGGCCGAGAAGGCGATCTTCATGGTCATGATGATTATTCGCAACTGGGTCACGATCGGCACCCGCATGGTGATGGTCGCTTTGCCAGCGGCGAGGTCAAGGGTGATTTTCCGTTTTTCCTTGAAGAACTTGATCGCTGCCTCTCCGTCCTGGACGAGGACGAAGTTGGGCCCGGCGAGGTCGTTGTAGAGCTTGTCTAGGTACGCCCCAATGACAACCACGTTCGCCATGTCGCGTCCTCGGGACACCGCTCCCTCGGTGAGGCGGCTTTGTGCGAACCGAGCTTTCAGGTTATTGAAGAAGTATTCGCGGACGTTGCTCGACGTGTCCACGAAGTTCAAGAACTTGAAGGTCTGGTCAGGATTCGAGGCCGCGTCCGTCTTGTAAGTCGTCGGGACCTCGCCAACCAGCGCGCCCGTGCCACCACGGTTGACTCCCATCACGCCGCCGCCCGCGTCCGAGATGTCCTCGATCTCCTGTCGAGTGAAGCCTCGCCCAGGAGTGATCGTCGGAAGGAAGGTCATCGGCGTGTTGAAGTACGGAAGCGACGCGATCGCCGGCCCGCCAAACTGGTCGAGCGACGCCGAGCTTGTCAAGAACTGGGTGATGATCTGGTCCTCGGTCAGCCGGAGCGCGCGGATTCCAGCGAAGAGCGCCGACTTCACGTAGGTCGCCTCGTTCTGCGCCGGACCGAGGTATTGCCTCGGGCCGGTGACCTCACTGGTCACCTCGTCCGGGAAGACGACCAAGTTTCGGTCGTTCAGCGCGTCGAGAGTGGTCTGCGCCGCGGCAGCCGTGTCCACGATGCTGGTGACCGAGATCCCGTCGAGGATGTCATTCGTCGGGTTGAACCGAGGCAACAGGTACGCGGCAGGAACGGTCATGTCTGAGTAGGGCCAGATGATCGTCTGGTATCGATCGGTCGCCACGTCGAGGACGCTCGTCAAGGTCGGGTCTGTCGCGCCGGGCGTGGTCTCGGTCAAGGCCA
>SDBT01020151.1_pt1 | contig 10436 bp, 4 predicted proteins | sample 2277101 | NCBI WGS metagenome assembly SDBT01 (sample SAMN10404973, study PRJNA504765) | marine sediment metagenome | isolation source: marine sediment core GS10_PC15, 103 cmbsf | place: Arctic Ocean: Southern Knipovich Ridge | collected 2010
ACAAGCGATATGCTGGTTACTCTGATTACCAAAAATCGTAACAGTACTATACAGTCTTCTATTTCTTTGTCAAATCCATGTTTTTCTTGACCATAATGATAGCATGGCGTTTTAAGAAGAGCACGCAGCTGATTCCTTCACCCATTGTTCACCTGCAATGCTGAGCCAGAGAATCTATGAGAGTCTTATTCAGTTTGTCTCTTCGCTGGAGGCAGGATCAAGCACATCCCCAAGTATCATTCCTTCCCTTTTGAAAGAATGGGTTCATTAATGCATAACTTTAGCCACGTCATTTGCTCTTGGCTAGAGGATATGGATCAGAGCGACTACGTTTAGGTTATTTCAAGAATCAAGACCTGACCCCTTAGCTCAACAATGTAATTTCTTAGCCAGCCAGACAATATTTTCAGCCAGTTTTCGCATAGTTATCATTCCCTCTTCGTCGCTGGTCACCTGGCCTTTTTGGTTGCCGAAGGCGAGAGTCCAGTAGTGCGGAGAGGAAGCAATGACCATTCCAAAAATGGTGAAAAAGAAATAGAGCTGAGCCAGAGTGAAATTATGGCCTGCCCGTCGAGCTACCACAACTGCTGCGCCTATTTTTCTTTCAAAGGAACTCTCCATGTGACGAGCAACATAACCGACTCTGTCCATGAAAGATTTAATGGAAGGAGTGGCGGAACCGAAATAGACCGGAGTAGCCAGAATTATCCCCTCAGCAGCGAGACTCTTTTCGAAAATGAGAGGGAACTCATCTTTAATATGACACTTGCCCACATGCTCGCGACAGTACCCGCAAGCATCACAGGGCTGAAGCTCATAGTCTCTCAGGAAAATAGTTTCAGTTTCGATTTGGTTTCTCTTGATTATTCCGAGCACCTCATCAAGAAGGATGTCAGTATTACCTCCCTTTCGGGGACTTCCGTTTACTGCTATGATTTTCATTTATTTACTCCCTTTCACTATCTGGTATCGTCTTATTAATTAGTAGATGTAACTCAGTACAAGTTGTCCCTGGCTATCTCTTATGAAGATGGTATCACCGTTATTGTTCCATATAGGGCTTCTGCTTCCCCAGAAAAGTTCGCTTTGGGTATTTTTTCCTAAACATGTTCTGAGCGATACCGTGGCTCTCCCCTTTAGAATAAAATTGGGGAATAAGTATCTACGGTGGGCTTCATCATAGACTACCCAGCCAGTGAGGTCTATGGATATATCTTCTATATTTTCAATCACAATGTATTCATCGCACAGATTATCCCAGTCGTTCCCTTCGGCATCCGCATGAACTTCAGTAATGGCTATATTTTGTTTTTCCGCTTTAGTAGCCCAGATTCCTAGACCTTCAATTCGTGCGGCCTCTTGAGCTCTAAGGAGCCTATCTCTGTATTTAGCTGCTAATGGACGCTGGATATGAGCACAACCCAGACGTAGGAGTTTCTCGTTAACGAAAATCCCATCTATAAAAACGTAGGCCAGAAGACGGCCGTCTTCATCACGTAAGGGATCTTGAGGTTCAAGACGAACTTTCTTCCCCGTCACCAGATTATTGTTTGCCTGAATACCCTCGTTGCATTGCGGGTCTCCCTTTTCAGGAGCATTAATCCCATAATATCGAACTCGCTCGCCATTGTCTAGGATGCAGGTGTCACCGTCAACTGCTCGGGCAACGATAAATGTCTCTGTCTGTGCTGCTAAGACTGGAACTGCACACAATAGAATAAGGATAAGTACTGAGCATTTCGCCATATTTGCCATTTTGCTTAGTCCTCCTTCAGTTTTGAATAATCTCTTTTTGCCTGCCTATGTTATAGGCAGCTATTATGGCATTTTGCTAACTTCTGTCAAATCTATGGTGGGATTCAACAATTGAGTAGCGATGTTCTGGCTAGGTATTTTGAGTATGAGCGGTGAAGGCAGAAAAACAGAAGAGTTCAGATTTTGATAAAGGTCAAAGAGTGAACGACGCCACAGCAGAGCAAAGATTGCAGTATTCTCCGGGTTCAGTTCCTTTGATGAATATCTCCTTGATTCTTCCAGGACAGGAAGAGCCGGCCAACATTCCCGAGCGGGGACAAACATATGCTTCTATTAAGCCCTCGGGAATAGGAAAATTAGGATTTGCTATCCTTTCTCTCTTCTGTAAAAGAAGCATAGTGTCCCTGAAGAGCGGACCCGCTCCGGAAACTCCAGAGACATTCCGCATAGGCTTGCCGTCAAAGTTACCTACCCATACCCCCACAGTATAATGAGGAGTGTAGCCTATAGCCCAGTTATCCCGGAAATTTCCGGAAGTTCCGGTTTTTACAGCGCAGGGAAAAGGCAGGCACAAAACTGAGCCTGCTCCAAAAGCAGGGATTCGGGCATCGTTATCTAGCAGAATGTCAGTGATAATATAGGAGACCTGGGGAGAAAAAAGGCGAAGAGAAGAATATTCCGGAAGAAGCTTTGCTTTGCCCTGAGTATCGTTTATCTCTAGAAATATCTTCTCCTTTCTGAATACCCCTGAGTTGGTAAACATTGAATAAGCTCGCACAAGTTCCAATAAGGTGACTTCTCCTCCTCCCAAGGTAAGGCCAAGGCCATAATAATCAGCTCCCTTACTGAGACTGTCAAAACCCAGTTTTTTCAGTCTACCAAGCAAAGATTCCACTCCTATTCTTTGCAGAACTCTTATTGCTGAAACATTGTAAGAGGAGGCCAGCGCTTCTCTCAGGCGAACAAGCCCATGAAACTTTCCGTCGTAGTTGCGTGGAATATAGTCAATTCCGTTAGAGCGAATACGAATCTGGGCATCCAGAATTAGAGTAGCTGGATTCATTCCTTGTTCTAAGGCAAGAGCATATGTGAAAGGTTTCAAGGCTGAACCCGGCTGCCTCAAGGCGGTAACCCCACTTACCTGTCCATTATGGTCAGAATCAAAGAAATCAGCCGATCCTACCAGGGAAAGTATTTCTCGTTTCTCATTATCCATAATAAGAACTGCTGCATTGGTAACTTTCCATTCTTTTAGAGATTCAACGCAATTCTTGACCAGGGTTTCAACATCTTTTTGAAGCTCAATATCTAGAGTGGTACGGATAGAGGAGATATCTTGCCTTTCCTTCAGCGGGATTCTCGAGAGAACAAAATCAGAGAAATGGGGAGCGCGGAAGGATAGCTGGGGAGGGATAATATTAAGAGGCTCTTCAAGAGCTCTTCTGTACTCTTCCCGGGTGACTACTCCCTTACTTAACATTCTTGCCAGAATTTCTTGCTGTCTTTTCTTTGCCCGAAGAAAGTAGCGATAAGGATTGTAAATAGAAGGACCTCTGGGAAGTCCGGCTAAGAGAGCTGCCTCAGCTAAGGAAAGATGAGCTGGAGGTTTATCAAAATAGAGCCAGGAGGCTGCGTTAATCCCGAAAGTTTGATTGCCGTAGGGAATACGATTAAGATACTGGGTAATAATTTCGTCTTTAGAAAGTGAAACCTCCAGCCTTAAAGCATGCCAGATTTCTACGAACTTCCAGAACCAGTCTCTGGGAAAATGATGGATACTCTTTATCACCTGTTGAGTGAGAGTGGAAGCGCCAGAGACAACTTTTCTGGCCCGCACGTTCTGAAGGATGGCTCTCAGGATAGCTCTTGTGTCAATACCCCAATGTTCATAGAAGCGGCTATCTTCCGCAGCCACAGTGGCAAGAATTAGATTTGGGGAGATATCTTTGAGGGAAACCCATTGGCTTTTTCCCTCTTTATCAGAAAGGACTTCTCTCAGGAGATATCCGTTGCGGTCGAGAATTCTCAGAGAAACTACAGAGGCAGGCTGAAGCAGTTTTGGGGAAAAAGGAATATATAAGGATAGGGCCAATACTAGCAAGATAATTGTCAACGAAATAACAATAATCTTCATTGAGACCTCTCAAAAAGCCGATTTTGAGACTGCTTCAGGACTTCGTCGCAATGACACTGGGATAATCCTGTTTTCAAATTGCATTTTTCAGCAATCTCTCCTTTCTCACTTGATAACTACCTCCCCTTCCCCACTTCTTCCGAAAACTTCGGGAGTATACATCTCTTCCACTCTTGTGGCAGGAAGAGAATATGTGCCTGGAGTTGTTACTCGCACTAAGTAGGAATAGGTATGAATTCCCGGGGCCAGATAATCTGCGAAGAGAAGGATTTTTTCCTTATACATCTCCACATGCCTGAATCCCTGCCACCAGGGTTGCTTCCTTCTTTTTTCCAATTCTCTGGCCAGTTCTGTGCTTTCTGTTTCAAAAGAAAGATTCACGGGTACAAAACCAGCCGGCAGGGGATCATTCACCACTACGAAGTGGCGCACCTCGGGAGTCACTACCTCTAGATTGACTACTACTAAATCTCCCAATTGGAAAGAATCCTTTATCACTTTTCCATCAAGCGTCTGGAAACTCTTGAAAACTACCATCCCTTCATCGCGAGCTTCTAATTTTTCGGTCGGAGCATAGTTCATTCTTACTTCATAATACATCCGACCTTCTCCCTCCTTACGAATGTGCAAGGGCAATTTCTCCCCTTTTTCCAGGGAAGCCATTTCTATTCTCTCATGGCTAATCTCTTCAGTTCTTCCAAGGAAGAAGTGCTCCAGAATAGTTTTTCCGGCAAGTGTAACCTCTACCTTAAATTTGGATTCTTCGGCCTCGTAGCGGCGGAAATATTCCTCCAGAGCGTAGAAAAAATAGGCGTTATCCTGCGTGGACATCCAGACAGTTTGCTCTTCCCTAGTCAGCCAGCGAACAATCTGAGGAGCAAATCCAGGTTCTTTTTCTATCTCTATCAGAGTCTGGAGAATCATCGCGGTTGTGCGAAGGTTGCTCTGGAAAACCCAGGGTAAATCTTCTTTTTCTTCAAAATGGGCACTTGTAGGAGAAATTTTTATCTTATTCATTATATCCCTTACTACGTCTTCCTCCATTGCCTGGTTGTTCCCTTCCAGATGAATAGCCTTAAGCAAGAAAGTACGGGCAAAGAGAGGGAGTTCATCTCTTTTTTTGTAGAGATATTCGATGTAGGCAGGTTCAGGTTTTCCTATCAGATACAGAACATAGAGACTGAAAGCTTCAGAGCTTCTCCAGGAAACTGAGTCATAAGGGTATCTTTCTTCTTCTAATTTTCCATGCAAGAATTCCTGCAGATAGGCGGACCCTCTCTCCATAATAGTTGAAGCAACTGTATAACCGGCATCCTGGGCTTTCTTTAATATGAATAGGGTATAAGCGGTAAGGTAGGGAGAGTCATAGGATGAATCCTGCCAGAAAGAGAACCCTCCGTTCGGCTTTTGATAAAGAGAAACTTCCTTTAAAGTGGCTTCAACGATTTTATCGGAATTTTGTCCTGCTGGAAGTAAAAAATCAAAATCTTCCAGCCTGTTTTTGAAAAGAATGAGGGGAAAGATGCGAGAAAGGCGCTGTTCCAGGCAACGGTAAGGGTAATTCAAAAGAGAGGCAAAAGGATTCTTCAGAGAAAACAACAGACTGGAGGAAATAGCTATGCTCACTCCTCCTATATCGGGATAAATATATTCAGGAATGAGAATCTCTTCCTCTTCATCTTTCAGGCTATCTCCAAAAAGAGCCACGGTTTCTGTCTGTCGGGGAGGATCCACGACAAGATTGAGGGCAATACCATCACTATATTCTCCCATTACAGCCCTGAAGGATAATTTCGCTTCTCCCGTCTTATTAGCTTCAAATAAGAATCTAACTTCTCTACTTTCTCCGTCTCTTAAGAAGACTTTACGCTCTTTTTCTCCCTTCAAGCTAATTCCTTCCGCTTGTGCCAGGAGCTCGACCTCTCCTTCTTCTCCCGTATAGTTATAAACCGCTACCCCGGCTTCAAAGGAGTCTCCCATGCGGGCGAATCCTGGTAAGGTACTCTTTAGTAAAAGGGGTTTCTTGACGGTTAGCGTTTCCTCTCCGCAGCCAAAAAGAGAGTCCTTGGTAAGCGCCGTGACCATAACTTTGAAAGTAGTAAGATTATCGGGAAGTTCAAAGTCTATCTCACCCCCTTCTAATCCAATTTCCACCGCCGGATTCCAGTAAGCGGTAGGAACAAGCCTTTCTCTGATAGGCATTCCGGCAAACTTTTCCATTCCCCCATCACCTCCAGGGCTAAGTCCTTTAACGCTGAGGTCTATTTCTCCAATGACATAGGAGCGCGTCTCCGAGGTTTTAACTGAGAGTGGTCTGTGCGAATAGAAGGTACTAAAAGCATCAGGAGTCTCGTATCCTATGAGATTAAGCACTCCCATGTCTACTACAGCTACGGAAACCTCGCATGGTACGGCCTTACCGGCAGAATTTCTTACCTTAATGGTTATCCTTACCTTATCTTGAGGAGAATATTCCTTCTTGTCGGGAATAACCTCTACATCAAGTCGTTTCTGCGCGGGGTCAACAGAAAGGTCAAGATAACCTATCTTGAAAGAAGGCTTTTCTATATCTTCTTTTTCTGAAGTGCCTTGCTGGGAGACCCTTCCCTTGAGAAGAATAACTGAAACAAAGACATTGGGGATATGCTCCTGGTTAATGGGAACCTGGAGACTCTGGGCCGTTCCATTTATCTCTTCCACCCAGCTTTCTATGATGCCCTCCCTCTCAAGAGTTATCAGAGCCATTGCCTTCTCATAGGGTGATTTGACTAAGATTCTAGCTGTATCTCCCGGGTGGTAATTGTCAGTATCAGCCACTAATTCAATTCTGTCATCTTCTCTTTTTTCCCAGAAACCGTATCCTTTCCCGCTTACATAGAAAGAGCTCCCGCTAAGGACCTTGTTTCCCCGGGAATCTTCTCCTTTTGCCTCCACAAGATAGAATCCAGCGCTTTCGGGAGAAAAGGAAAAAGAGAGAGGTTCGGCTCCAGAAATCATTTGATAGGAAGCCTTTTCTTTGTCCTCTTTTTTACTAATCCACGTCCAGCGCCCCCCCGGCATCTCTTTTTTCTCGGAATGCCACTCCCTCTTCAGTATCCGAAGTTCTAATTCTTTTCCTGGAATAATCTCTCCCTCTTCTTCTACTGTGATAATTTTGATCTTGACTTCCTGGCCTTCCTGGACAAAAGTGGTGGAAGGTTTTATCCCTATGTAGTACTCGCCTCGATGAACTATTGCTGTAGTGCGAGTAGCTATGCTCTGGCGACTAAGGTCGGTAACCACTGCTTCTAAGAGCAGTTTAGCCGAACCTTTGAAGCCAACTTCCTGTAGGTTTTTTTCCAGATTAAACCTTCCTCTGGAATCGAGTTTTCCGTCGCCAGACTCTATAAGCTGGCTTTTATCGTCCTCCTCCCACCATCCGGGGCCGAAGAAGTATCCTTTACGGCCCGCAGGAGAAAAATGAGTAGGATTTAACCTTATTTTCCAGGAAACTTCTTCCCCGCTCATCATTGCACCAAAGAGATAAATACCTTCAATAGTTGCTTGCAGGGAATCTTTGAAGATATAGTCTGCCTTGTCCGTGTTGAGCTTTACCTCAAAGTTAGCCGAACGAAAATCTTCTACCCGAAAACTTCCTTGAAAATTACTTTCTGAGTGTTTTCTTCTTTCTTCCTCATTTTCAAAGGGAGAAACCTCAATTCTGTAATAGCCGGAAGGGGCGTCTTCTTCCAGAACAAAAGAGAGAGAGGAAGAACCATAAGAAGAAAAATTCAGCTTCTTTTTGAGAATTTCCTCGCTGCGCGAATCATTTATGAAAATCCAGAAGTCTTTTGCTTGAGGAATTTCCCACTTTCCTTCTCTTTTCTCTCTGACTATGGCCTTTAAATGAACTTCTTCTCCGGGCCGGTAAAGACCTCTCTCGCTAAAGAGATAACCAGTAAGTTTCTGGGGTAGCGGCGCCCAGTCATAGCTGATACCAAACTGATAAGGAAAGATCCCCGTTCCCCAGTCAGAATTGATCGAAACAATATCCTCTCCTCTTGTGGCAAAGACCCACTGGCGTGGTTTTTCTCCTTCTTCTTTAGCTCTTATTCCCAGAGTCTTCCATCCGGGTGTTCGTACTAATCCTTCAGAATCAGTCTTTCCTTTCCAGAAAACCTGGTTAGAATCATCTCTTATTTCTACTAAGGCTCCTTCTATAGGAGCAGCCGTTTCAAGCTCAGTCAGGCAAATGAGATTATTCTCAGAAGAGAATTTAGCCGTAATTCCCATTTCTGTGACTTGAATGAAAACTTTTTGATATCTCTGGTATTCTTCTACCTCAGGAATAGAAAGTTCCGCAAAAATGGCACCGTATTTCTTCTGACCTAATATATCGTTAATTCTTATGAAATCTATTATCTCCTGATTACGAGGTCCTTTTATTTCCCAGTCTCTACTAACATCAAGTAAGTTTTCTATATCTTCAATTTCCTTATTAGAATAAAAAATCCCTTCTTTGGAAAGAAGAGGAATAATCTCCTCTAGTCCTAGTACCCTGGCTTGAAGTTCCACTCTGGTTACGTTCATAAAAGTTACCGGATAAAGGAGGCCTCCATAGGCTTCCAGAACTGCCCACCTGTCAGTCACAGAAACCCAGGGAGAATAAGGGCCAGTGGTAAAAGTGAAGTTTATTTTTTCATCAAGAGGATTCCCAAATTTGTCTTTGAGTTCAGGGGAAAGAACAGCCGTGTAAAGCATATCAGGTTCAATGTCTAGATATAGATAGATGCGAGGGTTGGAATAACCCGAGCCAAAATAATATTCAGGTATTTTCACCTCAGGCTGAAAAGAGATATTGGCGGCTACCTCCTCATAAGAGACAGGATTGCTAAAATTAAGGGTTATGCTTTCTCCGGGATGACTAAGATGAGGCTTCTCTATGTCTAAGAATCTAAAGAACCCATAAGTTGAAAAACCAAACTGATAGTCTTCAAACATTCCCAGGGGACCTTCTGTTCCTGGGAATCCTTTAAGAACTTTCACCTGATAGAAAAGGCCAGGTTTCATTTCTTGTTCAGGTTCCAGGAGAAGAATCTCTCCTTCTTCAGCTCGAAAATGTTCTTCCTCTATCTCTTTCTGAGTCAAGTATCTCAAGCGAAAAGGAAGAAATATTTTCCTTCCCTCAGAGTCTTCGCCTCTGAATTGTAAGAAATCTCTTGCTTGTTGAAGTGGTATCTTCTGATTGAACTGGAGAATTATCACTTCATCCAGATTAATCCATTTACTTTTGTCGGCAGGCCAGTGATAGGCAAGCTTTGGTGGCGGAGTTTCAAATGAGAAGGAAAAATCCTTTTGTAGAATTTGTCCAGAAATTGAGGAAATGCCACTGGGCACCGTGACGGTAAAATTAGTCGCATAGGGGAACCTGCCTTTTTCGGGAAGAAAAACGAGGGTGCGTGTTCCCATCCAGCGATACTTTCCAGAGACTCGAGGTTCAATGAGAAGAGGACCTGTTCCTTCTTCTTCCGGAATTTGTTGCAGGGCAACCATCGGTTGGTTAAAACTAACAATAACAGCGGAGGTTTCTCCAATATCCTCTGTAACACCTCGAGGTGCGGTTGACAGGATTTTGACTTCCTCAGCAAAAGCAGAAGAGCATCCCCATTTAACAAGAATGAGAAAAGCTAACGCTCCTACCAGATATACTGTCTTTCGCTTTCTCTTAAGCATCTCCTATTCTCCTTACTTATTCTTGCCATCTCTGTGTTCTTTTTATCCTGACGCACGTTTTTTCGATTTTCTTTCGTTTTCAGTTAAATATCGCTTTCTCAAACGAATTTTCTTTGGGGTTATCTCAACCAGTTCATCGTCTTCAATAAATTCCATAGCAAATTCAAGTGTTATTTCTCTGGGAGGAATAAGCGTTACAGCGTCATCAGAACGTGCAGCTCGCGTATTTGTCAGCTTTTTCCCCCGAAGTGTATTAACAACAAGATCGTTGCCTTTGTTATTAACTCCAATAATCATCCCTTCATAGACATCATCTCCAGGATTGATAAGAATCTCCCCTCTGTCCTGAAGTCCAAATAAACCATAAGCAATAGCCTTGCCATTGTTCATTGAGATTTGTACGCCTGACTTGCGACGAAGGACCTCGCCTTTATACTTCTGATACTTGTAGAAATTCTGATATATAATTCCTGTTCCACGTGTCATCACCAAAAATTCACTTCTAAATCCAATTAAGTTTCTTGTCGAAATTATAAAGTTCATGCGCATCATACCAATGGAGGTTATCTGCATATCTTTCATATCTGCTTTTCTGGAGCCAAGTGCCTTAATTACAGCACCCTGATATTCCCGGTTAACCTCAACCAGCACTTCTTCAGCAGGCTCAAGAGTCTCTCTATCCATCTTTATTAATATCACATGAGGGGAAGACACTTCAAGCTCATAGCCTTCCCTACGCATTGTTTCAATAAGTATGGAAAGATGAAGTTCTCCTCTTCCTGAAACCTTTACTTTTTCAGTCGCAGCGACCTGTTCTATCTTAATTCCCACGTTT
>SDBT01020152.1_pt1 | contig 10436 bp, 10 predicted proteins | sample 2277101 | NCBI WGS metagenome assembly SDBT01 (sample SAMN10404973, study PRJNA504765) | marine sediment metagenome | isolation source: marine sediment core GS10_PC15, 103 cmbsf | place: Arctic Ocean: Southern Knipovich Ridge | collected 2010
TTTCTTCTGGCATTACGGCTTCTTCTTTTTCGGTCTAGGTCTCGTAAGCCCTTTTTCATCAAGAACATCATCCGTCTCAAAACGTAAAGGCCGATCTAGGAAATCACTCAATCTAGGATCTCCGTTTTCTTTAAAATCATAAACTACCCAAAGCTTTCCCTCTGACTGAATGGTTTCCCCGATAGCATATATGGACCTATTAGGGTTAACACTATGTACAAATTCACTCTTAACTGACTTAAGTAGGCCGCTCATTTCCGGCAAAGAAATACGTCTACCAAGTTTATTCTCTGCTACATCTATTCGATCCATAAGATCTAACTGTAATCTCATCCCAGCTTCAGCTATTTCTACTGGATCAGTAATAACTTTACTAACCATATCAAGAGACCACCCGCCAACAGAAATAGCTTTATTATTGATAGCTTTAAAAGTCTCTTCTAATTTCTCATTAAACTTAGGTGAAATAGCATTTAACCATTTTTTCCCTGTAGATTGTGAAACAGTGCCTTCTTGCATAGCTTCCATAACCCCTTGACGAAATCTAGCCAAGGCTTCCATAGTAACAAATTCTATGTCTTCATCCTCTGCCTCTTTAGCAAGGGATGAAATCAAATTAGTTGCTTCCTCGGCTAATCTTAAATACGCCTGAGGATTATCCCCTAAAAATACTTTATTCTTACTGGCCTTAAGATTCCGTACAGCTCTGACATCTTTCTCTGTAGCCTGATTTTTAAGTAATGCTTCCTGCATTTCTGTTTCTGTAGGTGGATTCCCGGCGGCAGACCTATTTGCCCACTGGGTCCCAGTGTCATTTTGTAGTCTCTTATTGATAGCCTCCGCCTGTTTTCTCCGGCTCTCAGCTACATCTGTAGCGTATTTTCGTAACTCTTCCACCTCTTCAGGAGGCAAAATATCTTCTTCACCGGCCACCTGTTCGTCCAAAAACGCAGCAACATCCTCAGGAGACGAATCAAGTAGACCATTTATGGCGGCCCTCGCAAACGCGGTAGCAGCATCCTGGCGGAATTTAGCGAGTTCAGAAGGACTAAAGTTAGCGGTTTGTTGGTCTATCGCTTCATTAGCCATCTCAATAGAAAGGGAAAAACCATCCATCTTCTCGTCAAAAGTACTTGGCACTGGACCAAGCCTGTCCCCAAACAGATCAGACACCGAGCCAGCTATTCCATCAACGGCAGTATTCACATTAGTTTCTATTTCATCGAGTTCCTGATTCCGAAATTCCTTTGCGAATTTCTGGTTTTTAGCTATTAATAAACGACTGGCATCATTACTAAACGCATTTCGTTCATCATCATCCTCAATACCACCAACTCTATCTTCTAGGAGTTTCTTAGCCGCCTCAGTATACTCCTCAAGATTCTTGGACCCCCGGCGGAGTTGATCAAGTTCGTTATTAAAATCCACCACTCCAATAGCTGAACGTGAATCTGTCAGAGCCCGTTTCCTAAAGGCATCCTGCTTAGCTTCAGCCTGGGCCTGTGCCTCGTTTTGCTTCTGAAACTGTTTACTGGCTTTAACCAAACCTTTGGCAAGAATCTGTCCTGAAGGATCTATACCTGGAGTTCCTACAAGTTGGGAAGCTAAACGCCTGGACTGGGCTTCTGGAATTCTACCGGCCATTATTCAGGTTTCTCCCCGCTTTTAGTTGGAGCTGAGGTTTTGCCTTCCTTAGCCTGTTGGAAGAAACTCCCCCCAGCAGTAGTGGCAGAAGCTTGAGCCGCTGATCCTAGAAACTGAGCCCTACCCGTTCTCCCGGCAATCTTGGCTTTACTTCTAAGAAGACCACTTTGAGCTAGGCCACGGTTACGTATTGCGTCAGCTTGAGCTTTGCCCAATTCTTCAGTTCTAGCAATAGCGAGTAACGGAGACCCCTGCAAAGATACTCCACTTTTAAGAAAAGACAACCTTTGTCTCGTTTGGAGCCTTTCAGATTCTTCTTGTACCCTTTTGCCCTCCGCTTGCCCCTCTTCGAAGGCCACACCAGCTTGTTTCTTAAGTGCGCTCTCTTCCTCTCGGCCAGCTTTTAAAGCCTCAATTCCTTGGAATATTTGTAAAATAGCTGTTCCTTCGCTAGACATTAGACTATCCTCGAATATATGCAGTGGTTTTTTTGATTGTGATCGTATTTCCTAAGTATGCCCTCTTTTTCTAACCCTAAAAATTTCATCCATCGAGCATGCAATTCATCATCTGGGGCGGTAGTTTGAAATCTATGGCACTTATATTCCTCTATTATGTCATGGACATATTGGCGTAGTATTTTACAAAATTGTAAAGTTGAATTTTCCACGTATTTAGAGGGGACCATCCAGCACTCTATAACCCCCGGCCAAAGTTGAAAAAACCCAGCACAGAAGATAATCCTACCATCGGATACAAAGGTCTTACAATCTATACTCATTTTTGCCATGGCCTCAAACCTCGTAAAGGCGTCATCTAACGCCATTATTCCTTCCATCTCTTCCTGTCTGATCTCCATCACATCCAGATGATGCGGATGGAAATCAATCATATCAACTTTCTTCTGTGTCCCCATAAAAAACCATCTGTTGGACTATGCACGGAAGGGGGTTGTTTTGCCGCACATAAGCTATTTTATCATTTTCCCAATTATCTTGATAAGGTTGTCTTTTTACTCCTGAAAATAGAAATTGTGGTTGCCCCACATTAATGGGCATAGTAGTGAATTGAATCAATTCCTCATTGTATAGGTCTGTACCAAAAGAAGCCCCGAGGGTGTTAGAAAATCTAAAACCAAATTCTCGAATATTCTTAAGTTTCGTAACAGAAGGCCCTGTTTCCCCACCAAATTCCATACTCATAGGCTGAAGGAAACCCTCATATTTAAGTCCTATGTGAATTACTGAAGCCTGAAAAGCAAGCGAAATAGCTCCATTTGCCACCGTTCGATCCGGATGGACCCCACCGTCAGCCACTACACCAATAACCCGCCCTTCCAGGTGATCTATGTTGCTTAACGAATTAGTAGTCAAATACCAATCTCCTGCTGGCATGGCATCTGTATTGTCGAAATCCGCCCCATTTAGGATTTTACAGGTGACGGTAGTGGTATTGGTGAATGCTGTTATTTCAGCTCTACCCGTTCCAACACCATTGATAGATCGTTTCCATATTTCCCGGCCTACATCCGAAGAAACAAATACCGCAGCCCCAGCTGTAAAAGTTACGGAGGCTCCTGTGGTCGCACCCGGAGTAACAGACGCTGAAGCAGCCACCCCAGCAGTAGTGCCATCATAAGTAAGAGACTGATCGAGATGAATATAAGCTTTTTGAGATTCCAATAAAGCCCGTTCAAATACCTCTGTATCCGCTGTTTCATTATTCACCCCTGTAAAATAATCTACAGCTTTGGGGAAAACTGGTGTATCCGCCTGATAACCTACATATCTCCTGGTACTCCCATCGATTGTTAACTCAGTCCCTGCCCACAGTTGATCGTAATTAGTAGGGCGAGGAACTGTGGTAGCTGTGAGAAATTTGTCCTCTCCTGTGGCTCCGGTAGTATGACGGTGCCAACCACTAACGCTCTCTTCCGGCTTAAAAGTGAGGCCCAATAAAACCCCATCCTTTTTCACATTCCAAAGAACATCGGGCCTACCCGTCTGCCAAGTAATCTGCTTAAGTCCAGGGTTTTCTGAATCCGCCGCTGCTCTCGCCCAAGAACCACCTGTAGCTGTTATTTCATCAGAAATTAGGTTTTCATCTGTTGGAACGTAATTATCCTTCAAAGCCTCAAATTGCAAAGTTTTAATGGTTCTACCATTCTTTTGTACATACTGTATAAAACTCTCTTTATTGATTGGGGCAATATCTTCTGCACCAATGCGATCTAGCGCCCTGGCTTTTATACTAGTAGGAGTAATCGCCAATTCATCGTCCGCGCCCGTAACTTTAATAATTCCACCGAAAGTACCAGCGAGTAATAGCCTATCTGTACCCGCAAGCCAAAATATTTTACCGGAACCCTCATTAATAACAAACCGAACCCCGTCGTCTGCATTAGCCCCTGTGGTAAAATCAGTATACCTGGGATTCCCATTTACATCTGGCGCTCTGGATGAGAATAGTTGAGCGGGTTCTACTTTTGGCCCTCCATACCATAAACGAGATTCATAAAGCGCTACAGCATCTGGGATAAGATTCTGATTAGAAGCGAACCCCACAGAAGAATACGCAGTAAATCCGGAAGTATCCACATTATTGCCAGCTAAGTCTGTCAGCTCAAAGGTATTAGCTATTTTATTGGCCACTATGTAGGGTTGACTATTTACCTCTACCATCCCTACGACTTCCTCAATCACCACAATATCCCCATCAGAATATCCATGGGACGAGGAAGTAACTACCCCGGGGTTTGCTTGAGTGATATTGGTTATTACCTTTTTGTCAGTTAGAGGATCACTTGTACGAGTTTGAAGGGTCAAAGTCCATGAAGTATCACTGGTTCGAGTAAGTTCTCGGGGAAGATAGAGTGGGTGTGTGATATACATTGTGTCGGAAACATGATCTTTTTTTATTTTAAATAGGTCATTAGCTTCCGTATAGGGGGTATCAATTTCAACAATCTTATTTGCCACCCCACCAGAAGAATAAGTAGTAAATCCGGAAGTATCCACATTGTTACTGTCCACATCTGTAAGTTCAAAGGTATTTGCTGCCTTATTTGCCACAATAAAAGCTTTTCCATTTACCTCAGTCATCCCGACTACACTATTTATAAATACTTCATCCCCGTCTGAATATCCATGAGCAGTTGCGGTCACTACCCCAGGGTTGGCCTTAGTAATGCCTGTGATAGTTACATTCGCTTCCTGGATAATACCGTTATTGCGATAAAAACGAAGTTTCTTATTCGTAAATTCAAGGGCATACGCCTGTTCATCGTTAAACTCAAAAGTCTGGAGATTGAGAATTTGATTTAACCTTGAATGAAATACAAAACGAAAGCCATTGCGGTATTCTGCTGGACCTTGAGTTTGTAAGGTGAAATTCTTTAATCTTCTACAGCCACTATTAAAGATCGAAAGATCCCAACGACCAAACATTTTCTCGGATTGCTCCCCACCGATAAAAGTTTGCTTAACAATTTCTTGTTCGGCCATTAGTCAAATCTTGTGAATTTACCAGCGGAAGTAGAACTCCTGTTTCTTCGAGAGGAAATGAACTTACTTCTTTGTACCCTCCTTGGAGGACGTTCCTGCCCATCAATCGCCTTGGCTTCCGCTTTGGATTCCCGAAGACGATCTTTCAGGTCAATTATAGTTCTAGGAGCAGATTTGAATTTGGGAGCCATAGCAAGGGCCAAGTTGAGAATAAAGGTATCTAATGCCAAAGGATCCCATTTAGTCAACACTTCCTGGTCAAAGATATACCTCATATTTAATACCCCACCTGTAGTAACAGAAGATTGAGTAAGAAATTGTCCATCTTCGAGCTGATAATCCACTCCTTCAATAAATAACCCAGGGATAGGCACCCCTAAATCATCATGGCGAGTAAGAAATCGAATAAAGTCAGAAGGCAAATCATAAGCCGATGAGAAGCCAAATAAGGGCGCTGTAGCGTTCTCCGCCAGTTGTATGCGCTTAATGGCAAAGTTCCAAGGATGGGACCTCAGTGTGGACCTACGTTGCTGGGCATAGTGGATCTTACAAAGCTTTTCAGTAATCGTAGTGGGAAGACTGACATCCACCACTGGTCCTTGATTGAGTAATGCGAGAGAGATGTTACATACCTTAACTACCGAATTAGGCGCTGGTAGAGCCATAGTCCCTCCTGAATATAAAATTGGGAGCCCCGAAAGGCCCCCGATTGTTTAACCTTGAACAAAAATGAATTTTGCTGAGATAGTACCTGCGGCAGAACCAACAGTATTCGCTGTCAAAGCAATGTCATATCCAATTTCTTTTGTATCCAAAGTGTCACCGGCTAAAGTATAGATCCGCTCTTGAACCTCATTGAGATCCAAGTTCTCTAATCCATCCTTGGGACTGGCCCAAGTAGAAGCAGATGATAGATCCAAAGTATTAGCCAACTTATCAGCATCGATAACCGCGCCATTAACTCCATCCACTGTCGGCTTATAAAAACCCAGATCCCAGTCATTACCACTAGTAATCGCATCAGATGCGATGTGGATCTGCACAGGAATAAGGTCCGCAGGAACGTTTTTAAGCAAACGATAGACTGAGGCATCACTATCCGCAGCCGCCACTTCAAAAGTAACTACAGCAGACACAGTTTTATCGCCATGGACAAACGCTGCTTCCGTCAGCTTACTAGCTTCAGTGTTAGCATTAACATATTTATTTTCTACAGCCATTTTAGCTACTCCTTTCCGTTAAGAGGTTGTTTGAAATTTCTGCATGAGCACACCTTCAGTACGCACAGCACCCCATTGACCGATAATTTGCACTTGCTTGGTTTCCACAAAATCAGGACGATCTTTGATGTTGATCGAAATATCCTTAGAAATACCATAACAAAGCGATCTGCCAGTCATACCAATACAATCCCTGGTTCCAGCTGTAACAGACAGCATAGGGGTCGTAACATCCGCACCGTACACAACCAAGTCGACCCCGGCTGCTCTGGCGATTCTTCCCTGGTCAACAACAAATTGGCGAGAAAAGTCACCACTTGTCAATTCCAGTTCTTTCATGAGAGCTTCTTCTTCTGTACCCGTAATAAGAAGCATAAATTGCTCTTGAAGGTCGGTTCCTACTTCTTCATTGGTGAAATTCTTGCGAAGTTCCAGCAATTTTTCATAAGTCGTACCAGCAGTAGCATTGACAGTGGACCCACCATCGTTTGCAAAAGTGACAGCAGTATCAAAATCCCTACCAGTGGAGACATTGGCAAAAGCCGCTTCCACACCAACACGGTCAAATTGACGATTCATGGCTTTCGCGCATGCTCCGGCATATTCACCTTCGGGATTAATAAGGATACCTCGGGTATCAGAGGCATCAATGGGTAATGTGATGACAAACCGCCTACGAGCGATTTTACGTCTGTTAAAGCTGATTTCGTCGAATACCGTTGGTACGACACGACCATCAACTTCCCTGGCTTCTACAATCCCTAACCCATCATATGCGTAAACATCACCTGTCATCATCTTTGTGATAACGTGACCACGCAACCGGGAAGGAATTTGTTGAGCCGCAACATGAAGTAGATCACTAAATTGTGTGATCATGACATTGTCAATAGACCCTGAAGACATAGCTTCATTCCTTTCTAAATAATTTACAAAACCAAATTTCTAATCGGTCACGTAAACCACCAGAAAGGGAATCCGACGGGCGCTATCCTGTCCTTACCGGGGACTACCGGAGTGGTTCTCCACCATAGACGGGCCTATTGGTAACCATCTTCTACTATTATGCAATCTTTTGTGCGGAGTTTCAAGTATAAAGACCATTCCATTCAGCAAATATCTTCGCATGATCGGGATGAGAGGTATCCTTAAACTCCGGCATTGCGGGAATAAACTTTCTCCGGGCCGCTTTTTCTTCAGGTGTCATCCCTTGATGAGTTAGCGTTGTACCTGTCGGAATTTCATCCTCATTGATATATTTGGACTGAATTGTATCCAAAACGGCTGCCACGGCCACAAGAGCACTGTTCGGGAGATTATTGATTGCTTCCTTAATACCCTCTGGGAGATCCTTAGTGTGCTCAGTTAAAAGATTTTGAGATATCCTAAGAGCTTCCTCTTTGCGATCCCCAAATACTTCTAACGACATTTTGTCGAATTCTGCATCTTGGACCTCCTGGTTAGGCAGTAAACCTTCCAATACTTCATCAAATGCTGGATTTAACGTGGCTAACTGTCTCTGAGAAATCCCAGCTTTATGCAGGGCATCACTCATTTTATTCTGAAAATCTGAGCGTTCCCCCTCACCAAAGATATAATCTGCCGCCTTTTCGGGAACACCAAATCGTTTCCCAAAATCTGCCCATTGTTCAGGAGTAGCGTCATCTTGTGGTATTCCAGCAGGGCGCTTACCTATTTCTGATTTCAAACTATCGGTTAATCTAAACAGACCGTCTACGTCCGCAATATCCTTAAGCCATGGCTTATCAGCATAGGCCGCAGGAGTAATGGATGTGAGATCCACCCCACCCTCATTTACTACTGGAGTAATGGGATTGGTGTTAGGGATTGTGGTTTCTACAGATTCACTTACGGTAACAACATCTTCTGCCATAAATACCTTTCTATCTATTTTCTACTTGTATAAGAGTTTCTTTATCAATTTGATTACGTAACCAGAGATAGTGCTTATGGAGCGCCGCGTTATGGATCATCCCATTTACATCTAATCCCGTAGATGAAGTTACGGGTATCTCACTTTGGTAACAGCACCTAACCATAATCGCTGTCAATGCACGTATCCCATCGGGGGTGGAAAAGGCTCTACTAATTGCCTGAGCCTCTGCTTTCTTGAGTGCTTCCCGCTCTACCTGAACTTTCGCATTCTGTATCTGCTGCTTCTCAGTTGTACGGCCAGGTTTATATTCAAACCCCTCTGGTACGTCACTCACCGTTTGCTGTCTCCACTAAACCTGATTGACCAACGTTCCGCATTGTCTCGCCTATAACTAGAGCTTCTTCAGCGGTTTTAGCATCCTGAGCCTCTTTATCTCTGGTATCCCGAATACCTTGTATCTCTTTAGGAGCCAAGAATCCTTCAGATGGCGCACCAACACTATTACTAAATATCTCAATTTGTTTATCAATATTAAAGCTGTCAAGGGCATCAGTCCTACCCAGCTCAAAATATCTACCAGCAAACTCCTGAGTTCTAAGCATCCCATCAACCTCTTCAGATTGAATTATACGCATAGCTGGTGTAAAAAATTGAATATCGAAAACATCCTTACCATCTGCCATCAACTTAGCTACCCTAGGAGGGATAATTTGTTTGGTCCCATCATCTTCAGGCGACCCAGCGATAACACCCAATTCATTACTCTCAAGCAAAATATTAAAAGTCCTCTCAACGGATGGGATAAAATATTTACCCAGTTGTCTATTAAGAATAGATCCTAAGGTGGTATTACGCATTCTGTCACGAATATTAGTCTCGGTAGCAGTCATACGAGTTTGATTATTGAAGTCAAGCAATCTGTCGATAGCAAAGTGATCTGCAATCCTGTCATCAATTACCTGGATGAGAGCTACAATTTGTTTAAATTCTCCGATTGTAAATAACTGAAAATAAGGTTGGCGATCTTTAGCTTGATCAGATGGGTTAAATACATTTATCGCCCCCGCAGAAGTATCTATTTCACCTCCACCCAAGACGCCATCACTATACACCCCCGCAGGAGGATCAAGACTTTTCTCAACTGCCACAATAATAGATTCCCACATGGCATTTGACATGAGAATATCCGGGAGCGCATTCATCCCAAAACTTCTACCATAGGTTTCACCTAAGTTTTTAAAGAACCTATTAACAATAATTGGCATCTCATCAAAACCCGATTCTCTAAGTAAATGGTTTTGTCCTTTTTCAATATGCACAGAACTAAATGGCTTATTTTTATTACCGTCTTTACCTTGTACTTTGGTTATGCGAGGCTCAATAGCAATAACTAACTGTTTATTGATATCAAATTTACCCTCATTAAATTCTTTCCTTGTTTTATCCGACACGTTATCAATACCATAATCTTTAACAAGTTTCTGGGTAGTAGAATCAACAAGAAGATAAACGGTATCTACGTCTCTATTTTTCCCCTCTTCAATAAACATATGCTCCACACCCCATGGGGTATAGCGCACTTTGGTATCTTTATCTTTAACAATCTCCACACCAGATGTCCCAAACACCACTTGATCTTTCATATACTCATCAGTAGCTGTAATGAATCCAGCCTTAGGATCATCCATAACTCTTAAGATTGTCTGAGTGACAAATTCATAATATTTTTTTTCATCGCCTGTTACATCTTCTAAAAAACCAGGCGCAGTTATTTTTATTCGATTTTTTGTTTGTGGCCAGGTGAGACCAATAAGAGTAGATGCGGAAGTTTGGGCAGATGCGGGACCTTTGGAATCAAATATCTCCCGGGTAAGAAACTCCCCGACCATATGTTCTTCCTGAAATTCCTGCTTAATCATGTGAATAAATTCACCCAGCAACTGATACTGATCAAGCCATGGGGTCTTTTTTTGTTGAAGCTGACTTAACCTTGACAGGGTGTTACGGACCACCGCCGGAGCACCCTGAACAGGTGGCTCATTGAGTGGTACTTTAGCATTGGTATTTACAGTTATTACCATCTTAGACCTGTAACCTTGTTCTGCCTACAATAGGCTGTCCAAGTCGTCCGACCTGTCCCCCTTGCACCTGGGCAGATGTCCCCACTCGGAT
>SDBT01020153.1_pt1 | contig 10436 bp, 11 predicted proteins | sample 2277101 | NCBI WGS metagenome assembly SDBT01 (sample SAMN10404973, study PRJNA504765) | marine sediment metagenome | isolation source: marine sediment core GS10_PC15, 103 cmbsf | place: Arctic Ocean: Southern Knipovich Ridge | collected 2010
GTATTGTTTTTGCCATTTTAATTGTTGCAATACACGGAGAAAAAACAGGACTCACTCAACTGCAAAACTTGTTTCAGCAAGACTATAATTACATAACGTTAATGACAAACACTAAGGTTGTAGCAATGATTAATCATAAGTTGCACACTATTCCTGGACAGCTATCTTCAGCCAACTTATCAATCCCAGGAGCAAATCAAGCTTTTCAACAATATTTATTTTCTATCTTAATCCCATTTGCAAACGCGACATTATTAGGCATAAAGTTTTTAATCATACGCTTATATTTATTACTTCATTGGTCACACTTATTGCTGCTACTTGGATTTGTCGGGTTTGTTGATGGGATAACTCAGCGGTATATTCGACGAAAATCAGCAGGACGTGAAAGTGCATTGATCTATCATCACGCAAAAGCGCTGATCATGCTCGGATTGATCTTAGGAATCTTTGCTAATTTAGTCTTCCCAATTTCAATTCGATATTCCAAATGGATTTTTATGATAGCGGCTTTATTCGTCGCTCTCGCCATCCAGATCACAACTAAAAGCTTTAAGAAATATATTTAACCATCGTAAAAATATTAAGCGAGAACACATGAACTTGAAAACTGATAATCACAAAGAAAAAAATGAACTTAAAAACAATCATACAATACATTCACAGCTAATAAATAACACGCTATATTCTAAGAACCTTGCTCTCCATCATAAAAATGCATGCGCTCATGTAAAAGAATCTGAGTTGATTTTTGAGGCCATTCAGCTTGCTCGCGATAAAAATATGATGAAAATAGTGGCATCAAAAAACGATCCAAACAATCATCCGGCATTAAAAAAATTATGTTCCTTCTGGCAATGTTTTACTTTGGGTGAAATAGCAGATAATGCGCTTTTACCTTTCATACAAATCTTCTCAGGAAAAGAACACTACGAACAAATCATTAATGACGCAAATTTAACACTTATTCCTCAGAAGCTCTTGGATAACCAAACATACCAAAAATCAAACATCATTTTTTCTGAACGATTTTTAGTGACATTTTTATCCGATCAACATTTAGCCATGAAAAATCAAAAACCTAACCATAAAATTTATTACACTGTCCATCGGAATCAATTTCTCGAAGAAACAATGATGCCTGGCTCGACCGGCATTATTCTTTCGTGTGTTAGAAAAATACTGGCATGGAAACTGATTGAAGGATTACAAAATTTTCCCAAAACATTCCCAACCATATGGCAGCAACTTGAAAAACAACGAGGCATTATAAGATATGAAATTCACTAGAAAATACCTCTTTGCAATCTGTTTACTTGCTTTATCAAGCACCGTGTATGCAAGCAATGCAGAAATGAATACAACATTAGCAAGAATTAATACAACTCTAAATCAAATTAATCCACTGATTAATTTAGCTAAACAACAAGAAAATACAAATGCACGCGTTAAGTTTCAATTTGATGCACTCCGAAACGACATTAGTAGAATTCAATCAGGTATTTTAAAAGCAATAAACCGAGTATCAATTCAGCCGCGAACGGTTACACCTTTATTTGGTGACTATTTACCGACACAAAACTCTTTACTGAAACAACAACCTATCATTCAAGATGAGAAGCAATAATGACCCCAGCACAACAACAATCTTTTTATGAAGGCGCGGGCATTCATGCAACTAATTTGAATTTCTTACTAAGACTAACTGCCGGCTTACTTATCACTGTCATTGCAATTTTTATTATTGTCGGGCTTTTAAAACTTCTTGAAGATGGACAAATCCAAGATCGTCTACGTTTTTTATTATATTTATTCAGCTTAGCAACCGTATTAATGCTATTTTTCACTTTTGTCGTTGCTTAAAACTGCGCCAAATATTGCCGGAGATTCTCTTATGAAAACAATTATAACTGTAATTAAAAATAAATTTTCTTACTGGTTAGGAGCATTTTTCCTTTTTGTCAACATGACTGCTTTGGCCGGCGGTTCGGGCGATGATCCATTTCCAAAGATTGATATACAAGGCGGCGATATTGTTAAAGCCGTAGGTTCACACATGGAAACCAGCATGAAATATTCCATGATTGGCGGCGGGATTATCATGATGCTTGTCGGCATTGGCGTCATCATGCATCGTTTGCGTGAAGACAGCGCAAATAAAGATACTGGAAGTTTTCTAACAACACTTGTCATCTCCGGATTAGCAATAACAGTTGGTATCATTTTAATTGCCATCGGCTGGAACGCCGCGAACTATCAAGTTTCATAAATACTATAAAGCAATCAATGATGAATAATAACACTCAAGACATTCTCGCTTCGCGTCTTAATTTTGATGTGATTGCTTTTCGCGGTAATACGCGACGAGAAATGATGGTAATTGGCTTTATAAGTCTTTTATTTACCGTCCTAATACTCGGTACGCTTACAAAACTTCTATTTGGAATGTTCTTAGTAGGATTAGGCTTGAGTTTTCCTGCAGCGATTCCAATTGGGTGGGCCTTTGCCACCATCATGCAAAAACTAAAAGACGGAAAACCAAAAGGATATGTTAAACAACGTTTTATATTATGGATGGACAAAGAAGGTATTAAAAAATCGCCATTTATTCGCTATAGCGGAAAATGGTCAATTCGGAGGATTTTTAAATGAGATTTCTCAACGCACTTGAAGAAGCACACTGGCATATTCGCACAGTATGGTTTGTTCTTTTACTTTCCTTTGTAATTAATTCATTAACGCTTTTTGGCTGGATGCATTCACAATCTAAAATTAAGATCGAAGTACCACCGCAAATCCCTGAAAGTGGTTTAATCATTACTCAAGGTAAAATACCTGAAACGACCATCTATAGCTTTGCATTTTACGCCTGGCAAAGCATTAATCACTGGGACAGTGATGGCATGCAAGATTACAAAAAACAAATCACAAAATTTTCGTCTTTATTAACACCCGATTTTAAATTGAAACTAATTCAAAACTACAATAACTTATTAAGTGAAGGTGAATTACAAGATCGCATTCGACTCATGCAAGGCGCATCTGGCAGCGAATATTCTCCTCTATATGTGAAATACATCGGCCATGGCACATGGATAGTCCATTTAAAAATGCGTTTAACAGAAATGATCAACAGTAATGCCAAAGTTGTTAAAGATGTTCAGATGAATTATTCACTTAAAATTGTGCGTTATAACATCGATGCAAAACAGAACCCTTGGGGCTTAGCAATTGCAGGATTTGCATCCAGCCCAGCTCGCATTAAAACAAACATCTAGCAATTACTTTGATCGACAAAATTCAGGTGACCTAATGATAAAAACCAAAGCCTTAAAAACAATATTTCTTTTCATGTTATTATCGGCTTGTATTTCAATAACATTGGCTAAAACATCACAAGCTAATAACTTAGATACTCAAATCGTTTGGCAGCGCGCTCCTATCGAAATAACATTGCCTGTTGGCAAAGAACGCTATGTTTCTTTTCCAAGCGACGTGCAACTTGGATATAATACAACGCTAATGCCCTCCTCCTCACTACGTGTTGAAAATGATAATCAAACGCTATATTTTTTAGCCAAACAGCCTTTTGACACACAACGAGTCGAAGCAAAATTAAATAATGGTCAAATTATTCTACTTGATATAAGCGCCAAGAAAGATGCGCCAGATAATCCAATTGATATTGTTCTAGCATCTGGTAAAGACCAAAACAACGATAGCTATTCAAACAACACCAACATCAACTATGTATCAATGATCCGATTTGCCATACAACAACTCTACGCCCCAAAACGACTTCTCAAAAACCACATGGCTATTTCACGATTTCCCATGGAAACTTCACATGTCGTGCCACTATTTTTTGATAGCAGTGCGTCAGCCATGCCATTAGCAAGCTGGCGAGGCAATAATTTGTATGTCACTGCGATTCTGATTAAAAACATATTAAACCAACCTCTTCGCTTGGATCCACGTTTATTGTGTGGTAATTGGAAAACAGCAAGCTTCTTTCCACAAACAAAACTTGAGCCACGTGGCACACCGATCAATCGAGACACGTCAACTTTATTTGTCGTATCAGACCAACCATTTTTACAAGCTATTCAGCCTTGTCTGGATTAAATTAATAAGAACTCATTATGTTTAAAAATTTAAGTACCACAACCAAACTCTTTGCTGGCTTGATCGTTGCTGTAATAGTCATCATGATTATAATAATCTCAATTTCTGGTAATAAAACACCGGGGAGTCTGGAAGCTCGTTATCTTAATGATAACGCTTCTGCTGATAACAAAGTAGAAGCGTTAAAAACGATGACCGCAGATTTATTATCCGTTGAGAATAAAAACAAGCAATTACAAAAAACGGTTGATGATTTTCAAACGAAAAATAAAGATGCCATGAATGACTTAAAAAAATCAGTTAACTCACAAGTGCAACAGGCCATTCAACAAATTCAACAACAAAATCAAGAAAAACAGCAATCATTCGAAAATAACTTAAAACAAAAAGAAATTTCTCCTGAAAATGACTCCCCTGTTAAAGGCGACCAAAATAATAGTTCATTTGTTTGGATTGCTGATGTATCAAAGAACAAACCAAGCATCACGTCAAAAAAAAGTAATGACAGCAGCAATTCTTTGAATTCATTATTGGGTCCCGACAAACTCCTGGATGAGGCGAATTCTCCTAAAAAGAAAAAAATAAAACCAGTTTATACAATTCCACTAAATGCTACATTGACTGGCTCTACATTAATGACCCCCCTGGTTGGGCGTATTCCGCTCGATGGCAAACTGCCTTCACCTTATTATTTTAAGTTAGTGCTTTCAGCAAAAAATCTAACAGCAAATGGCTATCCCATGCCCGGCATAAAAGGTGCTGTTATGAGCGGAGTTGCGAGTGGTGATATGCTTGGAAGATGTGCCAGAGGTGATATCAACAGCATAAGCTTTATTTTCAATGATGGGACTATTAGTTCGACACAGTCCACTGGGGACAACGACTCTCTTGGCTATATTTCAAGCCAAACCGGCAATCCCTGTATTGCCGGTACATTCCACTCAAATGCAGCAATTTTTCTTGGTGCACAAATGATGCTTTCAGGCGCACAAGGTTATGCCAACGCAATTTCAAGCTCTCAGTATATGAATTCAACGACACCTGACGGCGGCACCATAAGCACGCTAGTGGGCAGTGCAGATAAGGCTGCTATTGGACAAGGCGGTTCTGCGGCAGCACAAGCAGCACAAACATGGTGGAATCAGCGAGTTGAAAATTCATTTGATTATGTTTATGTACCAAATATCAATCCAAAAACCGGAAAGCCTATGAAAGTTGTCGTGAATATCACACAGCAAATTCCTATTAATTATGATCCTAACGCAAGGAAAGTTAACTATGAAAGCTCGATTGACGCTCTTAACTCTCATCTTGATTAATGTATTTGTTGCCATAAACTTAACAGGTTGCAGCAGCATTCTATCAAGCAAAATGCCTTCAGGCAGCGTATCTATGGAACAAAGCTATAATGACGCAATCAATGGAACTGACGGCTCTGAAACTAACAGCTCGAATAACAGTGTTATATCACAAGCAAACAAATTACCTCTGCCAATTCCAAACTACGATACTTACACAAGAAATCAAAAAAACGAAATCAACAGCCAATTTCCACAATTACCCAACCCAAATATTGTCATGTATGTTTATCCGCACCAGGCGGGTACAGGGTATAATTTAACGCCAGTTCCAGGATATTCCACGGTTTTCCCTTTATACCAGCATGTTCACTATGCAATGCCTGGAGAAATAATTAGCACGAATAAAAATTAACTTTATAATGGAACATTTAAAGCTAGAGAATCAGAAACATATTGATCTAGGAAAGATGCATTCCAATTATTAAATAATCTTTTGTATCCACCTCAAGAACCACATGATAACCGTTCCGGCCAGCCCAGACCAAAGCAATCAAGCTGCCGAATCATCTAGCCCACCTCAACTTGGTTTTGCTGATCGGTTACAAAATTTCTTCTGTCTTAACATCTTGATTTAAAAAAATAATTTCATGCGATTGCCGTAGCTTACCTGCCTGCATGACTACTCTTTTAATGGTTATGTACTATACTTAAAAATGGAGAATCAAAATTTTATTACAAAAATGTTAAATAGATGAGAGGGCTATTAAATGTGCTTTTGTGGGCTCTTTAGTAATTGTTGCAATTCTAATGCTGATGACAATAGCTCATCTGAATTAAATTATTCACAAGTAATTGGAAGTAGTGATGGTTGTTATAGTAGCGATAAAAGATACCTTTCAGATTCAGATGATAAAGCTATCCATTTGAGATTCATGACAGAAGATGAGTCACCCCCAACTTATGGCTTGAGCGTTGGCTGGAAACTACATATTGGTATTTATTACGAAGACATTCCGCGCGCATGGAATATTATCAAGGATATTTTGATGTGCCATCAAATCTTTCATGCTAAATGCATGTTGGAAAATACAGCATATCAAGCACAAACAGAAGAAACTGGTGGGCAAGGCAGAGAAATCACGATTTATGCGTTTAATGAACCGAGTAATAGAAATGATTGGAGAGAGCTAGTAGAAAAGATTCAAGACGCCTTAGCTAGAAAAGATATTCGCGGAGTTAGTCCTTCGCCAGCTTGTAAACCATTTCCAAGATATCAATATATATCATATCGTTGTGATCAGGGGGAAGATGATTCTAAATACTTAAAACATGGAGATGCTATTGCTATAGCAGCAGCAAAAGAAGAAGAAGAAGAAGAAGAAGAAAGTTATGCATACAATCCTTATAATAGGCATTTGCCAGCTTTTTTATATAATTTACTAAACACATCATCCCTGAAGGGGTTAAGTATGAGTAAGTGATAAAAAATATAAAAGAGCCAGCAATTCCCGAGCTAATCAAAAAATGAGTTAAACTGCGGATTTTAGAGGCATATAAAAAATAATTTTTGCGAACCTTGTTGTTTGTTTTATGTCCCTGCCCCAATCGTTCGTCCGCAAACACCCAGAACTAGTGGGTTTTCGTCGCAAACTCAAGCTGGGCGTGAAATTTAGCTCTGGAATTTCTGTAAAAGAGCAAGTAAAAGATGATTTTTTTATAATAAGTGATGAAATATATGATACAATATAACATAATAGTCATATTATTTATTTTATGACGCAGAGAGGTGAACATGCCATTTTTCAATCATTCAAAAAAGACAAAGTGGAACATTCCGATAACAACAATTCATTTTAATGGGTCAACTGACGCAGAGCTTACTGCATCTGATAAAAACAATGCCGATTTTGTAAAAAGGGTTTTGCGTACCTTAGTTCTAACTTCCGGAACAGATGGCGAAAAAGAATTAGATCTTTCAGTGAAAATGACCGAAGGGGGTATAAAAATTATTATATCAGGCAACGATTTTTTGTCTGTTTTAAAAAAATTATCTAACACCACACCGCCGACATTTAATCAAGATAGTGTTAAAAAGATAAATGGGATGTGTCAACAAAATCTTCCTCATATATCTCAGAATCATATTAAATTCAATTGAGTCCTGCTACCTACTCTTTTAAGTTGATTGGCTTCACAGCAAATTAGAACTTTTCTGCTAGATTCTTTATCTTCTAGAGCTGTAACCGATCTACAAACCCAAAAAGACTCAGCTGCCGAATCATTCAGTTCGCCTAGAAGATGTAATGGATTTTTGAAACGCTTCGTTAACCTCTCAAACTAATTTTAAATTAAGCAAAATAAAATGATAAAAAAGCACATACATAATATTTCCATCAGGAAAACTTTCAAGGAACATGAAAAAAGTTATTTTTTACCTCCATCTATTTTAACTCATTTACCTTGGGTTGAATTTGATGACAAAAACCAATGCGTGCTTTTGCAAGATAAAACTGTCGGCGCAGCATTTGAATTAAATTTAGTCTCAAGCGAATCAAAACCTGACTCTGCTTTAACTGTTTTACGCGATGGATTACAAGGGATTTTTCAAGATACATTTCCTCAATATCGTGATGACGAATCGCCATGGATTATGCAATTTTATGTACAAGATGAATTAAGTATGGCGTATTTGTTCGCCAACATTACAAACTACATCCAACCAACAGCAAATGATAGTCCTTTTAAGGAAACGTATTTGCAACTAATGAAACAACATTGTGACTGGTTATCAAATCCAACAGGAATATTTTATGATGACAAAGTCACTGACAGCAGATTTTTCGGAGGCCAACGCAAAGTACGCGTCGTTATCTATCGTCAGTATTCACGCAGAATGTCATTGCGCCGAGGACGCTCATCTATCCAAGACTTAAATCAAGTCGCAACAAGTTTTGTGTCTAAACTAAATGGTGTGGGAATTAAAACAAAACGTCTGAATAGCCAGGAATTTCGCAATTGGCTTATTCGTTGGTTTAATCCACGTCCCGCAATCACAGATGGAAATACTGATACATTGCTCGATATAATAAAATTTCCAACAAAAAAAGAAGAGCAACCTTTTGGGTATGATTTTGCTGAACAATTATTTTATTCCATTCCCGAATCAAATGAAGAAGAAGGCCTATGGTATTTTGATAAATTACCACATCGTTTTTTAACAATTCAGCGTTTATCAAAAATCCCCTCGATCGGACAACTGACTCGTGAACGCTCATTTGGAAATTACCGTTATGGCTTGTTTGACAAATTCCCAGAAGGCTCGACATTTGTTATGTCTGTTGTGATTCAATCACAAGAAGTTGTTAAAAATCATTTAGAACGCATTGAGGAAGCATCACGGAAAAGCAATAGCATGGTGGCTGTCATTACATTTGATGATTGTCAAATTGCTAAAGCTTCCATTGAACAAGGCAACTACCTATTTCCAGTTAATATGGGCGTTTATATTAATGGCCAAAACAAAGAGGATCTGGCGGAAAAAGAAACGCACATAGAAGCGCTACTGATTAATAATGGCTTTCAAGTATTAAAAGGCGATCATGAATTAGTCCCAATTCATGCTTATCTAAATCAGCTTCCGTTTTGTTACAATTATGAATTTGACAAAAAAAATCTATACAGAAGTGGTTATGTGTTTGGTAAACAGCTTGCGAATCTACTCCCACTGTATGGGCGAGAACGAGGATCAGGCAATACATTACTGCAATTCTTAAATCGCGGCGGTGAGGATTTTTCAATTGATCCTTTTAATCCTTCTGACAAAGACAATAATAGTCATCTGCTAATGCTAGGTTCAACTGGCTCTGGAAAGTCAGCCACAAGCACTGATTTATTAATCAAATTGATGGGGACTTATCGCCCCTACTTAGTGATAGTCGATGCCGGTAATTCATTTCACTTACTGAAAGACTATTTTGCTGAAAACGTCTTATCTGTGCATCATGTGGCAATTACACTAAACAACCCGCCTATTCTCAATCCTTTTGTCGATAGTGATAGAATGCTACGACAAATCGACGCTATCGAAAAAGATTTGCCAGAACAGGTGCTCGCCAAAATTGAAACCCGACTTAAAAATGATATTGATGAAGCCAAAAACGTTGACTCAACGATTCAACATGAGAACACTCAAAACGAAGAAACGTCAACGCGTGATTATATGGGCGAAATGGCACTTGCTGCACAACTGATGATTACAGGAGGCGAGAAAAAAGAACAAGAAAATATGACACGCCAAGATCGCATGTTAATTCTAGATGCGCTTATTCGTGCTGCACGAGACTCAAAGAAAGCTGGCTTTAATCAAATGATTCCTAATGATGTTGTTAGCAGTCTTCGCAATATGGCGAAAGACTTAGAAAAAGAAAATAAAGAATCAGAAAAAATAACTCGCTTACGCACAATGGCGGACAGTATGGCCTTTTTCACAAAAGATGTCATCGCAAGCCGTGTCTTTAATCAACGCGGCACCCCCTGGCCAGAAACTGATATTACGCTATTTGAACAGGGATTATTTAAAGACGAAGGTTATGAAGCACATAATGCTTTAGCTTTTATGGGGCTGATGTCCAGAACAATGGCAAAAGCCGAAGCAAGACAATTTGAAGAACGCTTTACTGTCGTATATGGCGATGAAATTCACACTATCACCAAGAACTTGCTTACTGTTATTTACTTAACAAAATGTGCCAAGATGTCTCGAAAGTTTGGCTTATGGCTATGGCTTGCCACCCAAAATATCGCGGATTTTCCACAAGAAGCTCGCAAGATTCTTTCAATGATCGAATTCTGGATTTGTTTAGGCATGAGCGAAGTGGAAATGAAATCAGTTGAAGAATTTCGAAAACTGACAGAAGAAGAACGCGAACTTTTTCGTTCCGTTCGAAAGGCCTCAAAAAAATATGTCGAAGGTGTGCTGCTTTGCCCAAGAGTCAAAGCACTTTTCCGCAA
>SDBT01020154.1_pt1 | contig 10436 bp, 4 predicted proteins | sample 2277101 | NCBI WGS metagenome assembly SDBT01 (sample SAMN10404973, study PRJNA504765) | marine sediment metagenome | isolation source: marine sediment core GS10_PC15, 103 cmbsf | place: Arctic Ocean: Southern Knipovich Ridge | collected 2010
TCCACCTCGTCCAGCCGTATCCAGTCAGGTTCGATCTCGTCTTCAAGCAAGACGCTGTTGGGCTCAATATCGGCGATATCGTACGGCTCAGGCAGCCGGATACGACAGCTAATCCATCTGCCTCTACTTTTAAGATTAAGGACACGGGGGGATATTTTAATCTCTGCCTCAACAGGCGGCATCGAGACCAAAGCAAGGCCGCGAAAGTCTCCGTCGACTGTTAAGACATCGCCTATAATCGTACCATCTGCAGGGTCTAATTCGGCAAATACGCCATCGCCGATAGCAAAAAGTCGGCCGTCTGGAGTAAATGCTATGGACCGGTCAAAATCCGGATACATTCCCGATGTCGGAAAGCTGCCGACAAAGTGTGTCTCAAAATCATCGAGGTCGATGGTATATAAATTATAAGTGCCTCCCATCCCTTCGTTAGATCCAATACCATACAGAATCCCATCGGGAGAGAATGCCAGACCCTGAATGCCGTTCCAATGAGAGCCCATGGGAAAGGACGGCTCTTCAATATAGATGTCACCCCAGAGGTAACCGAGTATCGTATAGCTGCCATCTGTAAGGTCAATAGTAGCGAATTCCGGTCCCCACCACCAGTCAATGTGTCCGGTCACATACAACACACCGGAATCAGAAAATTCCATCCCTGAAAAAGTTGTGTCTATGGATGTAAAAATCGCTGTCGTATCTCCGGTTGAAACATCAATGATATAAAGTCCGCCTATATGTTGATATTGATTAACTATCCCTCCGGCATAAAGAATGCCATCCGGCGACCAGGAAAGTGCCTGAAATCCTCCAGGCGAAACACCTTTTGTTGGGAATAATTGACCTATGTCGGCATCGATATGTGTGAATTGTCCGTTCCAGCCAATAGCACAGAATACAGGCCCTGCTGATGCAGGATTTACCATCGTCAGAGAAACTGCCGTTATACAAATAATCAAAAGTACCTTCTTCATCCGGATTTACCTCCAAATAGTAGTATAGCTGTTTAACAAAGAGATTTCAAGAAAAAAATCCTGAATCATTGAGAAATAAATTTCTTAACACGCGTATCAATTTGCGAAAAAAGCTGCTCAAGATTGCTATAAGTTTTATTTACATCGCTCCACCAGTCGCAAATAAGTGCGATTTTTGCACTGCTTGTCGGGTATAAATCGCTTACCTTCCTTATATCGGAGGTAAGGCCGTTTCCCATCTCCAATTGTTGATAGAGCTGATGATTAGTTGTACGAAGAAACTCACAGAAGATAATGGGATTGTTGTCCTGTTCTATAGTATCAATAAAATACGGTATATTGTAGATGCCGAAGCATCTCAGCTTGTGAAATCTGCGGGTCTTTTGCTGGTCGTAGCTTCGAAACTGCTGGATTGAATTACCTGTTATCTCTCTTACGTTATCTATAAAGTCTGTCCGCAGAAGGAACGTCTCTCTCCGGTCCCACCAGGCAATTAATTTGTCTTTTTGCATAAATGCCCTTTTAGGATATCGAACGGCAGGCAGTGCCTTTTCCCGTACCTCCATACTCAAAAAAGGTATATCTTCGGTGCACTGATACTGGTATCCCATTACCTTCAGAGGCTTACGCGAGTATCTGAAAAAATTAAAATGTGCCACTCTTTCAATCAGAATCCTGTAGTAGTTAAGGACGTGCGGGTCCTCTTCCGTGCGATATGCTTCAAAGACCTCGGGCAGGCTGTTCGGGCCCATCTCAACGAGTGCCCTGAAATGTTCGCTGCTAAATTCCACTCCGCCGAAGTTGCCCTTATTGACAATATGCTCTCGCCACAGAGAAAGTCTGTCTGTAACCTGCGAGGCAGGGGATACGCAAGATAAAAATATGACTAAAAAGATAAATAACGTAAAACCTGTCTTTGTGATTAGTTTACCTTCTTTCATAATAATACTCCCTGTCAAAATATTCGTAAATAGTTCGTAATATAGAACCTTATTTTAATTAGAAAAGTTATGGCGCAACATTTTCTCTTACGGATATAAAGTCGATATCTATATCCAGAGAGGCACTTCCACTAATTTTGTTGCAAATCGCCTTAAGTTTCAGTTCATCACCCGACGTGGGCTGTATATCTGTAAAAGTATATTTTTTAAGATAGGTGGAACCGCTTTCAGTAATTCTTTGGACCAGTGTGCCTCCAAGATAAATCTCTAATACACCTTCGTCATCGCCCTGATACTCAAAGCTTACGATATTTATTCTGACGTTATAAGTCTTGGATGTATCGATTCTCACAGACTGTGTTATAGAGCCCTGCTGGTTATCGATGCCGCTAAATTCCGCACTTCCCTCTTCTGATGTATCTATACTCCAGTGGTCGCCTTCTGTCCACGGCTGTGAACACTGAAAGTCCCAGCAGCTTGCAAGCTCTTCGGTAAATATCTCAGCAATATCACCATAATGATCGCCGCCTTCCATCTCATTTCTGTCGTGCTGGATGCGTATATTTTCAGCAAGTTTGCTGGAGGCACAATTGTGCGGTAAAAGCTTTGCCGCGTGCGTCGGCGGATCCGTCGGCCAATCACTAAACCAATATACAATTGCAGTCTTGCCTAACTTGGAGTACATATAGCCAAAATCAGACACTTCATAATCGGTATCATCGTCACCATAAGTTGCATCCACATAGTCTGGCGTAATATGGCCATAAGTAATATCAATGGACCAGGCAAAACAGTTGTAGTTGCCGTTTACCGGGGCCTCCTTGCAGACGTTGTATCTTTTCATATCGGGAAACTTGTCACTTAAATCTGGGTTATATTGCCACTCATCGTCGCTAACGGGGATACATATCTTACGCGGGCCGCAGGCACAATCGTTGCCCGGGTCGTAAAATTCGTAAGCGCCTATATCGACATAGTCGGGATAGCCGAAACCGCCGTTGTCCGTATCCGTGATGTCAGTATGACGGCTGGCAAGCATATCTGTCGAGGGGGCAACATCACCGTTGGCCGCATCGATGCAGGGGCTGGTCAAGCCGAGCTGCAGGCCGTCGTCATCCGTCCAGTAGTCCCCATCGGCGCCTGCCGGAGTACCCGAATTGACAAACGGGTCATCCTCGGAAGATAAGTTTATGTTGCCTTCACCCAAATAGCCGCCCTCGACGGCACAATAGGTAACAACGGGGCTGGAAGAGAGGAAGTTGCTTATCTCACCTCCGGTATCGGAGAAGAAAATGCAGTTCGTAACCGTCGGCGAGGAATACTGGCTGTTGCACATACCGCCGCCGCTGGTGCCGGCCGAATTATTAAAAAACGTGCAGTTTATTATAGAGGGATTAGCGTGATAGTTGTTTTTGACCCCTCCCCCGCTGCCGGCGGTCATATTTCCGCGGAAAACACAACTGGCCAATACGAGAGAATCGCAATCAAAGCAGTACATTCCAGCCCCGCGGTCTTCGGAATAATTATCCTCAACCAGGCAGTTGCGAATAGTTGGTGAGGTTTGGTAGCAATATATTCCGCCGCCATAGTCGTTCAACCCCGAGCCGTTGGCATTGCCGCCCTTAATCGTGAAACCATCGAGCAGACCGCCATCAACACCTTTTACAACGTGATAGCTGTTGTCAGTTCTGTTGACAAAATCAGGTTCGTCATCATCATCAAGGTCGCCGGTCAGAATCGTTTCATTCACGGCCCAGTCTCGGTCGCTAAGAGCCGTTTCGGCACCTTCAAAGCCGCCATAGACAGCTACACCACTCTTAAGCAGGAAACTGTCAGTTACTGAGCTGCCCGGCCTATGACTTCCTTCTTTCACCCAAATCTCATCACCGCTGCTTGCACTGTTAATTGCATCCTTCAAACTGTCAGCACTGTTCCATGACTCGCCGTCACCGGTGCCATCTGCTTCAGCATACCATATTCTCGGCAGTTCATAAGCACCCATATCGACGGTCGCAGTGTCGTAGTGATCACCGTCGATTATGCGGTCATTTCCCATAATATCTGTGGTAACACCGGATAGAACAGCGCTATTTGTTCCCTCGTCAACACAGGGGCTGTCGAATCGCAGAATGAAGCCATCGTCTTCTGTGCCGTAGATGCGGTCGGGGCCTGCAGCATCTGCTGCATCGGCAAACGGGTCGAATAAACCGGCCTATTTCTTGCCGCCTTTATTTGTGACCCGTATTACGTCTGTTCCCTCAAAGGCCGTATCGTCCGTCAGTTCACCGGTGACTTTCAACTGTACAAGGCCGGTAACACCGGACTGCTCGAGTATATCCTGAAGCTCTTGTCGGCTGAATTTTACCACGGCAACATCGTCCACCTCGTCCAGCCGGAGCCAGTCAGGTTCGATTTCGCCTTCAAGTAAGACGCTGTTGGGCTCAATATCGGCGATATCGTACGGCTCAGGCAGCCGGATAAGGCAGCTAATCCATCTGCCTTTGCTCTGCACATTGAGGGTATTCGGACTTATCTCAACAGATGCTTCAATCGGCTCGACAAGCTCAACTGATATTACCTCTGCCGCTATCCTTATGGTTCCCTTATAACCGCATGTTATACTTAACTGACTTACATCGCCCCAATCTTCAAGGACAGGTGGTGTCGTCGGAAGAGCGTCGCTGGAAAGAGCATTACAGGAATAGTCATTGAGCTGCCAATAGATGCTACCTACCTCAACTCCGTTTGAGAGGGTGAGATTGTTATAGCTAATAATAAAATAGCTATCACTCCCATAAGTGCAATCACCTATACCTATGCGAAAATATACATTATTCGGGTCTGTCCGGAAGACAAATTCACCAGCGGATAGATAAATGCCATAGGGTGAATCATAGTGCCGGTAACATCCACCACTTGTTGATGGACATAAATCCGGCGTATCGGAATCATAAATGTAGCTGCCGGTTATGATATCTCCAACATTGATTTTTCCTTCAAGCAAGTCACCAAAGTCATCTATTCCTATAACTTCGGCGGTGATACCAATTTCCACAATGTCCGCCTGAAGTTGACCAGCACAAACAGCTAAAACAATAAAGGATATCGCTAAAATTTTTGCTATCCGCATCATTTTTTATACCTCCAATATAAACACAAACTATTATACACTTTTACGCCCCTTTTGTCAAGAATATTCAGTCCAAAGTCATTTTATTGCATTTCGGCATACTTTATTATGGGGTCAGAATACTCCCCTAATCCGAGCTGGCCTTTTTGATTTCGTCCCCAGACCCAGATATTTCCGTCTTTATCTATCGCGGTAGAATGCTCGAAGCCGGCATCTATATAGACAATGTCCGTAAGATCCGTCGTGCTGTCTATTTTCACACGGACCGGGGTTGAATTGCTGTCGCCAAAGCCCGATTCGCCGTTACCCAACTGGCCGTAGTAATTGTCTCCCCAGGCAAAGACCTTACCGCCATGCCCCATATCCTCAAGGGCAAGGACGTGATTATCGCCCGCAGATATGGCAATTATATTGTTAAGATTTCCTGAGCCGCCCTCGCCTTTTACCTGCACAGGTTTATTCTTATCCTGATTTGTTGTGCCGTCATCACCTAACTTGCCGTATCTATCGGAACCCCAGGCCCAGACATAGCCATTGCCATTGCCCTCGACGGCATAGGAGGAACCATATAGTCCAATTCCGCCCGACAAACCACAGGAGACGGCAACATCCACAATATCTTCAAGATAGTCCGATTCAAGCGGTGTTTGGTTGCCATCTTCGACTTGAACCGGTTCATCATCATCTACCTCGGAGCCGTTACCTAACTGACCACTGGAGTTATAACCCCAGCACCAGACGTTCCTGTCCTCGGTATTATCCAGGGCGATAGAGTGACTTATCCCAGCATCGATATCTATGATATTCTCCAGATAGGTTTCCGGCCCAGACATCTGGCCTTTTAACACACAGTTAGGCTCGGTCTCTTTCTCACCATCTCCGTGTTTATTATTGCCCAACTGTCCTTTATCATTCCGCCCCCAGGCCCAGACATAACGGCTTTGGCTTTTGTCACAGGCCAGGGAGTATTGACCGCTCCTGCCTGCGGCAACTTTGACAATGCCCTCCAGACGGTCTGTACCCATTTGACCGCCAACAACTTTAACCGGGGTTGTTCGACGTGCCGTTGAACCATCACCTATTTGACCATAGTCATTTTTGCCCCAGGCCCAGACGTAGCTACCGTTGTCCACAGCCAGAGAATGTTTCCAGCCGGCATCGATGAAAGCAATGTTTTCCAGGTAGCCCGATTCGGTTGTCATCATACCACCGTAGACCCGCACAATTGTCGATTGATCTGGGCGGCCGTCGCCGATGCCAAGCTGACTAAACTCGTTATCTCCACAGGCCCATGCTGTCCCATCTTCTTTGATAAGCAGGGTATGTTTTTCACCGCCGGATATCATCAGCACTGGGAATTCATACGCACCTATATCGACATAGTCGGGAATACCACGTATAATACCGAGTATATCAGTTGGCGGAGCAACATCACCGTTGGCCGCATTGATACAGTTGCTGTCCGAAGCTAATCGCAGGCCGTCGTCATCCGTCCAGTAGGCCCCATCATCGCCTGCCGGAGTACCCGAATTGACAAACGGGTCGACAAACGGATTGACTGTAAGGGCTATATTGCCTTCACCTGGTGAATAGGGGTCATTGCCCTGGACAGCGCAGTAGGTAACAACAGGGTTGGAAGAGGTGAAGTTGCTTATCTCACCTCCTGTAGTATCAGAGAAGAAAATGCAGTTGGTAACCGTCGGCGAGGAATACTGGCTGTTGCACATGCCGCCGCCGCCGTCGCGGGCCGAATTATTAAAAAACGTGCAGTTTATTACAGAGGGATTAGCGTGATAGTTGTTTTTGACCCCTCCCCCGCCGCCGCGGCCCTCAGCTTCATTTTCAAGAAAGAGGCAGTTTGTAAACTGCGGCGAACAGTATTGATTGAATGCCCCTGCCCCGCTGCCGGCGGTCTTATTGCCGCGGAAAACACAACTGGCCAATACGAGAGAATCAGAATCAAAGCAGTACATTCCAGCCCCGCGGTCTTCGGAATAATTGTCCTCAATCAGGCAGTTGCGAATAGTTGGTGAGGTTTGGTAGCAATATATTCCGCCGCCATAGCCGTCCAACCCCGAGCCGTTGGCATCGCCGCCGGAAATCGTAAAACCATCGAGCAGACCGCCATTAACACCTGTAACCACGTGAAAGCTGTTGTCATTTGCGTCACCAAGCTCATTTATGTCGCCGCTTAATATGGTTTTATTCGCGGCCCAGTCTCGGTCTTTTAGTGCCGCCTCACCGCCCTCAAATCCGCCGTAAACTGGCACATCCTGAACAAGGACAAATGATTTCGTGCGGTTTGTGCCGTCAATCGGTTTGTAGGGTTCGGCAGCTTTAGCCACCCAGATTTCATTGCAATCGGCAATATCAAGAGCCAGATCCAGCGCATCTTGTAAATCATTAAATGCATGTCCCCAAGAGGAACCATCATCGTTACCACCTTGGACATCACCATAAACAAACCATATTTTCGGCAGCTCATAGGCGCCCATATCTACCGTTGCGCTTACCGCACCCTCGCTATTATGGTCGCCATCTCCTTTTCGCGTATTTCCCATAATATCCGTGTTAATACCTCCTGCAGCGCTATTGCTTCCCTCGTCAACGCAGGGGCTTTCGAATCGCAGAATGAAGCCATCGTCTTTTGTGTAGAAGATACGGTCGGGGCCTGCAGCATCTGCTGCATCTGCAAACGGGTCGGCTGTGAGGTTTATATTACCGACACCACCTGGTGAATAGCCGTCCTTGACGGCACAATAGGTTACAGTCGGGTCAGCCCCATCATCATCATATATTTCGCCGCCTTCATTGCCCCAGAAAATGCAGTTGGTAACCGTCGGCGTCGGCTGCGATGGACTGTTATAGTTGTACATTCCGCCACCATCATCAGCATAATTCCCGCTGAAAGTGCAATTAATCACTGTCGGGGAAGACCCGTAGTTACTCATCCCACCGCCGTTCCCGTTCAAACCATACGCTAAGTTATTGTTGAAGAGGCAATTGGTCACTTCCGGATTTGATGTGGAACCATTATCGATACCGCCGCCGTAGCCGGCCGAGTTATTGTTAAATATACAGTTGGTAATGGTCGGAGATGCATCATTGCAGGATATTCCGCCGCCGAAGCCGCCGCTGCCGGCCGAATTATTGCTAAATATACAGTTTGTAATGTTAGGAGATGCATCATCGCAGGATATTCCGCCGCCGTAAGCACCCTGCGGGAAACTACTACTCGCTGAATTAGAGCTGATGGTGCAACTGGTAATCTTAGGGGTTGCATTATTCGTGCAGGATATTCCACCGCCGTAAACACTCCTGGAACTACTCCTCGCTAAATTAAAGCTGATGGTGCAACTGGTAATCTTAGGGGTTGCATTATTCGTGCAGTAGATTCCACCGCCGTAAACATCCACGGAACTACTATGGGCCTCATTATGGTTAATGACACAATTTTTGATTGTCGGGGACGCGTTGTCGCACAATATTCCACCACCCCGGTCAGCCGAGTTATTGCTAATAATACAGTTTTTGATTGTAGGAGATGCTCCGTCGCACAATATTCCACCGCCGACAGATGCATAGCCATTGATAATTGTAAGGCCGTCCAGAACAGAGTTTTCTCCTTCGCTGCTGTGGAAATAAAATCCGCGGCCCAATTCATCACAATCTATAATTGTACTTGCCACTATCTCAGGGTCGTCCGGGTCGATGCTGCGAACGGTGATGGCTTTCCCCAAAAAGTCAATATTACGATTGTTGGCGCCCTGATACGTGTCGGGTTTAACAATAACAGTAGCCCCTGATGTATGTGCCTCTTCAATTGCTTCCTGGATAGTGTCCTTGTGGGGTTGGCCATCCGGCACATAAATCTTTATACCGACATACACCGTACAGGTGTCGGTATCGGTAGCACCCTGGTCGTCAGTAACTCTCAACGCTGCTGTGTATTCTCCAGTAGTTGTGTATTGGTGCGTGTCAATACCATCACAAGGAAAATTTTCAGTATGGTCAGCATCAAAATTGCCATCATAATCCCAATCCCACTCGAATTTGTATATACCATTTAAGCCGCCGCTGCCATCGGGATCATAAGAATCTCTGCCATCAAGAGTTACATCTTCGTCTTTCAATACATATTCCGGCTCTGCAGTCAGAATTGCCACAGGCCATTCATTTGGCGGTGGGCCGCATCCATAACTTTTTACTGCAAATACAGATAATACGCTTAAAACCAGGATAATTGATAAAATCTTTGTCTTCATTTCCATTCTCCCTTTTATTTTCCCGTTTCTTCCCTTTGTTAGCTCTTAGCGACTTAACCAGTTGCTGGCAGCTTTGGCGGCCTTGCAGTCAGGATACTTTGCGAGAAGCTGCTCGTAAGCAGACCGTGCGTCAGCTTTTCCCTGTGATTCGGAGATAACTCCCGCCTGGCCCATCTTTTCGTAATTTCGGCCAATCATAAACAGCCCCTGCCAGGCCATATAGTAGCCCGAATAGTCGTCAATGACCTTTTGATAATACAGATTCGATTTTTCATAATCGCCGAGCTTGCGATAACAATCACCGACCCAGCCGCACGCACCGGCGGCAAAAGCAGAACCTGAAAAATCCCTTATCACTCCGTCCCAGATTGCTGCAGCCTTGTTAAGACAGTTTTTCGCCTTCTCAGTAAGGCCCTGCTCCTGCAGCTGCGAGGCCCTCTTGTAATACCGCTTTGCGATTTGAGATAATACATCAGGCAAATATGGTTGGCCGGCAAAATCGACAATCAGCTTATCAATATCCGCAACAACCTTGTCGTCCTGGCCGGCCTCGATTGAAACAAAAATATCGTATCTACGTATATCCATCGCAGCTTTTTTAGCACGGAAGTGGTCGGGACAATTTGTTATAATTTTCTGACAGACTTCTTTCGCATCGGCATATCTGCCCAGCCTCTCATATTCCCAGGGTATTTCATATAGCATCCTCGCCAGATTCAAATGTCCCGAAAAATCTGCGAGCAGCTTATCGGTGACAGTGGTGGCAGCAGTATGGTTACCCGCATTGATGTAGGCTAAAATATCCATCTTGGTAATCTCTATCTGTGCATTGCCGGCGTGCGAAGTATTGGGATATCTCTGGATGATTTGCTGATAGAGACTTTTAGCTTCCTGGTATTTCTCAGCCTTTCTGTATCTTCTTGCTATATAATGAATTGCAGTCGGCAAATACGGATGGGCCGAATAGTTTGAAAGCAATCTATCGATTGCAGGAACAGCGGCATTGAAATTTCCGGCCTCGACGTTGGATTTAGCAACCCCCATCTGCGCCAACATCGCATCTGCTGCACTCGGCCAGGTATCTGCAACATACTGATACAGCTCGATGGCCTTTGGGTAATTCTTG
>SDBT01020155.1_pt1 | contig 10435 bp, 32 predicted proteins | sample 2277101 | NCBI WGS metagenome assembly SDBT01 (sample SAMN10404973, study PRJNA504765) | marine sediment metagenome | isolation source: marine sediment core GS10_PC15, 103 cmbsf | place: Arctic Ocean: Southern Knipovich Ridge | collected 2010
GGCCGAGGCCGATGAAATGGCTACCTACGCCGGGTACTACTCTAATCACAGTGTATTTGTAGGTTAACCAAAGAGGAGGTGTTTATTATGAAAATGAATAAGAAGGTAAAAAAACTCTGGGTCGCGGCCCTTAACTCGGGCAACTACAAGCAATGCAGGGGCCAACTGAATGATTGTATTGGTGGGTACTGCTGCCTGGGTGTCCTGTGTGACCTCCATGCTGAGGAAACAGGGCAAGAATGGACCGCTGGGGGCCATTACTTAACCGCCGTAGGCCATCTTCCCAATTCCGTTATCGAGTGGGCGGGCCTCGACAAAGGAGGCGGTGCTGTTGAGACACACCTTCAGGGCACGAAGTACCAGTGCCTTACCAACATGAACGATGGGCAAAGGCCGACAGGTGGCGAAGGGCGTGGTCCCAGGAGGTCGTTTAAACAGATCGCCAACTGGATTAATAAATACCTATAGTTGTTGCTCCCAAAATGCGGGGGTAGGTTGTGTGGCCTACTCCCGCCCTTGGCAATAACAACAAAAGGAGGTAGGTATGAATTACAGGGTAAAGAAGCGGTGGATAAAGGAGCTGCGTTCGGGGGTTTACAAGAAGACTTGTTGTTCCCTGCGGCATGGGGATCGGTTTTGTGTCCTGGGGGTTCTCTGTGATCTTCACGCCAAGGCGACCGGCGGGGAGTGGGAGGGGGGGCACTACAAGGGGCGGGGGAGCGAACTTCCCGACGAAGTGCGGTACTGGGCCGGGCTGGAAGGCTACAGCGCCATGGTCGGGCTCGCCCCCCTCGAAAGCAAGTACGAGTCGCTTGCGCAGATGAATGACGGCGTGGATCAAGACAAACTAAGCGCACGGTCCTTCAAGCAGATAGCCAACTGTATTGAGAGGCACCTATGACTAGCCCTAGATCACAGCACTACGGCTATGAGCCGGGGGAAGAATACGAGAAGCGGTGCAGCTACTACACTTCTCTAGGCAACGCGGCGCATCTAAAGGCTAGTAAGGCTATGCCCGAAGTGCCGCCAGCCGGTCGTATGGGTTGCTTTAAGAGGCCCCGGAAGGATAGGCCGGGTACAGAGTTCAAATACACAAGCTAAGGAGGTAGGTAATGAGTATTCCAAAGAAAGCACAGGAGGAGGCATGGGCGGCGTACATGGACGCCAAGAGGAGCAAAACCCAGGCGGAAACATCCCTAGCCATAGCCGAGGACGCTTGGCAATGTGCGGTTAGGGCTCAAATGCGCGAGAACAACACCCTTTGCGACCGCTGCGGTAGCGGTGTCGCTGACCCAGGGAAGGACTACTGCATAAACTGTATTGATGAGGTGCTATAATGGACGATGATACATTAGCAGGTCTGCTGGAAAGAGTGGTTGGCCTAGAAAAAAGGGTTAAGGCACTAGAGGGCTGGACTGCATCAACCTACTACTGTTTCGAGTGTGGCTCTGAATACGAAACGGTGTCTGAGAGGGCCGCTTGTGCGAGAAGCTGTGGACGAGCAAACATAGAACAGGGGGACCAATGACTGAGCTAATCCAATTCTGTTTGGTTATGACCGTCTGCGCTAACGCGGCTATCGTAGCCTACCTAGCAACTGAATACCTAAGAGATCGCTACCTATAACCAAGTTCTTTGTATACAGTGCTTGTATTCTGTGCTATGTACGAGTATAGTGTGCAGATCATAAGGAAAGGGGGTTTAAGATGAAAGACGGTGGACAAGCATTTCCCGTGCCGAGGCAGCAAGTAGATCGCTTCTCTGGCATGACTCTCCGCGACTACTTCGCGGGACAGGCGCTTGCAGGATGTACCGCTTATTGTGGTCTCGTAGACAAGTCTAGCCTGGGGCCGCTCTGCTACGAAATGGCCGACAACATGCTTAAGGCGCGGGAGGTTTAAGATGATAGACGACGAGCAAGGCTGGGAAATGAAGGTGGGGGCCAAGTCAATCAAGATGACAGTGCAGGAGCTGACCGATGCCGTGGCTATCGAGGTTATGGGGTGGGAGCGTATGATAAGCATTGGCTTTGGTGATACATTCGTATATTCCGAGGACGGCAAGCGTAAAGCGGTCGATGCCTGTGATTATAAGCCATACGAAAGAGCAAGGGAGCGCGACATGATCGTGGAGAGGATGGTGGAATTGAAGTTTCATTATTACGCTAACCATTATGTAGGCAACGATCCGTGTGCAATATTTGATAAAGAGCAGGAGATAGGCCCGCTCGGTATTCCTATAGACCCCTGTAGTTGCTCTAATGCCGAATGGGGTATAGCCGTAATGATCGCCGCCTACGAAGCGATCACCGGAAAGCGCGTGGAGGTAGTCATTGATTAACGCTAAGATACTTATATACCTACTCCTGGTCCTTGAGGGTGGGCCTATAGAGAATCCCTTAAACCTCACTGAGGGCTTTGTAAGGGACGTTAAGGAGCAGTACGGCTACGAACATGCCTATAAGGACGTTTGCAGCGAGAAGGGCCTTAGAAGGGCGTATACGCTGCTTTACCTACGCAGGTACAAGGCGCTAGACAGCTATGAGGATGCCATAAGGGTCTTTACAGGCGGGAAAGAGGGGATGTACAACAAGAAGGCTGATGCTGCTTGGCGTAGGGCTAAGTACGAACTTAACCGAGTAGTTAAAATGGCGGGGTTGATACCGTGAACGAGCGACATAAATATTTGAAGAAAGACTGTGAGAAGTGCGGCGATAAGCTGTTCGTGCTGCTTATGGAGATTTGTGAGGGTTGTGATAAGAGACTCTGTATCCGGTGTACGAGGGAGCATGAGTGTACAGAGGAATTTTTAAAGGCAGAGGATAAAGATGACTGAGCCATCAGGGATAATGAACCAAAAGCAAGTAGCGGAGAATAGAGAGGTAAGCGTTTGGACCGTGCAGCGTTGGGAGAAATCAGGGATATTAACCCGGATTGATATGCCCGGCGCTTGGTACAACGTGAAGGATGTACGGAAGATACCTATGAGAAAGAAGTTTAAGAGGGCCAAGGCAGCTAAAAAGGCTGCGGCCAAACGACCAATGAGGGTTAGCGATTTACCATAAAACAAACGAGGGGGTTTATCATGGCGAAGACGAATAAAGCGATGGTCAAGGCAGTTGAAACCTATGTACCGGCCAAGATCGGTAAACAAATCTTGGATCGACTGGGGTCGATGTCGGACGCAGAGGGCGAGGCCAAGAGCAACCACGAATATTACCTGGCGGCGAAGGCTGATCTCCGCGAGGTGTCGGAAAGCTATGATAAACTTAGCGACCGCATCAAGGAGGTTGGGATGCGCGAGGAAGCCGTTTACATCCGCGAGCATCAGGTGGACAGGCGGGAGGACCGGCAGGAGGCTTTCGAGGCCAAGTGCAAGGCTCATCATGCCGAGGAGTATGTGCGGCAGTTGAGCGAGTTCATCGGCACCCGCGCCCCTGAAATGCGGCCAAGGCCGGATTCGGGGATAGACTGGGCTAAGGGGTTTGACCCGGGGCATATGTCGCCCCATGAGAAGTACGCGCAGCAACACCAAAACATGAGCTTGAGTAGCTTCGTCGGCGGGACAGGAACCGGCAGCTAACAGATTACCACAAACAAGGAAGGGGGTTGAAATGAGTACAGCATTAAGCACTAAGGTTCCAACAAGACTACAGACCCAGGCTTTTGCCCGGGACTTAACGCCAGAACTCACTGAGGTGGGCGAGGCAATGGGGCGGCTCTCGAAAGAGTATGTCCGACACATTGACGCTGGCCCGGATCGCTGTGAGATAATCCGCAAGGGCAACCCGAAGGTGTCTATGGGGGTTTTCCGTAACCTGGAGCTGATGGGGCGAGGGCTTGTTCACCCGTCCCTGGCCCTTAGCTTTGGCGAGCATTGGGCGCGGGCCTTGAAGCGCCTGCCCCTGTCAGAGCAGACTGCCGCCATTGACGGCGGGGTTGAACTTATGACCGCCAACGGCGACACGCTCCTGGTTAATCCCGAGAATATGTCCCAGGACCAGGTTAAGCAGGCGTTTGCTGAAGATCATTTCCGATCTGTGCCCGAGCAACGTGCCCACATTGAGAGCCTTGCAGTCGCGGCGAAGGTTCAGAACAAGGCGCAGCCTAATGGGTATGTCATCAAGGGGCGGAAGCTGATTGTGGGGAACAAGTCGTTTACCCGCAACAAGCTCCTGTCAATCCTACAGGAAATGGTCTGATGAAAGAGTGTAATAAATGCGGCGGGGTCTTCCCCTTGGATAGTTTTTACGGGGGGACGGCCCGCTGCATCCCTTGCGCTAAATATTATCAAAAAAAACATCGCAGCCGACCGGATATTAAACAAAAGAGACTAGAGGCTAGGCGAAGGCTTCTCGCAACCCCCGCAGGCAAGGAAATGGTAAAGGCGAGTACCGCCAAATATTTCTCCGATCCGGAGTTGGGGGAACGGCGCAGGGAACATAGGAATGAATACCAAAGGGAGAGGAGAAGGACAGTTATCAGAGCTAACAAACTTTCACAAATAGCATCAATAACAATGGAGGAAAAGAACAATGAGTGACGAGACGCAGGGAATATTCGAGAAGTTAAAGGCACCGTTTCCGGACAGCGCCTACAAGGAGCTAAGTTTCGGGAGCTATAATATGACCTCGATAGATGCGTACCACATCGTCGAGAGATTTACTGAGGTTTTCGGCTTGTGCGGGATGGGATGGGGATACCACGATCTCACCTTTGACGTACACGGAGACAACGTGGCCTGCAAGGGGGACATATGGTACTGTGTGCCAGGGGCTCCCGAGGTTAAGTATTATGTCTTCGCCGTGGGCGATGGCGTGGTCATGGGCGGCAAGACGGCAGAAGCCTTTAAGAAGGCACAGACCAACTTGCTTTCTAAGGCGTCCTCGTTCATGGGCGTAGGTCTCTCGGTCTATAAGGGTGAAGGGCATGACGATCCCTATGTAGAGCGTTCAGAGAGCTTGTCGGCACCGGCTCCTGCTGCACCTCCACAACAGATAGGGCTAACGGGAACCCTTGAAACTGCACCTGCGGCACCAACGGAAACCCTGGCAACTGCGCCTACTGCGACCGAGCCGTATACTGGGCCGTCGAAGGACTGGAGCGAAATGCCTGAGTGCCCGAGCTGCGGTGGGAGTGGGGCAGAGAGCCCGGTCAGGCCCGACAAGAAGAATCCAGGGGCGTACTACTGCTGGAGAAAGGTCGGGGGCTGTGGCAATACGTCTTTTTAACCGCCGCAGCGTCAGGCGAACCGCCTGCGGCTAAAGAGACAGCGCCCGAGTACATGAAGTTTCTTGAGTCCATTTGCGATGGGGTCATGGCCGATATGTTGAGCTTCATGGTGGTGCAGGGACTAACAAACCACCACCGGGGGCTTGTCGGCCTATCCGAAGACGGGAAGATATGGGCCACGGAAGACGCATCCAGGTTGAAGCACGAATACGACGAATGGAAGTCAAAGAGGAGTGCCTTAGATGACTGTCCGTTCTGAGCCAATAATCGGGGCACCGGCCCACTCTCCCTGGCTCCTCGCCACGCAGGGTTTGCTTCCCTTACCCTGCACCCGGGTCGGTGTCCCACCTTTTAAGGAGTTGATATATGAGTAGAGGCAAACAAATAGCTTGGCTTCGTAACCTGTCTAACTACGCGGACATGGCAAAGGTCATGGGCGAGTATAATGACGACAAGGACTATGTTGGCCCCGAGGGGTCTTGGAAGACCCGCATCATCCCGCGCAAAGCCTACGGGGTGGACATCAATGTTGCTGCATACGTTCACGACTACTACTATGCCCTTGGGGGCAGCAGCGAGGACCGCTTCAAGGCTGACGCCGTGTTCCTGGCGGATATGATGCGACAGGTAGAGCTATGCCTGCAACGGTGGTATCAGATGCCTCGGCGTCACTTTGCCCGGCTACGGTTCTTAAAGTATTTTGAGGCGGTCAGGAGATACGGGTCGGGATTGTTCCCCGAGAAGGAGGTGGGGGAGGGGCATGGGTTCTCATATATCGGCTAGGGTGCCAACGCACCAGGAGGACTACGAGACATGGGAAGTAAGAAGGATAACGGTAGACCAGGAGGCAGACAATGAAGATGCCAAAGAAAATAAGTGATAGACTTGACCTGTTGGGGGACCTGATACTTGAGAAGCCAACAACGATGTTCGACATGAGAAAATTTCACCCCAGCGAAGACTGCGGGATGCCTGGTTGCGTGGCGGGGTGGGGATATGTTTTTTTCGGGCATTACGGGAACCCGGTAGACAGCATTACGGAGGAGGAGCGTGTGCATCTTGTCCAGGCAAGCTACTATAAAACCTCCAGCCGGGGGAACGCCCTACGCCGTCTACGAGGGCTGGCTCGCAAGTACCGCAAGGAGGGTAACTGATATGAAGGCATGGGTGGTGTATAACGAGTCGAACGGGGAGCCGGTTTGCGTGGCCTCCACTAAGCGGGCGGCTAGGGACAGGGCTTGCACTCAGTATTACGGAGATTGGGACCGGGTGGCTGACATGGGGTTCAGTTGTAAACGCGCAACGATAACGCCAAGGGAGGTGGATAAATGAGCATTGAAGAGGAGACAATAAGAGACTCTAGCACGGGGAAGGTGATTGCGATTGGGTTTGTATACCTGTGCGAGGGCATAGCGATAGCCTTTGTCCTGTTGGGCATGGGCGGGTGCTTTATGCTGATGGGTATGTAGTTAAACGATTTACTCAAAGGAGGGTAATTATGGAAGATGCACCGAAGCATGTAGTAGACGCCGTAGTGGTGTTGCTAGAACCCTATACAGGGGGTCAGATAAACCGGGCCGTGGTCAACATCATGGTCAAGCAGTTCCAGTTGCAAGGTAGCAACGGCACTGTAACGACAACCCCGGTAGTTGCCAAGACAACGGTGACTCGCAAGAAGACGCGGGCTCCGTACCGGTCCCGCTGGGTTGGGGCTAAAGAGGCGGCGGCTATCGTGGGTGTCACAGCCCATACTATCCTGGTCTGGGGCAGAAGCGGTCGGCTGCAATCCAAGAAGAAAAGCGCAAAGCGTTTTGTCTTCAACCGTGCCGATGCTCATAGCTTGGCCGGGGAACGGCAGGCGGTCTGAATTGATGGCGGACTTTACGGACAAAGAAAAGTTCGACGCCTTCCTCCGTCATTGGAACTCATCGGGATTCGGCCCGGTCTGGAACGATGATGGAGAGGAGGCGGTGTATCGCCGTTTCATAGTACGGAGCGACCCGGAGGTGGTGCGTGACGCTATCTGGAAGCTGGTAGCCAATGGCGTTAAGCGCCCCAAGCTGGGTGGGCTGGTGGTTATCTACAAGTCCATGATGATTAAGAAGAATAGGAACGCCCAGTATGAAGCTGAACACGCGGAGAGGGTTGAGGCGGAGTGCGAGACCTGTGATAAGCGGGGGTGGACCTGGGTCCTGGTAGGGAATGATACGGAGGTGTACCCTTGCCACTGTGAGCATGGGGCAGAGAAGTGCCGGGAGAAGTTCGGGGAAGACATGAATATCTTAAAGATAGCAACGCTCTTGAAGACGGCCTACGACATAGGCTGCTTCAGAACAAAGGAACAAGCCGAGGCGTTCAGAGACGCCCGGGCAAAGAGGGAGGAGCTATGACGATGTTAGCTGAACATCCTGACATGGCGGGGTACGCCCGCATCCCTATCATCTGTTCGGGGAAGAGTAAGACCTACTCTGCTGGTATGTGGCGCTTGAGTCAGTGGATAGACCGGGAGGAGTTCGCTGGGTTCGAGTATTGGGATGGGCGTCTGTCTTGTGAGTTCTTGCGGTACGAGTTCCTGCCAGGGTGCTATTCAGATAATATGTACGCTGGTGGCAGCGGCAGGAAACCAATACGGCCCGACTGGGTTGTAGTTAAACTAAAGGAGGAGGGTAGTCATGGAACCGATTAAGGCATGGGCAATACTGCATCATCATAGCTACGCCAAGAAGATATTTGTGTCTGAGATACTTCATGATGAGGGGTTGGCTAAGAAGGAGCTGGAGTTTAGCCAGCGGGAATACTCCGACAAGCATACGCTACACGAAGTAACGATAACCGAGGGATGGGGAGACTGATATGATACAGGGAGATTTGTTACACTTCAACGGCTCGGACTATGTACCGGCCTTAGACGATGTTAGGCTAACCGGGCAGATACTCCGCATCTATAGCCTAATGCGTGACGGCGCTTGGCGGAGCTTATCGGAAATAGAGGATGAGACCGGGGACCCAGGGGCTAGTGTTTCGGCTCAGTTGCGGCACCTAAGAAAGCCGAGGTTCGGTGGGCATCAGGTGGACAAGCGGCGGCGGGGCGAGCCGGGGTGTGGGTTGTTTGAGTATCGGGTGACGAATGGATAAGAGCCAAACAAAACAAGAGAAGTCCATCCTCCGGGCTGCGAGCAGCAACAAGTGGCACAAGCCTACGGAAGAGGGCTGGTACTGGTGGCGCAGGGCCGGGGAAAAGAAGTACCGGCTGGCGTGGGTTTATAAAGACCTTCTCGAAGGGGCGGGAACCTCTTTCGTTGTCATCGAGGGAGAGAATATGTTTGTCGGGGGCTACCATGAGCCGCAGGGCGAGTGGGGCGGGGAGATAGGTAGCCATGAACTGATGATCGCGGTGGTCTCGGTCCTCGGCAAGAAACTGGAAGAGGAACTTAGGAGGCGTAAATAATGGCGACCTGTAAGATTTGCTACGGTAGGGGTAGGTTCATGGCTTGTTACCCTAACGGTGACAGGGTGAACCGGCTCTGCCTGGACTGTGAAGAGAAAGAGGTGCGAAGGATTAAGCGAGAGAACAAAAAGAAAAAGGAGGCTAAGAAATGAACTTTCTTGACGGATACAATAGCATAGACAGTAGGCAGGCTAACGTGGATGAGTGCAAGTCTGACTCGGCCCACAATCAAATGTTAGAGAAACGGTTTGGTCAGGAGGCGGACACCTGGATAGGGCACAAGTGGGGTTGCCGTGACGCTGGTTGTACCGGCTGCTCGGCAGAGGGCAAGGCCATTGCCTTTAAGACCTTCACCGTCTGTGGCGAGTGCGGTGAACAGGGATCGGTATGACAGCATTTGCAAGCTTATGCACGGTGAGTTACATTAGTCCTTATGGAAACACAAGTTGCGACAGATACAGGGCGCATGTTCAAGGTCACGCGGGATAACGGTAATGCCGAGAGCCTTGTGACCAATAACGATAACATCATCGGTGCCACTGGCCGCATGAAGGACTATGTGGACATGAACATCGACGAAGCCGTGAACCAGCTTTGGTTCAGGGGGTTTGACGTAGAGGAGGTGTAGGATGCCTAATGTGGGGGACTGGCGGCATTGCGCCGTGTGCAATATCAGTTTCGAGTGTTCATACACTGACTCTGCCACCTGTAAGGAGTGCGACGACTCTCCTGAAAACAGGGGGTCATATATTGGTGTAGGATATAGCGTAAGAACCCCCCGTGACTATAATGTGGGAACGTTCAAGGGGTATCATTGCCGCAGCCGTCAATTACAGCTTGGAGACAGGAGCGCACCAGAGAATCAACTAGGAGGTGTAGCATGATAGGCCGAAGAACAGCAATTAAGAGTGTCCTGGGGCTCTTTGGCGGGTTAGCCCTGCCCTGGGCCTGGTTGGGGGCTAAAGGGCCTCAGAAGGGCTTAGAATCGACTGAGGGACGTATCTCAGGGGTTACTCTATGGAAGGGGCCGTTGCCCCCTCCCACAAGCCCTTGCTATCAGATGGCTAAGGATGAGGGGGCACGGAGGCGGGATTATCTCTAACCACTTTCTAGGACCCGACGGCAAGCTATACGATAGGACCACTACCCCCTTCATCTTTAAGGGTAAGGTTATGAGCAAGCCGCGCATGACCCGGGCAGACCGCTGGAAGAAGCGTCCCTGTGTTACGAGGTATTGGTCTTGGAAGGATGAGTTAAACCGGCAGTTCGATGAGTTGTACCCCGACCACACTGGCACCCCTATAGCCCTCTCCTGGCGAGCCTTTATTAAGATACCTAAGTCCTGGTCGAAGAAGAAGAAAGAGGCCATGAAGGGGCAACCACACCGGCAGAAGCCCGACCGGGATAACATCGACAAGGCCATCCTAGACGCACTGTTCTCCGAGGACAAGACAATATCATCCGGGCTGATAGAGAAGTTCTGGGCTGATGATGAAGGCGAGAGAATAGAGTTGGCAATCGTCTACGAAGAAGAAGTGGTCTAGTTGCCGAGGAACTTGCTTGCGGCCCAGGCCAACGCGCCACCCAGAATAGCAACTAGGCCACCGGTAGCGCCACCCGATACCCCGCCATAAGCTGAAGCCTGCTTCTTAGAGGCATCCTGTAAGGTCTTAACCGTGGCTAGAGCCTTGCCCTGCTCCGTGATGGCTAACCACTGGGACTTATCCTCGTCCTTGCGCTCGCCCGCGAGGCGCTC
>SDBT01020156.1_pt1 | contig 10435 bp, 5 predicted proteins | sample 2277101 | NCBI WGS metagenome assembly SDBT01 (sample SAMN10404973, study PRJNA504765) | marine sediment metagenome | isolation source: marine sediment core GS10_PC15, 103 cmbsf | place: Arctic Ocean: Southern Knipovich Ridge | collected 2010
GGCGACGGCGGACTCGCAACGCTTGGTAATAATCGATTCGGTGTGCACTTCGTTTATCAGCAGCAAGACGGCGAGATAAGTGTTCTCTTTGGTCGGGGTAGCTTTACAGCAGGCGAAGCGGCAGAGGCCGCGCCACCCACTGTAGTTCCTCCCCACTTCGACGAGCATCACGCTGCACTTGTTGCACGTATTACTATTCTGAAGAGTGCGAGCACGTTTACCGCAATTGATTCAGCGTTCGATAGGTTGTTCAACGCCTCGGGCGTAGCGGACCATGGTGGGCTCGCAGGCCTCGGCGATGATGACCATACGCAGTATGCTCTAGGCGATGGCACACGAGCGCAAGATGCGATGTTCCTCACGTCTCGTGCTGACCACGTCAACACGCCTGCCACTGACAAGAGCGAGATTTGGTTAGACGCCCACGCAACCAAGCCGCGTCTCCGATTTACTGATGAGGCTGGAATAGATAGATTCGTTCCCGCCTCCTCACAGGTCTCGAACACGGGCATCCTCGTTTGGTCGGGAGCGTCTGGCGACCTGCAGAACACTTCTATCTTTACATTTGGCGCAGGTCGTCTCTGGATAAACACCACAGACGCCCGCCTTCAGATAAAGGAGCAAGCCTCTATTACCGCGCCGGCCGCGGCCGCGGGCTCGTATTGGGTTCGCTCAGATGCTCCCAACGTTCCGATGTTTACCAATGACGCGGGCAAGCTTGTGCTTCTCACTGGTGCGCTTAGCGGTGCAGGCGCACCCGGCGTAGCAACTGGCGACGATTACCCCCTCGGCACCGGCTACGCTAACACAACCAACGACATCGCTTATACCCTCGTAGACACTACGACTGGTGTCAACGTCTGGTCGTCTGGCGGTGGTGGTACAGATGCCGACGCGATTCACGATAACGTGGCGGCGGAAATCTCCGCTCTTGGTCTAGTCACAGCGGCAGGTGGTGACCATCTTCTTATTGAAGACGTGTCCGACGCGGATAACAAGAAGCGGATCGCAGTAAGCGATTTACTCGGCGGTGGTACAGACGCCGCAGCCATTCACGATAATGTGGCGGATGAAATCTCCGCGCTTACGCTTGTTACGGTAGCCTCTGGCGACCACATCCTTATTGAGGATGCATCGGACGTGAATAATAAGAAGCGGATCGCCGCATCTGATTTGTTAGCGGGTAGCGGTGACGTAACAGCCGCAGCAACGCTTGCCGACGGACTTCTAGTCATAGGGGATACGGCGGCGAAGGCTGTCAAGACCGTAACGATTACAGCGCAGAACGTCACCGATAACAATGCGAAGGTAACGAACGCAAACCACACTGGAGATGTCACTGGCGACACTGCACTGACGATTGGCGCCAACAAAGTCATTACGACTCACATCCTTGACGCCAATGTGACGCTCGCGAAGATGACCAATCTTGTACAAGACACGATTGTTGGTCGTCAAGCCGCTGGCGGAACCGGCGTCCCTGAAGCGCTTACTGACACGCAGGTGCGTACAATCATCAATGTCGAGGATGGCTCAGTAGCCGCGGGCACTGCCGGAGATGCGCATGCTACTGCTGACGGTAGCTCGCACGCAGATGTTGCGACTAATACCCTACGTGTACCGCTCTCGGGCGCAGGCGCGCCTGGCGTAGCTACGGGTGACGGTAAGGTAGTCGGGCAACTCTACGTCGATACGACTGGCGACATCCTATGGGTTCTTGTTGACGCGACTGTAGGAGTCAACGTTTGGGACACCGGCGGTAAGGTTCACACGGCTAGCGATGGTTCAGGGCATGCTAACGTAGCAACGAACACAACGCATATCTCAAGTGACGGCACGGACCACGCCAACGTTGTGTTGAACGACACGCACCGCGCACTGACGGCGAATAACCCGCACGGCGTTAGTATTGCGAACATCCTCTCCGGTAGCGTCGCATCGCTTCAGGGCAATATAACAGACGGCCCTGTTATCACGGCACAGGCATCTGAGATTTCAGGGATTACGGCCAAGGCCACCCCTGTTACTGGCGACTTCCTTTTGATAGAAGATAGCGCAGCCGCCAACGTCAAGAAGCGAATAACGATTGGCGACCTCCCAACCGGCGCAGACGCTGATGCGATTCACGATAACGTTAGCGCTGAAATCAGCGTCATCACCGCCAAGGCCACACCGACCAGTTCAGACTTCCTCCTTATCGAGGACGCCGCCGCATCCAATGCAAAGAAGCGAATCACGATTGGTGATTTACCGGGGGGTGCCGGTGGTCACAGCATCGAAGAAGAGACGAACCCGCTAACACCAAGGGCTGCGCTGAACTTCGTTGGCCCTGATGTTACAGTCACGGACAACGCCGGGACCGACGCATCGGATGTTACTGTCGCCGTCATATCAGCCAGCGTTACGGCGCACGAAGGGGACATCACACACGATAACCTCGGTTCTATTCAGGCCGATGACCATCGGACCATTGGCGTAGGTAACACAGCAGGCAAGGCAGCTTACGCGACGACTGACTACTATTACCACGACACCCAGGCTGATACCTATGAGAGGTACACCGGGGCTGTATGGGAAGACGTTGGCGTTGCTGTAGACGGAACGACTCTCGAAGTTACCACGGACCTACACGTCAAAGATGACGGTATTGGCATTGACCAAATCAATGCCACACCTACCGCGCTATGGCACCTGCGAGCCAACGCAGCGAATACTGGATTAGAGTACGTCGCCGCGGCTGGTGGTGGAGATGTTAGCGCAGTCAACACACCGGTTAATTTAGATTTCGCACGCTTTACCACCGGGACGACCATCGAAGGCCGCTCTTACGCCGAAGCTAAAGCCGACCTGAGCCTTGAAATCGGTACTGACGTGCAGGCGTGGGATACTATCTTAGATGGTACGACCGCTTCCTATACAACGGCCAACGCAAGCACGCTTGCAGAAGCTATCCTAGACTCTGATGTTTCCGAAGGCGAAGGCTTTATGCGGAAGACCGGCGCGGGGGCTTACGAAGCTGTCAAGAGTAATCTAGCCGCAGCAGTGTCCCCCACGGCCAACGAGGATAGCGGAGACGGGTACGCGGTTGGTTCAATATGGATTGACACCACTGCGGATACGGTCTGGGTTGCATCCGATGTAGGCGTAGGAGTAGCGGTTTGGAATCAACTGGACGCTGCCGGTAGCGGCGACGTAACAGCCGCGGCAACTTTAGCTGATGGCCTCCTCGTTATCGGAGATACAGCTGCCAAGGCGGTAAAGACTGTGGCGGTTACCGCGCAGAACGTTATCGACAATAATGCCAAGGTTACCAATGCCACGCACACCGGCGACGTTGCTGGTGACACAGCGCTGACGATTGGTGCGCTCAAAGTCGCTACTGGCATGGTTCAGGCCGACGCGGTCACCTACGACAAGATACAGAACGTAGTTGCTGCCAATGTGATTCTCGGCAACAACGCTGGAGCGGGCGCCATCGTCGATGAGTTGACTGGCACCGAAGTTACAGCGATGCTCAATGTGGCTACCGCGTCAGTCAAGGGGCTTGCTCCTGTTCTGAGTACCGTCGGAACTGAGTATTTGGATGGGACCGGCGCGTACAGTGTACCGCCGGGCGGTGGCACAGGCTTCGCCGATGCGCCAGACGCGGCCCTCTTCACTGAGCGGGCTGACCACGTCAACATTCCGACAGCGACCAAGGGTGAACTATGGGTAAAGAATGTTAGCCCACAGACTATGCAGTTCACGGATGACGATGGTGTAGACCACCAGTTGAACGTCCCTGCTGTTACAATAGCTGGGGAAGCCTTCGGTTCCATCAGTGCCATCACACAGGTCTTGACCCTTACCACAGTTGACCTGGCCTCCGAGGTAGGGGGCCTTCTTCCTACTACGAACATCGCAGACGAAGCAGTCACGCTACCCAAGCTGGCGCACGTTGCGACGGACACTTTCCTTGGCAGGATTACAGGCGCCACTGGTGACGTAGAAGTTCTGACCAACGCCAACGCCAAGACGATGCTCGATCTAACGGGCACGAATAGCGGTGACGCGCACGCATACTCAGTACACACCGACACCATTGGTTCCGCGGACTTTGCAGACAACACGATCGCTTTTGGCAGGATAGCGAATGGCATAGACGGCGAGCTGATTACCTGGAGTGCGACGGGCGTTGCAGCAACCGTTGGCGTGGGAACAATAAACCACGTGTTAACCTCTGGCGGCACGGGTGTTGCGCCTACGTTCCAGGTGGCGCCAAGCGCACCTACGCTAACGAAGTCGATTACGGTTGAGAGCCCGGCAGCTGACGAAGACATCTCTATGTTCTTTACGACCGTGGCAATCACGGTGACGCAAATCACTGCGGTCATCGTCGGTTCAACTAGCGTCAGTTTCGACATCGAACACGGTACCAGTCGAGGCACGCCAACGGGAACCGGAGTCATTGGCACAGACGAAGTAGCGGACAGCACCACCACGGGTAACATCACCACATCGTTCGCCGACGCTACGATCCCGCCAGACTCGTTCGTGTGGCTTACAACGTCTGCACTTAGCGCCACACCCACAGAACTAAACGTCACCATCGAGTACACGGAAGATTGATGAAGTTCGCCATGTTCTATAGAGACGAAACCATTCACGGTGACACTGAGGATTACGAAGAAGTAGTCTGGCGGGTACCCAGGGCGTGGCTCTCTGCTCCTGTTGACGGCGTGCAGACGGTGGGTCTAACGCTGCCTGACAATAGGTTTCAATCTTTGCACGGCCAGGACATCTACTGCGTCATGCAAACAGGTCAGCCTATGGCTACAAGCGACCTTGGCGTAATCACGAGACTAGCAGGCATCGCGAAGTATGGCCTGTGGATTCCTAATGAGGAATACGAAGCGGTTCAAGATAGGGTAAACGAGTACAGAAAGGAGGCGAAGAGTGGGATCCTTTGCACCTGACCAGTTAGGCTGGGGAGTCTACTTCGACGATGGCACCGAAGTCACGTCAACCCAACACCGCATACATAGCGACGGCGGCACCGACCTAATGGGCGCGAAGACCCCAGGGTATACCTACCATTTTCGTGTCCTAATCGACGAAGCCGGCATGTCGGCTGGCACCCTGACCACGCCTAACTTCGAGTACAATAAAAATAGCGCCGGGTGGAACGTCATCACTACGAGCAGTTCCGTTGTCAAAGCTGTCTCTACTAGTAACATCGTCGATGGCAATAACACCACGCAACGGTTAGGCAGTGGTACGTTCATCACCACTAACGCCTGGCAATCAGATGACGGAAGTCTCCCATCTCTGACATTCGTCGCTAGCGAAGAATGCGAAGCTATATGTTCTATACAGCTAGTGAAAGGAGATGTCGCTGATGGCGACACGGTTGAACTTCGCCTTAGCGGGCTGACTTCATATGGCGAAGCCTGTTCTATAACCGTTTCGGAAAACGATATTATCAGTGACGACTTTTCAAGTGGCACGCTTGAAGCGCACTGGACCGAAGTGGACCCGATTGCCGACTGTGACCCCGTAAGTTTCGAGGGGGCTTCGCCAGACCAATGGATAACGTTCACGATCCCTTCAGGGTCTACGCATGATACCGACACGTCGACTTTCGAAGCGCTCCATATTATTCAGACGATAGGCGACGTCGATTTCGAAGTACAGACTAAGTTCGAAACCGTCATGGATTCGACGCAATGGAAGTCTTTCGGGATAGTATTCCTTACTACCGCGACGGTTACCTACGGGCAGTTAGTTGCTTTCTACAACGGGACCAATGTCGAGCTACATTTTGACTACGACGGCACCACTCAGAAATCAGTAGAACTGACAGGTATTCCGTCCGCTCCGTTTTGGCTACGTCTCAACCGCACAGGCGATACGTGGGCCTCTTACTATTCACTCAACGGAACGGACTTCATTAAAGTCGTCTCGGACTGGCCGGGTCCGTCGTTAACGATCGAGAAGATAGGTCTAATGGCTGGCAACTGGAATGCCACGCCTTCCAGCGCACCAGAACACATCGCAAAGATGGATTACTTTTGGGATAACCTTACACCAATGTTTGTTGAAGACCCCGCAGCCGGCGGTCCGGCGCGCAGAATAATGATAATTTCATGAAGCGCATAGCAATAGGCATGGGCGCGCTTAGTATGGCGCTGCTCCTGAGCGCTCTCGTTCTCAGCGGCACGGACCTAACACTTACGGCGTTCTCGCTCTCGACTAACGCTGTGAACGTAGACGATGCTTCGGCCGCGGTTACGTGCAACATGACTATCACAACCAGCGGTTCCGCAATAGAAGACGCCGGCTGCACGATTAGACCACTTACCGGCAAGCCTCTTAGTTGCTCCGCGCATAGTGGTGCGGGGGATGTGTGGTCCTGTGACGTGACCATTCCAAGATATGCTGAGTCAGGCACTTGGGCGATTGACCATCTGACTATACGAGACGCTACGTTCGGCAGCGCTTCGCCTACAAACGCGGAGTTAGTAGCTGATGGGCCGCTTGGGCTTATTGCGACAGACCTTGATGTAGAAGTTACGTCGTCCTCTAACGATACTTCTGGGCCATCCATCACTTCATTCACTGTACTCCCGGCTACCGTTGACCCTGGAGACTCTGTTACTTGTTCAATTGGCGCGACAGACCCAAGCGGTATTCTAGACATTGGATGCACGTTTATTGCTTCGTCGGAGCCCGACCCTATTTCGTGTACAGGGCATGGCGTAGCGACGTCATGTATAATGACTGTTCCGGCGGGTGCTGACGCGGGCGTAACGTGGAATGAAGTTAACCATTTGGCACGGGATACCGTAGTAAACAGAACGCTTATTGAAGGAAGCGAATCCTTCGCTACCACTGGCGCCGGGGGCGGCTCATGTGATTCATTTGTGTACGACTATCGTGGTATTAGTGGGTGGTCGGCTACACAGACCGTGGCTGCCGCGACGACTACCGTCACGTTCGATTACTGGGCGAAGGTAGACGCAGCCAGCCAAGACGCGCTGGTCGCATTCGGACAATCGACGCCGCTCCAAGATTACGACGAAGCCGCTATGTTGATTCGCTTCAACGGCTCTGGAACCATTGATGTGCGAGACGTCGCCGTGTACGGGTGCCCCGGAACCACTTGCCCCGCGTACTCCCCTGATATTTGGTATCACTTCGAGGTAACGGCGAATATTGAAACGGACTTGTATACCGTTGACGTAACCCCTTGCGATGGGTCGAAGGTTTCCGTTGCCATCAATGCGGGCTTTAGAACAGGCACGCCGCCGCAACCAGTAACCAGCATTAGCTATCACTCGGCCAATAGCACACAAGCGGAGTATATCGAAGTAGACCAGATGACGTGGACGCCGGGGTCATGCACACCGGACTCGGATGCAACAACTTGTACAGGTGGCGCGTGCGGTACCGTAATCAATAACTGCGGTACTCCTATAGATTGCGACGTAGAGAACGGGACGTGTGACTCTCGTTCCTCCGGCGACGTGTGCCTTGATAACGCCTGCTGCAATCCAGAAACGGCCGCCACGACCTGCACTGGTGGCGCGTGCGGGGATGTTAATAATAACTGCGGAGAATCGGTAGATTGCGACGTAGAGAACGGGACGTGTGACTCGCGTGTTCCGGGCGAAATTTGCACAGGTAACGTGTGCGGAGAGGCTGGCGTCTACGCTCGTCCGAATCTTGCCAACACAGGTCCAAACGACATCGCCGCGCTCACGGCATACACCGGGCCGAATCCAGTCGTCATCAACGGCACGCTCATCGAGGACAAGATAATCAGCTCCAAGCTCGACATCAACGCCAACAATGTGACGGTTCGCAACGTGAGGATCAATCAGAACGGCTCCAACTATGCGTTAGAGATTCGAGGCAACTACAGCGGGATACTGCTTGAGGACTTTGAGATCGTCCAAGGCACCGGCATTGGTGTTGGCAAATGTGCATACCTACAGGGAGCAGATGACATCACGATTCGTCGCGGCCACTTCGATCAATGCCCTGGCGATCCTTTCTTCATAGAACTTGGCGCGTTAGGAGTAGGCATTACGTTTGAGTCGTCGCTGTTCACGCGAGCGGGTACATTCTCTGGGTCAGCCTGCGGCTCTCACGGCGATATAATCCAAACCGAAGGGATAACAGGCGGAACCTCATTCCAGGGCACGATCTTCATGCTCGGCAACCGCGTCGTTCCCGCGTATTGCGGTTGCGGATCGGGCGGCTGGTATAAAATATCTAACGTCATGCAACCAGACGGCTCCGGCGGTAACGCGAAGTACCACCACATTAATAACTGGTACGACGGCTCGACCAACTACCTCATCGGGCCAGGCGGGACACATTACTTCGCAGACAACTTCTTCGGCAATGCCTACAACAATGATGTCGGATTGTGGTCATCTGGGACATGGCCGCCCGGGATGAGTAGCTGGACCGAGGCCAACAACGTGTGGGAATGCGAGCCCGGAACGGTCATCACTTCCTCGCAACAGGCTCAGCCGAGCTGTACCCTGGGAATAGCGTGCGGAGGGAACGGGTCTATTGGCAACTGCCCCACATGCGTTGGAGTGCGGGACGACTACCCCATAGACCCGACCACTGCCGACGATTGCGAGACTCTGTACTGTGACATCCACGGCACCGGCACCTACACCGCAAACAGTTGCAGCGCCTCCCCGGTGGTGTGCCCATGAGGAGTAATACGAGATGAGTGTAGTATCTGTTGAGAAGTTCACGTTCACACTGGTCGCTACTGACCTCGTTGAGTCAGCGACACTCACGAAAAGCCAGACTACTGCCAACTGTGTTCCGTTCCTCACGACCAGGGTAACCACAGCCAATGGCGATGCTCACGAGGGCTACATCGTCGATGCGGAGTTTACTGGTGGCGACACTATAGAGGTCCACACGACTGACGCCGTGACACGAGTGATTGTTGTCGAGGTTTCCGTCGTGGAGTTTGACGGCTCGGACATCACAGTGGAGGAGGGGACGTTCCTCAGCGGTGGGACTGAGGTGATTAATGCGCTCACAACCTCGGTCACACCCGCGAATGCCTTCGTTCAACTCACTCACGAAACAACATCCGACAACGGGAACTTTCACCATCAGGCGGTACGGGCGCGTCTAACGAACAGCAGCGGGGTCACGGGCACGGGCACGCACGTCACCCTCGATCGCGACGGCACCAGCTTGGTGATGCAGGGGCATTACTGGGTCGTCGAGGACACGACAACCAATTACTTCTCCGTCCAGGCAAAAGACATCGACATGTCAGCCGTGGCGACCAATACCGCTACGATCACGTCGGTCGCTTCCGGCAAGAGCCTGCTGATTGGCAGCTTCATGGGTGGTGAGCCAACCACGGACAACTGTGACGCCAATACCTTCAACGCGACACTGACGAACGATACTACGATCACGGTCGATCGGTTCGACAACCCTACTGCGGTGGGCGAGTTCCACGCGCAGGTGATTGAGTTTGCAGGCAACGAAACCGTGCAGCGCGGAGCATTTGACGAAACAGACGAGCAGGGTGGGGCGGGAACATCAGGCATCTATACGGCCACGCTCACCACCACGGTGGACGCGTCACTGTCTACTGTGCATGTGGGGGGCTGCGCGGGCTCTCACACAACTGGCAAGTTTCCTGGCACGGTTGCTGCCAATGTTCCAAGTGCACACGCAGCGGGCAGCCTGACCGATGGCGACACGATCCGCATCGAGCATTACGCCGGGACGGCAGCGCAAGATATCTCATGGGAGGTTATTGAGTGGGACACTGGCGCCGCTCCAACAGTACGAAGGGTTATGGTCCGCGCATGAAACTACTAATGGAAACTAAATGTCTATAACATATAATGAAACAGACTTCGAAGTCATCGACAATGGCGACGGTACCTTTACTCTAACCCCCGTTGCTGCGTTTACAGCGTCCGACCTGATTGACGAATATCGCGAACTTCGTGAAGAAACGAAGCGCATTATTGCGTATAGGCAGAAGCTGCAAACCCAAGCCGCTGACTATAGCGCTCGACTGACTCTTATCCGTGACCGGCGAGACGCGCTGAAGCTCCTATTAGATAATGCTGGCGAAGACCCAGACTCCGACGAAACCCCTTAACAACTTCCGGCGCGCTCCCGCTCGCCTCTAAACAATAACCCAACCTTTACCTTTTTAGGAATCAATATGTCTGATTTGAATCAAATCATCACTGTCAATATTGACAGAAATACGACGACTCCGACGCAGGCAGGTTTCGGGACCCCGCTACTTCTTGCTTACTTTAGCACGAGTATCTTTGCAGAGCGGGCTCGAACCTACACTACCCTTGCCGGACTCGTAGAAGACGGCTTTGCCACGACAAGCCCCGTCTACGTCGCCGCGAGCGACTTGCTCGCGCAGAATCCCTCT
>SDBT01020157.1_pt1 | contig 10435 bp, 9 predicted proteins | sample 2277101 | NCBI WGS metagenome assembly SDBT01 (sample SAMN10404973, study PRJNA504765) | marine sediment metagenome | isolation source: marine sediment core GS10_PC15, 103 cmbsf | place: Arctic Ocean: Southern Knipovich Ridge | collected 2010
AATAGCTGGATACTCGGGGCCGATACCATGGTGGTGGTTGACGGCGAAATACTTGGAAAGCCGAAACACAGGGAGGATGCGAAGCGCATGCTCTGGCGGCTGAATGGGAGAGAGCACCGGGTGATTACCGGTTTTTGCGTCCTGAACCCACTGGCGGCGGTGGCACATAAGGAGGCCGTGACGACTCTGGTAAAGGTAAAGACGTTGACAGGGCGAGAAATAGACGCCTACGTAAAAACAAATGAACCTTTTGGTAAAGCAGGGGGCTATGCGATTCAGGGGATCGGCTCTTTTATGGTAAGCCATATATCCGGATCGTATACCAATGTGGTCGGACTCCCCATATGTTCAATGATAGAGGCTCTGTTGTTGCTGAGAGCCCTCGAGGGGTTTCCGATTCCCCATAAATCCCATAGGACGGAAGAGGATGCTTCCGGCTTGTGATTTTTCTAAACTACAATTCTGTTGCTACTCTGTTTCTCTGCCGAAAAATCTCTGATAGAAATACCCCTGCAGCGACCGCAACATTAAGGGATGTCATATCCCCAAGTGAGGGGATGGAGACCTCCTGATGGCATCGGTTCCGAACAGAGGGGCTCAGCCCCCGTTCTTCATTCCCCAGAGCCAAGACCAGATCCCTGTTCCAGTCAAATTGGTACATTGTCTCTGTGGCCTCATCAGCCGCACCTATGATCCAAAAACCCTTTTTGTCTAAAAGATCAAGGGTCCTTCCCATGTTTACGACCCTGGCAACCGGTAAAGATAAACAGGCCCCTGAAGAACGCTTTAGTACCTTGGGAGTGACTTGGGCGGAACGGTCCTTTGGGATGATCAGACCCTGCGCGCCAAAAAATGAGGATGTCCTGATCAGGGCACCCAGGTTCCCCTCATCAGTGATATGATCGAGGGCGATCAGGAGCGCCCGACCGGTTTGGTTTCGGGAAATCTCGATAATTTTCTCCAGATCAGTGTAATTGAATCTTTCGGCAACCGCCGCTACCCCCTGGTGGGAGATGTCAGGGAAGAGACGTGACAGCTCAGATGTCTTTTTGAGGCGGACAGGGATATTTTTTTTTGTCGCAATCTTGATGAGATCGTTTGTTTTTTTAGAGGATTTTCCTTCACCTATCCAGATTTCCTCGATCTTTATCGAGGTTTTCGTCAAGGCCGCCCGAACCGCATGAAAACCGGGGATGAGATAGGGGGTCGTTTTGGGGCCCGAGTCTCGGGTTGGGGGTTTCATGTCAAATGTGCCTTAAGAAGAGGGGACGGACTATTGCGTGTCAACTGTCAGGGGGATGAGATGTCAAAAAGTTTCTTTGCGTCCGGCAATCTCCTGATTGTTCTGCATCGCTCTGATATAACAATGGCCCTGGCCTCTTCAACGGCCCGTTCCAGATCGTCATTTATGATTATATAATCATACCAGACGCAGGCCTCAATCAGCTGAGGGGCTTCTTTCATTCTATTTTCTATAATGCTCTCTGAATCTGTGCCCCGGTCCCTGATCCGTTTTTCCAGGATTTCCATAGACGGAGGCAACACATAGATGAGCACGCTGTCCTTAAATTTTTTCTTTATGTTTTTTGCCCCCTGGGGGTCTATATCCAACAGGACATCAAATCCGGAGGCGGTTTGTTTTTCGATGCCCGAAAAAGATGTCCCGTAAAGATCAGTGTAGACCTTAGCCCATTCCACAAAGGACCCTGCCTTGACCATCTCTTTAAACGTCATCCGATCGACAAAATGGTAATCTACGCCGTCCTTTTCGCTGCCCCGGGCCTCACGGGTGGTGTGGGAAACAGAATAGCCAAACCCCCCGACCCGGTTTTTGAGAGCAGCAAGGATCGTGGATTTGCCCGCACCGGATGGCGCGGAGAGGACGAAGAGAACGCCAGACATGATCATTCTTCCAGGTCTTCCACGCTCAGGGTGCCCTCCGGGCTGAACCGCTGAGCAATGGTTTCAGATTGAATGGCCGACAGGATTACATGGTTGCTGTCAGTGATAAGCACAGACCTTGTACGTCTCCCCTGGGTAGCGTCTATCAAACGTTTTTCCTCTCTGGCTTCATCACGCAGGCGTCTGATGGGGGCGGCATTTGGAGAGATAATGGCAATGACACGTCTTGAAACCACAGAATTTCCAAAACCGATACTGACAAGTTTAGGACTCATAAACAAACCTCCTTTTATTCCAGGTTCTGTACCTGTTCCCTCAGTTTTTCAAGTTCTGCCTTCATTTCTACCACAATTTTTGAAATAATCGAGTCAGCGGATTTTACGCTCAGGGTATTTACCTCCCTGTTGATTTCCTGGAGAAGGAAGTCGAGTCTTCTTCCAACGGAATCATCAAGCAGAAAATAGTCACGGAACTGATTTAGATGGCTTTTCATTCTCACAATTTCTTCTGTGACATCCGATTTCTCGGCAAAGATAACCACTTCCTGTGCAAGACGATTTTCGTCCACCGGCAGATCCCTCAACACACGGGCGATATTGTTTTTTAGTCTTTTTTGGTATTCTTCAATCAGATCAGGGGCCCGTTTTTCTGTTTCGTTGAGATATTGTTCCAGAAGGTTTAGCCTTTTTATAAAATCGGCCTCAATTGCCGCCCCTTCCCTGGTCCTCATGAGGGTAAGGGAATCGAGAGCCAGTTTTAAGACTTCTTCAAAACCGGGCTGTATCTTTTCCAACGCCACCGCCTCTGGTTTGACAAGAATTACATCCCTCATCTGGTAAAGAGACTCTGCCCGGATTTCCTGATCAAGGCCAAACTGTTCCGAAAGCTGTTTGAAAATCCTCAGATAAGAATTGACCAAAGGCACATTTAGCTCAAGATCAAAAGGTTCTTCCGCGTCAACGCCTTCCATTTGGATAGATACCTCTACCCGTCCTCTTTTGATGCTAGAGGAGATAATCGTACGCAGATCTTTCTCCAGCAACTGGCAAGTCTTTGGGATTCTCAGGATGATGTCCCTGTAACGATTGTTAAGCGACTTTATCTCTGCCACAAACAGGGTGTCGCCCAGGCGATATTCAGCCCTGCCGTAAGCCGTCATGCTTTTAAACACTTTGGTTCATCTCCTTTAGTTGCTCTTTATATCGTTTTCTCACCCCGTTCAGATATCCAATGATCTCCGGAGCTGCATAATCGGGATAGGTCCATGGAACGAGCCTAAAACTCTCTTTTTTGAAAATCAAGGTGAGATCCGCATATATCCCCTTTGACAGATAGATCCTATGGACATAATTCTTGCCGGTGGCCAAGACCACTCTCTCAAGAGAAATCTGGCCCGGATCGATGTTTATCCTTCTGTTTCCCTCGTGCAGGTATTGTCTCTCAATTTCATTGGTCTTGAGCTTTATCTCCACGAGCCGGTCAGGGGCAACCAGTTTTTCAAAGGAAATGAAACGCCGAAAAAGGGGCCAGCCCATTTCCCTGGCATAATACCGTGTGCGGTCAAAGAACAGTTCAGGGCTCGACCAGTCTACGGGCCCATATATCCCCGAAAGTTCGGAAATGACCTTTTCAATGCACTCCCTTTCAGAGGAAAAAAGGCTTAAGATGATCTTTACAGGCTCGGGTTCCCGTGGAAAGCTCATGCGATCTATGAATTATGATTGAGGGTTAAAGCTGATACGCAATGACCAATTATTGAGGATTAAAAAACCCTCACATTCCATAACAAAGCCCATAACAGTTCACAGGTTCAAGGTTCAACGTTCAGGGTTAATCCATTCTTGCTGCTTAGGGAAATATATGCATGATTATCTCCCTTTGAAACGCAAATATTGTCGCCGACTATTGAACTCTTCCCGTTCTTCGGGACAAATGAGATTCCAGAATTCCGTGGAGCCCATTCAAAGTCCATGGATTCCCACTGGATGAAGATCAAAACTTCAGCGCCCGATGAAATATAACCTTTGAACCCTGAACCTTTGAACCCGTGAACGGTTACGCATTTTTTTTGATGGGTTGCTATTCCATCTGATCATCAATGGCTTGTTTCAGGTCCTTCGTACTGACAGCCGAGGTCCCCACCTCACCCACAACAATCCCCGCGGCGAAATTCGAGACAACCGCTGCATATCTCAAGTCCAGGCCGGCGGCCAGCCCCAGAGAAAAGGAGGCAATAACCGTGTCACCGGCACCCGTGACGTCGTAAACCTTCTTGGCATGTGTGGGGATATGAGTGATATCTCCCCCATTTTCAAAGAGAGTCATTCCCTCTTTGCCTTGAGTGATGAGGACCGAACGGCAATCGAGTTCTCTCAGTAAGTGTCTCCCCGCACGATCGAGGGTTTCCTTGTCCAAGACCTCAAACCGGCAAAAGGTGCCTGCCTCGTAATGGTTGGGGGTAATTACATCCACACCATAATAGTATTCAAAATTGCCCGTCTTTGGATCAACCGCAATAACAGTGGCGTCGTCTTGGACCAGTTCCCGTAGGCCTTTCATCAGTGGGGCAGAAATAACCCCCTTGCCGTAGTCAGAAACCACAATTGCATCAATGTTGTCCAGACTTTTTTCTACAAAGCCGAGGAGTTTTTGTATGCTCTCAGGTCTGATATCTGATCGGCTTTCCCGATCAAAACGGACCACCTGCTGGTTCCGGGCAACGACCCTTGTCTTAATGCTTGTCGGTCTATCTTCTTCAGTGATGATTCCCTCTGATGTAAGGTGTAGTTTTTTTATCTCATTGAGGATTTTTCGTCCGGGTCTGTCTTTTCCGATCACGCCACAGAGAACGGGTGTTGCCCCCAGGGTTGCAATATTCCGGATTACATTGGCTGCCCCGCCAAGCATCCTGGTCTCCCTTTTGACTTCAACTACCGGTACAGGTGCCTCAGGAGAAATCCGGGTGACATTGCCCCAGAAATACTCGTCCAGGATGATATCACCGATTACAAGGACCTTGGCCTCTACGAATTTATCTATATATCCTTTTAGGAGGTGATTGTCATAATGATGTTTGATTGTCTTTAAACGGCTCAACAGCGGTGTCTCCTTCCTCACAAACTTCTTGTTTAAAATTTATCGCCAATTGTATATCATCCTAACCTTTCATTGTCCATACAGATGTCTTTTTGTCGCCCTTCCACGCTCAGAGAAGGGACAATTGCCTTTTGACCATTGAAAATTCAGATTTTAATGATTAAAGTCCCCGTTTATATTGGACTTTGCAATTCCGGGACATTGATTTCGGAGGAAAATTCAGGTGAAAATCATCATTGTGGGCGCGGGCGAAGTGGGTTTCCATATCGCCAGGAGACTTTCTGAAGAAAATCAGGATGTAGTCCTTATTGACAAAGACTATGAACAAATAAAGAGGATAAATGAAAACCTTGATGTTCATGCGATTTTGGGCTCTGGAACAAGCCCCAGGGTGCTTAGAGAATCTGTGATCGAACATGCAGATATGCTGGTGGCTGCGACGGATAGTGACGAGGTAAACCTGATCTCCTGCATGCTGGCCCGGAATTTTAACCCATATATGCTCAAAGTGGCCAGGATAAGAAACCCAGAGTATATGGAGGAAGAGGGGTTCCTGACCCATGATCTCCTGGGAATAGATCACATTATCAATCCTCGTTCGGTCATGGTCAGTACGATTTTGAATCTGATGGAGGTCCCTGGTGCCTCTGAGGTAATTGATTTTGTCGGAGGTCAAGTAAAGCTCATCGGGTTTACGGTGGCGGAAGATTTTCCCTATAAAGGCCGGAAGTTGCTCTCACTCAAAAACCTGGAAGAAAAATTGCTTATTGGGGCTATCGTCAGAAATAACCAGGTTATGATTCCAAGGGGCACAGACAGTATCCAGAGAGACGACTTGATCTATGTGGTGGTAAGGAGTGACGAGCTTGATCATGTCCTCGAACTTTTCAACTTCAAGGCGGAGACCCTGAGGAGGGTGGTCATTGTGGGGGGCGGTGAAACAGCCATGGCCTTGGCCGCCGCCCTTGATCATAGTAAGATTAGTGCAAAGATCATTGAAAAGGATAGCGAGAGATGCGCGCTTTTGTCTGAGAAACTGGAACGTGTAACCGTAATCAATGGCGACGGGGCTGACAAGGATTTGCTTCAGGAAGAAAACATAAAGGATGTTGATTTCCTGGTTGCCCTTACCGGCGACGAAGAAAGCAATATCCTGATGTCACTCCTTGCAAAAGGGCTCGGAGTGAAACGAACGATCACACGCGTTAGCAAATTGAGTTACATCCCCCTTGTTTCGGCTATTGGAATCGAGACGGTGGTGAGCCCGAGGCTTTCTGCGGTTAGGGCAATCCTTCAGTATATTAGACGTGGCAAGATTATTTCTGTGGCTCCCCTCAAGGGAGAACATGCGGAGGCGATCGAGGCCGAGGCCCTTGAGACCTCTGATATCGTCAATGTTCCCCTTTCAAAAGTAAAGTTTCCAAAAGGCGCGATTGTAGGCGCGATCGTACGCGGCGAAAAGGTCATCATTCCCCGTGGAGATAGCGTAATCCTGCCAAAAGACCACCTGATTATATTTTGTCTGAAGCCCGTGGTGCCAAAGCTGGAAAAGTTTCTTACCGTCAAACTGGAATATTTCTGATGCATCTGCGGGTCATAACGCGATTTATTGCCATACTGGTCTTTTTTCTGGGCATTTCCATGTTTGGCCCCCTGCTGGTCTCGGTTATTTTTAGGGATGGCAGTAGCCCGGCCCTTCTTGCCTCCGCTCTTATCACATCCTCAGCAGGCTTGTTGCTGTTTATTTCGACCAGGAGCCAGACAAATAAACATTTGAACCATCGCGATGGCGTTGCTATTGTAACCCTTGGGTGGGTAGTGGCAGGATTGTTCGGAACTCTCCCTTATCTCTTTTCAGGTGTTATTCCAGATTTTACCAACGCCTATTTTGAATCCATCTCTGGCTTTACCACCACGGGGGCCAGTATCCTGACGGATATAGAATCTCTTCCGGAAGGCATCCTTCTCTGGAGAAGCCAGACCCAGTGGTTTGGTGGCATGGGGATTATTGTTTTTTCAATAGCTATTTTGCCCTTTCTGGGGGTTGGAGGCATGCAGCTTTACAAGGCAGAAATTCCCAGCCCGGTGGTGGACAAACTAAAACCGAGGATCTCAGAGACGGCAAAAACGTTGTGGAAGGTTTATGTGTTGATCACTGTGGTAGAGACCATCTTGCTTTTTGCGGGAGGCATGTCGCTTTTTGATGCTGTTTCCCAGGCCTTTTGCACCATGCCAACAGGCGGGTTTTCCACAAAAAATGCCAGCATCGCCTACTTTAACAGCCCGTACGTTGACGGTGTCGTTGTTCTGTTTATGATACTTGCCGGGATCAATTTTTCGCTTCACTACCGGCTTATAAAGGGAGACTTCAAGACCTTTGGCAAGGATTCTGAGTGTCGTACCTTTCTGATCCTTGTGGGTCTATTTGTCTTGGTCTTAACACTGGATATTTATGGGACTGTTTACAGGTCCTTGTCCGAGGCGTTTCGCTATGGAGCATTCCAGGTGAGTTCCATTATCACGACCACGGGTTTTGTAACGGCAGATTACGGGACGTGGCCTGCCTTATCCAAGCTGATCCTGTTGACTTGTATGTTCCTCGGGGCCATGGCGGGTTCCACCGGAGGAGGCATGAAGACAATGAGAGTCATGGTAATCATAAGACATGGTTATCAGCAGGTCTTTCGCATCATCCATCCCCACGCCGTTACCACGGTAAAACTGGGTGGCAGACCCGTGCCACAGGATGTGTTGAGCAGCATCTGGGGGTTTTTTATGCTTTATCTGGGGCTTTTTGTTGTGGCCACTTTTATTATGGCATTCCTGGGGCTCGATATGGTGTCGGCCATGTCCTCGGTGGCCGCGTCCATAGGGAATATAGGCCCCGGTCTGGGTATGGTGGGTCCCACAAACAACTATCTTTCGATCCCCACGGTCGGGAAATGGGTGTTGATGTTTTGTATGCTTCTTGGTCGACTGGAGATCTATACCGTGATGGTCTTGCTTATGCCTGAATTCTGGAAGAAGTAAGGAAAGTGCGATGTAAATCCCATTTGAGAGAGCGCCTTCAAGAAACACCCGAACCCCACTCCAGAAATCTTATTATTTCCCCCGGACTTATTGAGAAGTTACGAAGTAAGTGGCGTAAGGTTTCTCCGGGATGAGGTTCTTTTGGATGAGACCGGGAAGTTGCCCCACCTTCCCGGGATAGATGTCCCACAAAACCGGCAATGACCGTTCTTAATGTTGAATTCCGTGATTAGATAGCCTTTTCTTCCGATGATGATCCTGTGGCAATTGTGGCAATAGGTCTGTGTCCCCGCATGTCCGGGGACGTTACCCAGATAAACGTATCGAATCCCTTCCTGAAGTGCAATTCCTCTCAATTTCTCGAGTGTAGCGATGGGCGTGGGCGGAAGTCTTGTGAGTTTGTATTGCGGAAAAAATCTCAGCAGATGCAACGGATAGTCGGGTCCCAGGTTTTTGAGGATCCATCCGCACATCCTCTTTGTCATCTCCGGTTTGTCAACGTAGGTGGGTACCACCAGGGTCGTCATTTCGAACCAGACGTCCTCCCTATGCAGGACCTTAAAGGTATTGAGGACCGGCAGAAGGGTTCCCCCATTCAGGGAGCGGTAGATATTGTTATCAAATGATTTCAAATTGACATTGGCGCCGTCCAGGTATTTGCAGAGGTTGGTGAGAGGTGTCCGGTTTATATAACCGTTTGACACCAGCACATTCTTGAGATTTTCCGCCCTTGCCAGTTTGGCCGTATCATACATGTATTCATAAAAAGATACGGGTTCGGAGTAGGTATAGGCAATGGCGGGTATGTTTTTCTCCTTTGCCTTCTCCACCACATCTTTTGGAAATAGTTGGGTATGACGCACCTCTTCCGGCTTTTTTTGGGAGATTTCCCAGTTTTGGCAATTGAGACACCTGAAATTGCAGCCGGTAGTAGCGATGGAAAATATCTGAGAGGTGGGGTAAAAATGATTTAACGGTTTTTTTTCGATCGGATCCACGTGGACGGAACATGGGTTCCCATAGGCAAGGGAGTAAAGCTTCCCCCCAATATTAACTTTTGATCGACATACGCTACGATCCCCAGGTTCCAGGCGACAACGGTTCGGGCAGACCTTACAACGGACGGTTGTACCATCGCTGGTATAATAAAAACCCTCGATGGACCATTCCCAGGGTTTATTGGGAGCGTCGCCTTTGAAAACATGCCCTTTTATGTCTTTACCTTTAGGGTTCTTGTTCCCAAAAAAACCGTACCCGGTGGCTGCGCAAAAAAGGGAAGAAGTCCCTAACCCAAGTGATTTCAAAAATGCTTTCCGCGTCATCATGTGGGGCATGACCAGAACCTCGCAAAATAATTACCGGTTCAATCGTTGATCCATTGAGGGCCTGCGCAAAAACGCGATCAGACTGTTTTCTTCCCAGAAAACAAAGTAACTATAGTACTGGAAATTTTTACAAAAATCAAAAAAATAACAGCAGATTTGATCCCCCAAAAAGGGATCAGGATTGCTCCTGTGGCGAGAGTCCCCACAGAAGCTCCACAGAGATCAGCGGCAAGACACCCGGCCACGGGGCTTCTCTCTTCACCAATCGTGTTTGTAACAACAGGAAACTGGAATCCACACAAAAAGGAAAAAAGAAAACAAAACCCCAGGAAGAAAAAGGGATGGAGTTCATTTCTGAAGTAGGCCACCCATACATAAAACAATAACAAGATAGACAAAAGGAGCGCCTCTGAAAAAATCAGCTTTGATCTGGTTCTGAGTTTCCAGGTGTTTCCGGCTATGGCGCCTGGGAGGAGGCCTAAGAGGAATGTGGTGATGATGGCTCCGATTTGGAGATAGATGTAGCCATAAACGACCTGGAAGGAAAAGATGATGAGCATTTCCACCCCCAGTGTGGTCAATCCAGTGGAAAAAAGGATGTATTCCTCCCGCCTCAAAAACACTATATAAATAACAGCAAAAACAAAGAGGATCACAATAAAAAGCCGGGGAGAGGTATTGTGTTTTGTAAACCATTCCTGAAATACTGTATTTGTCAGCCTTGGCTCAAAATCGGTGTTGATCTCCTCGTTTGGATCAAGACTGTCTTTTAATCTCTTGATTCTTTCCTGTGTTACGTTTCCGTAAAAAAACCCCTCGATATAGGACGTTTTTATTGATTTGGATTTGAGCCTTGCCGGGATGTCCGAGGATAGCGCTCCATCTCTGCAAATAAGATATGCCTTCTGTCCGGGAAGAAACATTATGTTTTTAAAATACAACCGCACAGTGTTATAAAGGATTGAGAGCTTTTTTTTCCGTATATCGCTGAGATAGTTCTGTGAATACCCGACACCGACCGAGAAAACACCATCTTTTTTTAAGACTTTTTTTGCAGCTGAAAAAAATTCTCTGGTAAAAAA
>SDBT01020158.1_pt1 | contig 10434 bp, 18 predicted proteins | sample 2277101 | NCBI WGS metagenome assembly SDBT01 (sample SAMN10404973, study PRJNA504765) | marine sediment metagenome | isolation source: marine sediment core GS10_PC15, 103 cmbsf | place: Arctic Ocean: Southern Knipovich Ridge | collected 2010
TTCCCGCACTATGGAGTTCATAGGTATCGTTCGGGACTTACCCGACTTCGCATAGGCCGATTCCACCGTGAGGAGCCCCGGGGCCATGTCGACCGCTCCCCAGCGGAGTGTGAGAGCCTCGCGTTGAATCCGAAGCCCGCAGTATATTCCCAGGATGCAGACGGTTCGGAGCTGGGGGTCACACGCGGCGAGAAGCCTCTCTTCCTCTTCGTCGTCGAGAAAACGGACCTTTTGTTTCGGCTCTTTGAGGAGCTTCACGGCCGGGAAGGGGCTTTCGCCGCCGAAGCGCTTTTGAGCCTTCGAAATGTTAAAGATCCGCCGCGCCGCTTGGAGCTCACGATTGACTCGGACCTTGGCGCCTTGTTTGATTCGGGCTCGCTTGTGTCCCTCGAGGGCGAAAATGGTGATCTGTGAGAGTCGTTTCCCGGCAAATGTCTTCTCAAGCTGCCGCACACTTTGGCGGTAGTCGTCGACGGTATGCTGCGAGCAGTTCGCCGCGGAGTGCTCGAGGAAGATCTCCACAGCCTTATCGAAGGTGATATCTTTCGGCGCTCCGATGCCGGATTCCCCACGAAGGACCTTGCTTCGAAAGACGGTGGCGAGCTCTTCCGCTGACTGCCGGGTGATTCCCTTCCCCAGCCGGCGTATGTACCGCTTGCCACCGATCCGCGTGTCAATCCACCATGAACCCACCAGCCGTTTTTTGTTGGCGGGCTGCTTTTTCGACGGTCGGAAGTAGATACCGTCACCGGTTTTTTTTGCTGCCATGGCTAGCCCTTCCTTTCGCTCTTGGTTCTGGCGTATCGCTCTCGCGATTCCTTCTGACGATATGATTTCCCCTTCGGGGTTTTTCTCCACTTTTCCTGAGCTTCCCGCGCTGCTTTTCCAGTGCATGCAGGGCCGCAATGTTTTTTATTGCGAGCCTCACGGTAAAAGATGCGTGAGCATATTGGGCAACGCAGAATCCGCTTGTTCCGGCACTCCTCTTTTAGGAGAAGGAGCACGGACAAGAGAAACAGATCACGGAGTGATCCGCTGGCTACCAGTAGAGCATCGAGCGGATCGGTGTGTTTCGGGCTAATTATGGGAAAGAGCGCAAACGCAATCCCCAGCGGCTTGAGCTGAGGCTGAAGCGACCATTCGAGGTGACTCTTTTCCTTTCCGTCTTTCACGATGGTTGTCAAAGGCTTCAGTTGGTCTAGCGCATCTCGAGCTTCGCGCCGAAGACTCTCAAGGTCATCGATACTAGCCTTGAGAACCTCTGCTTCATTTGGGAGCGGCGTGATGACGTTGCTCTTTGCAATGAACCGATAGACGTCACGTTTCAGCACCTCAAGGTGTTTGCCGCTCAAGCCTTTAAGATCTGCTTCTGAAAAACCCACCAAAAATTGAATCCGCTCTTCTGGCTGCATGAGGGAATTATGGCGCATCGGATTATAGTTTGTCAAATACCATTTCTGATACCGTGCTAAGTTACTGTATTTAAACAAATTAAAATCTTGACGGTACAGTTATTAAATGTTATCGTAGTACCATACTCGGAGGAGATGATGAATAGAACAATAGGGCGGCCAAAGATTCCGGAGGGCGAGCAGCTTTCGGAGAACGTTTTTTCTTGTTTGCTTCCCGAAGAGCGCCGGGAGTTTGAGATGCTTGCCCGCGAACAGTCGCGAACTCTCAGCGCTCAGTTGCGTCACTTGGTGCGGCAAGCGATTGCGGAGCGTGTGGCGAGCTAATGCCGCAACCGCCGCGAAAGAAGGCCGGCCAAGCCCGAGGCCAGCGTACCCTCAACGGCGCGACAAAAAAGGGGGTTGCAGGTATGGCTGAAAGGCTTGGATGCACAGAAAAGACTGTACGCACCCGAGCTGCCCGCGGGCTTCTCCCCTACCGGAAATGGGCTGGCAGAATTATTTTCGATGTTGCCGAAGTTGAGGAATTCCTTCGCAAGCTGCCGGGCGTAACCGTCGAAGAGGCGTTGCAGAATTTAGAGGAGCGGCAGGCATGAGCATCGAGGATCTCACCCAGGCCGAAAACGCAACCCTCCGGGCTATCAACGCGGTCGCTGGCGGTTGCTTCCGGGATCTCGTTCCGGATCTTCGAGCGGTTCTGGAGACAATCCAGAAGCGCCGAGCAGGAGAGCTCATTCGGGAAGCGAAAGCCATTCTCGAGTTGTTCATTGACGATGACCGCTTTGATCCGGAGTTGAGCGTGATGCTCGACGAAGTGGCCGAGCTCGAGGAGCGGTACCTTGGCTAGTGCCACGGCCCCTCCACAAGTTGATGGCAAAGTATCATCGACTTGCCTGCCGACCGGCGAATTCGAACCAGCGGATCTCGAGTACCTGCGCAAGCGGGGCATCTCGCCAGAGTTCGCAGCGAAAAGCCGAGTCCAAAGGCTCCATGACAACCAGGTGAGGCGGCTCAACTTTCAGGCGTCTCTCCCACTCGACCAGAGAGAACAGGGACTACAGGGCCTCTATTTCCCGTCCATCGATCCCGCCACCGGTGAGGAACGGGTAGGTCAACTCCGGACCGATTACCGATTCGAGATCCAGGGCCGGCCCGTCAAGTACCTCAGCCGGCGAGGCGAACCCGTGCGGGCTTACTTTCCGCATACAGTCACCGAAGAGAAGCTGCTCGATCCCAAGATCGATCTCATTATCACCGAATCGCCGGCAAAGGCTCTCGCCATTTCAGAGGCCGCCGAGAAGCATGGCGACAACCTGATCGCGATCGGGCTCAACGGCGTGAATTGTGGCTGGTCAAGAGCAAAGAAGGAATGGAGAGATCAGGATGGAGCCAAGAAGCAGCGATCGGTTGGGCCGGCCCGCCTCATCGAGGACTTGAAGCGCATCCCCTGCAACGGGCGAGACATATACGTAGTTTTTGACAACGACGTCGGGACCAAGAAGCAGGCGCAGGAGTACCAGAAGACAAAGGGCTGGGGTGGCTCCATCGGGGCAGAAGAAAAGCTCGCAGCTCTGTTCCGAAGCATGGGGGCGTCTACCCGGATAGTCGAGCTTCCCCATAGCGGTGTCAAACTCGGTGCCGATGATTTTCTCGTTCGCTACGGTTGGCCCGCGCTACTTCGACACATCCAAACGAATTGGGTGACGGCCCGGGACATCAACCGCCTACTGTACGAACCCCGCGGCAAATCTTGGACCATGGCTTGCTCCACTGAGTTCATGGCGCGAAAGATCGAGATACCAAAGGAGTTCGTTCAGCCTTTCATTGTCTTGAATCAGGGCGTCACGTTACTAAGCGGACCGTCCAAATTCGGCAAGAGCACGGCTGTTCTCAATCTCGCACATAGCCTTACCACAGGAGAACCATTCCTGAAAATCCACCCAACATTGAAAGCTCGCGTTTGCTATTTGCAGTATGAGATGGCCGATTGGAGCATTCAAAGCAGACTACGCAACATGGGGGCGGCTCACGAAGATCTGTGGCTGATTAATCCAGAGCCGGGCGAGCTCAAGTTCAATTTTCTCTGCGAGCAAGGGTTCAAGAAAAACGTGGAGACCGGCAATCGCGAGGAAGTCTATCGACTTGTCCGCACCCTGCAAGATCAATCCATCGGAGTACTCATCATTGATGCTCTGGGTGATTCCCTTCAAGGCTCAGAGAAAGACGAAACCGCCATGAAGGATTACTTCGCCGTGTGTCGGCTCGTCGCCCGCTCTGTCCCGTGCGCTGTCGTCCTCGTCCACCACAACAAGAAGTGGACGCAAGGCTCTGAGGAGTCACCAGAGGAGGCCTCCGGATTCAATGCCCTAACAAGAGCTCCAGATGCAATCTTGAGCTGCTTCGCGAGGCGCCGGACCGATGACACATTCCGATACAAAATGCTCTACACGCTCCGCCACGGGCCCGCACCCGAACCCATAGAGCTCCTTCGCGATGGGGGGAATTCATTGCGGTGGAGAGCAGTGCCATGGACCGACGGTAGCGCGAACCTCGAGAGGCCCCTCCAGGTGCTCAAGAAGCAAGGCGGACCGATGTCAACCGATGCCGTTGCCAAGACCCTTGGTAAGCACCGGACCACCGCCATGAGGCATCTGAAACAGCTCGCAACGCAGGGTCTCGCAGCGGAAGTCAGGCCCGGTTGGTGGGTGATCGAAGGGGTGAAAGATGAGTGATTTTAGAAATGTGCGTGCACTCATCGTGCACTCAGTGCAACCCCCGGTGCACTCAATGCACTCAACGGGGAAAGTCATTGTTATCAAGAGACTTACGGAAGAGTGCACTTGCACTCACATGGTGCACAACCCGCCAGAGTGCAAAGTGCACCCTCCCTCTTATAGGAGGGTGCACTGCACTGGCTCGCAGGGGAGGCAGATGGAGGCTTGAAATGATGAAAGTGTTACCTTTCTACACACTCGAGACCCCGGCAATATATTGCGACAGACACGTTTGGATTCTGGCGCGGTTTCACCCCCTGAGTGGAACCACAACCCACCGGTGCCGGCGCTGCGGCCATGAGAAGACCGATCGGGCAATCCACATGCTTCATTCCAGGCTCGACTTGTACTCACGGTGGCAAGCATGACCGACGAAAACGCAGTCACCCGCGCCGGCGACATGAGCCGATCTGAAATCCTGCAAGCGATCGAGCGCCCGGTTCCCCGCCCCTGCCCAGAGCACCGGTGGAGGACGGTGTCCTTCGATGTGCTGACCCGGCGCGAGGTGCAGCGATGTCTCGTGTGTGGGGAATTGGAGACAGAGTCATGAGCGGGCGAGGAGAGAACAGCCGCGGCGCCGTGAAGGATCGCAAGGCGCAGGAGCGGCGCGAAAAGCGCCAGGAAAAGTTGGCGCGCAAGAGGGCGAAAAAGAAGGCCAATGGCAAAGCTAACGCTTGAGCAGTACGCCGGCAGGCTGGAGAAGGCCGAAAAATAGGAGGAAGAAAATGTCAAGACGTAATCGATTCGTCCAACCAGAAGCGGTGAAGATCGATCTATCCGGTGAAGATTGGATAGAAATCAAGAAGAAATTAACGGTGGGCGAGACTCGCCGGATGCAGCTCGCTGGTATCAAGATGACCGGCAAGGCTGGCCAAGCACAGATGGAGATGACCGTCGATGTCGAAGCGCTCAGCATGGCCAAGGTGTCGGTGTATCTGCTCGACTGGAGCTTTGAGGATGCCGAAGGGCGGCGGGTGGAGCTATCTCGCGAATCCATCGAGGCGCTGGACGAGGAAAGCTACCAGGAGATCACAGACGCTATCGACAAACACGCAGGGGCGATGGAAGAGGAAAAAAAAGTTACCCCGAAGAGTACTGGACCACGATTGAAAACGATCTCGCCCTGATGGAGCGAATGCACTGGAGCTATGAGGATCTGATGATGTTGCCCCAGGAGTATTTCGAAGCGCTGATTGAGAAGCTGACGGGCAGCCAGGAAGGGTGAGGCAAAGCGATGAGCCGTAACTTATTGAAAGCAGGGGGGGGGATCAAGATCGTCCCAAAAACGGGACGCCGGCCAGACCGCGCTTGGCCAACTTCTGCAAGTCGCGATACGCAGATCGGTTTTCCCAGGAGGTTTGAATGCCTAGACGACCAGTACCGACAAGATTGAAGTTAGCTAAAGGAAATCCAGGTCGGCGCCCAATAAATAAGAAAGAGCCAAAGCCCAAGACGTCGGCAATCCCGAAACCCGCGGCTTATCTCGACTGCAACGCCAAAACATTCTGGCGCCAAAACGCGAGTGAGTTGCACAGGCTCGGTTTGCTGACAGTTATCGATACGCTGGCGTTCGAGATGATGGCCAGCGCCCACTCGTTGGCTCGGCAGGCTCGTGAGGCGTTAGAAAAAGAGGGCCATGTCATCACGGTGACCGGTAGCAGCGGGCAGCCTCGCGCCATTATCAACCCGTGGTTTTACATTTTCACCTCGCAAAGCAAATCTCTGCTCGCACTATTTGCAGAATTTGGCATGACCCCGTCAAGCAGATCGCGGATCTCGGCGACACCACCGCAAGAAGAGCAGAATCCCTTCGCCGACTTCGAGCCCAACACCCCGACTTTTGACAAATTTCGGAGGGATAAAAGACGGAGTAAAAAAACATGACTGAATACGCAGAGCTCGCTCGATTCGTCGCAACATCTCAGTGGGCGATCCTTCCCTCGAGCCTCGAGATGATCGTTTCGTTGACGCAAAAACTAATCGCCACGCCAAAGACCCGGGCAGAAATTCAAGAACTCAAATCGGAAATCCAAGCCGCTACCGGCAGGCAGCGCCGGGAACCCCGGCAAGACGGCGGCAAGGTGGGTGTCGTCCCAATAATAGGCGTCATTACTCATCGCCCTACCTTGCTTTCCTTCTTTTTCGGTGGCACGTCCACCATGGCGATGCAATCTCAGATTCGGGAACTTGCTTCCGACAAGACCGTCGAAACCATCGTGCTCGATATCGACAGCCCGGGCGGCGTCACCGATGGTGTTACCGAGCTCTGGCAAGTAATCTACGAGGCCCGCCAGAAAAAGAAAGTCATCGCCGTCGCCAACACAATGGCAGCTAGCGCGGCTTACTGGCTCGGCTCGGCAGCCTCGGAATTCGTCGCCACACCATCCGGCTCTGTGGGCTCTATCGGCGTGATACATGTGCACGCTGAAGAAACAAAGCTCCTTGAAAAAGCCGGGATTAAAGTCCACGTCACCGCAGCCGGTAAGTTCAAGGGCGAAGGAAACCCGTTCGAGCCTCTCACCGACGAGGGCAAGCAGAACATTAAAAAGCGCGTCATCGAGGTTTACACAATATTCGTCAAGGACATCGGCCGAGGCCGCGGCGTGGCGTTGGCCAACGTGCGGCAAGGCTTCGGAGAGGGGCGGATGCTCGGGGCCAAGGAAGCCAAAGAGCTCGGCATGATCGATCGGATCGCGACATTCGATCAAACTGTCGGGTTTCTCGCAAGCGGCCAGAGCGCCGACATGGAGTTCCGCCGCCGGCGAGCACTTGCACTCGCAGCGGGGCCCGTCACCAAAAAAGAGAAACCTACATTTAAACCGAGTGCCGAGCTCCTTCGCGCAAGGCGACGGCTGGCGAAAAACCAGGCAAAGCAAACTGAAATGGAAAAATGGATTGGGAGGACAACATGATTATCGAATCTGCGAAAGAGCAATTGTACGAGTTTTTCCGCACCTTCCCCGGTGTTGGAATTCTGATCGAAAAAGACAATGAGGCAAAGAGAAAACGGGCGGTGGCGCTACTCACCGAACGCTCGGCCCTCGTGAAGGTCAGCGCCTCAGCCACGGGTGAGGCAAGAAAAAGAACCGGGGCCGCGACGACCCGCCTCCTCGCGGCTCGATCGGAGCTGAAGAAAGCACAACAAGCATACGGCAGCGCTTGCTCCGGCGAGCACGGCGTCATCAGCCACCACAGCCGGGGGATCGACAAGATCGATCTGGAACTTGAAGAGCTAGCCAAGCCCGCGAGTAAGGAGCTCAAGCGAGAAATCGAGAAGCGCGAGCGAGTTTTATGTTCCGCCACCCGAGTCACCGCGAAGGAACACGATGACGCGGTTGTCGAGGTGGAGAAACTTCGCGGTCTCCGGGACCGACTCAACGGCGCTCATCTCCTGCCGAACCTCGAACAAACAATTTCCACAATCCAAAGTGAATTGAGAAGGAGTGCATAGCAATGCCAATCTCACTGACCAGACCAGAAACAACTTTCAAATCCGCGGGTGAATTCTTGCGCGCTGTCCGATCTTCAGACGTGCATAAGCGGATCGCGGACCCACGGCTTATCCCGCTCCAGGCGACCGCGGGCTCCGACGAAGGCTCGACCATCTCGGATCCTCACGGCGGATTCATGGTGCCGCTCATCCACGTCGGCGAAGGGATGCTTTCGTCGGCGCTCGAATCCGATCCGGCGTCGCTGTTAGTTACGCGCATCCCCATGCCAAGCGGCGAAGTTGTCCTGCCGGCACGCACGGACAAAAATCACACGACTTCGATATCGGGCGGCCTGATCGCTGGCCGGAAGCTCGAAACCGTCGCGGCAACATCGAGCAGGATGCAGATGGAGCAGGTAAAACTCAAGGCAAAAATGATGTACGGCTACAGCTTCGCGACCTCCGAGCTTGTGGATGATTCTTGGGTTGCGTTTTCCTCGCTGCTTGAGCGTGGCTTCCGCGACGAGTTCGCCGGCAAGATCCTCGACGAGCGCATCAACGGTTCGGGCATCGGTGAAATGCTGGGCATTCTGAAATCGGCTGCTCTGATTTCCGTTTCCGGCAGCCAAACCGCCGACACCATCAAATTCGCGAATTTAGCCGGGATGCGTTCAAGGTGTTGGCACTACGGCGAGGCGATCTGGATGTGCAACCATGACACGTACAACGAGTTGTACCAATGCGACTCAGGCGGCGGCAACCCGGCCATTGCGCCGGCTATAACTCCGGGCCGCGATGGCAGCGCTTCGGAGCTGTGCTTGGGGAGGCCGATTTATAGCTGCGAGTTTTGCGCGACGTTGGGCGATGTCGGCGACATCATCCTCGTCAACTGGCGCGAGTATCTCGAAGGCACAAGACAGCCGTTTTCTTCAGATTCCTCGATCTACGTCCGATGGATGGAGCATGAAACGGCATTTCGGTTCTATTTGAGAAATGACGGATGCCCCTGGTGGCGAGCGGCGCTAACGCCGGCCAAGTCTTCAACCACGCTCAGTCCTTACGTGACCTTGGCGGCACGTGCATGATCCTGCGGATGGGCGGTGGCCTCTCCGTCACTGAGAGAGAGTGGGGATTCGGATACTTCACCTACTCTCCGCCCCAGCACTGGAAGGGGCTGGCGCGTTATCGTCAGGCGCGCCAGTTCCTTAAAAGAAAATGAAAACGACAGAGCAGCGAGCAAGAGAGACCCTCGAGGCCCATCGGGAAATGTTTCCCAAGTTGTCGGACATCGAGTTCGATAACCGGATCCGGTCGTCAACCGAGCTTGTGGATTACCTGGTTTTCACCTTCCATCAAACGGGGGTCTCAAAGTTGCTGGCTGAGTCATTCGCTGAAAAAGCCGAAGGCATCCCTAAGCAAATGCTTTCTTCGCTTTTCATCGAAGCGCTCTGTCACGCGATCGACGAAGTGGACGAGTGTCCCGTCTTACCAAAGAACTAGGAGAGATCCATGCCAGACAGAGAAAAGCAAATCGCCGAGCTCGACCGCAAGGCCGAAGAGGCCGAGAAGAAGGCCTGTAGCTGCATCGAAAAGTTCGCATTCAACCCTGGAGACGGGGCGTTAAGAAAAGAGATCGTCCGCTTGATTCAGGAGCTCGAGACAAACAAGCGACAACACTTCCAAATCTACAAGGCCGGCCTGGAAGACATGATACGAACCGCCGAAGCTCGAATCAATGAGGATCTGGCAAAGATCAAAAAACTCCGGAAGCAAATTCGAAGAATAAGGTAAAGCAATGGCATCATCACGGGATATCGAAGCAGTACTCGTTCTGAAAGATAAAATTTCTTCTCAACTCCAGACCGCCAACAAAAATCTCAAGGACCTAAACAAACAGGTAGTGCGAAATCAGAAAGAGCTTGAGAAGGTCCAGAAAAACACCAGCTTCCTAAGCCTCGCCAAAGGCATCATCGGCGCACAGGTAGCCATGCGGGCCGCGTCTGCCGCTTTCCGCGAGCTAGGCCAATTTGTCACCGGGTCAGTTCGTGCCTCTTCGGAATTCAACGACGCTTTCACCAAGTCCACTGCCATCATGGGCGATCTCGCCGACACCATGAAGACTGAGATGGTTTCGGCGGCGGTAGAGGTTTCAAAGACCACCACGTTCTCTGCAACGCAAGCGGCTGAAGCCTATTTCTTCTTGGCTAGCGCCGGATTAAACGCTGCCCAAAGCATCGGCGCCCTTCCACAGGTGGCGGCGTTTGCTCAGGCCGGATCGTTTGATTTGGCACGCGCTACCGATTTGCTCACAGACGCACAGTCCGCGCTTGGCTATTCGAGCACGGATACAGCAGAGAACATGAAGCAGATGGCTCGTGTGTCCGATGTTCTCGTGCTCGCCAACGTCAAAGCGAACGCTAGCGTCGAGCAATTTGCTACAGCCTTGACCCAAAAAGGCGCCACCGCCTTACGCACGGTAAACAAAAGCCTCGAGGAGGGCGTTGCTGTTCTGGCGGTCTGGGCCAACCAGGGAATTAAGGGGGAACAGGCGGGCACGGCGCTCAACCGAGTGATATTGGATTTGACCAGCAAGGCCAACAAGAACGCGGCGGCATTCAAGAAAAACAACATCGCCGTCTTTGATTCTACCGGCACCATGCGCAATATGGCCGACATTGTCCAAGATCTGGAAAAGCGTATGGGGGGCATGAGCGACCAGCAGAAGAAGGCAACCTTTCAGATGCTCGGGTTTGCCGATAAGTCTTCTGTGTATATTTCGAGTTTGATTGGACAATCGGAAGCAATAAGAGAATACGAGGCG
>SDBT01020159.1_pt1 | contig 10434 bp, 13 predicted proteins | sample 2277101 | NCBI WGS metagenome assembly SDBT01 (sample SAMN10404973, study PRJNA504765) | marine sediment metagenome | isolation source: marine sediment core GS10_PC15, 103 cmbsf | place: Arctic Ocean: Southern Knipovich Ridge | collected 2010
GATGGGCGACACAATGATGGGCAGCTCTCAGAGGCAGAAAGACATTCAGCTACAAAGCCCGGAACAGCAACAGTTATTTAGTCAGATTTTACAACAAGTAGGTGGAGATGCAGGAGGATTATTACAAAATCTTATGCAGCCTATGTCGCAAGAGGATATGCAATCTACATTTCAGCAAACTTATGTAGATCCTGCTATGCAAGCAATGCAACAGCAAATTATTCCTGGGATACAACAGCGTTTCGCTGATGCAAATGCGGGAAGCTCATCGGCTTTAAATCAAGCATTAGCGCAAAGTGCTACTGATCTTTCCACTAATCTAGGCGCACAATTTGGCCAATTTCAACAACAGCAACAAGGACAGCAATTAGGGGCTTTGAGTCAATTTCTTCCTCTTTTAAATCAACAAACTTTTCAACCTCATTTTCAAGAAAGACAGGGAATTGCAGGACCATTAGCGCAGGGAACAATGCAAGGAATAGGAACAGCGTCTGCTGCTGCAATATCATCTGAAAAGGTTAAAGAAAATATCAAAGACTACAACAAGTCAACAGAAGTCTTAAAGGATTTAACAGTCAAACAATACGACTTTATTCAAGAAGCAGGAGGTAAAAAAGATAAAGTGGGATTGATTGCGGAAACCTTACCATCAGAGTTAACGGAATGGATAAACGGGATTTTACACGTAGATCTTTACGGTCTAATGGGACTTATGATTAATACTATTCAGGATTTGAATAAAAAAGTTTTGAAATTGGAGGCTAGATAATGGTATCACCGCTTATTACTAGAGATCTTTCAGGATTGCAGCAAGGTTTATCTCAAGGCTTTAATTCTCTCAATACAGCTTTAAGTCAGGCTCTAGCTCAACGACAAGAGACACAAAAAGAGCAAACCGATGAAACAATATTGCAAACTGCATTGAAAGAATATGGAGATAAAACACTAACGGCAGCCGAATTAATATCAGTGACAAAAGGACAGACACCTGCAACAAAGAAATTAATTTTTGATCTTTATGCCCCAACAATAAAAGCTGAAGGAGTAGAGAGGGCGAGACAAGAAGAAAAGAAAACAATTTATGGTGATAAAGGAGATAAACCTGCTTTAGATCCTTTAGATCCTAATGTACCACAACCACAAATAGAAGAAGAAAAACCTGTTTCAGATGTTACTATTGATGCACCTGATGGAAGATCATTATCAAGAAATCAAATTAAGCAATTGATATCTTCACCTTATGTTTCGACAAGAGAGGAGGGTAAAGCATATCAAACAGAATTGAATGAAGCAGTGAAGCAACAGAATATTACAAATAGAGATATCAAAAAGAAAAATCAACAAGTAATAGATAAATTCTCTGAACCTTATCAAGATGCTTCTCTCCTTGCCTCAAATGTAAATCGAATGAAAAGGGTAAAACGAATTATTAAAGATAATCCAAAGGATTTCGATAGACCTTTTTGGGCTACAGGCATGCAAGCATTATTAACCTCTACAGGAAAAGAAAATATTTCAGAGTTATTTAAAAATGCAAATCAGCAAAAAGTTTTTTCTGAATTAAGACCATTTTTAGCACCGAAAGATATTGGGGGAAGCAACCCATCAACCCGTGAAGTAATGATAAATTATGAAACATTGGTAGGACCATTAAAGGGTTTAGAAGCGAATGAATATATCGCTGATTTACTTCTTAATGAAGCTGAGATCTTACAAAAACAAGGGGTATATGTAAATAAATTTCGGGATGATGGATTTACATTTTCACAGTTCCAAAGAAGAATAGAAGAAAATATGAAACCTTTCAGAGAAGAAAGGCAGCAATCGATGGAAAACTTGCAATTAGCGCATCAAGTTAGATCTACAATGAAATTTCAAGTCGCCCCAGAAGGTACGGTTTTTATGTACGATCCTAAAACAAGAGAAAAACGTACTGTCAAAAAAGAACAAAGAAAATCTGCTGAAAAAAGAGGATTAATTTTTATAAAATGAATGCTGAATATAATCCAGAAGATTCCGAAATTATTGGCACTTTTGATCCTTCTCAATATGGAGTAGAAGAAGAAATTCAGGAATATGATCCTACACAATCCGAGATAATAGGAGAGGCTACCTATTTAGATGAATTAAAATCTGCAAGTCGAAAAATATCTGAAAAAGCATCAGGATATGCCCAAAAAGCTTTAGATCCTGGTAATTTAATAAGAAAAATTAAAGAAAATCCTGATTTACAAAGAGCAGCCTATCAAATTCCAGGAGGAGTAGCAAAAGCCTTAACATTTCCATTAGATTTATGGCAAATGTCAGGTCTTTTAGATCAGGATGAACTAGAAAACTTAAGAAAAGTTCACTTTAGAGAGAAAGGTTATGCATTAGATGAAGAATCTTTAATGCAAGCTCAAGAGACAGCACAGGCCACAGTCCCTACACAAGAAAATATTGAAGAACTTATAGAAGAGAAAACGGGAATTCAATTAACACCGAAAACTAGGACTGATAGACTTCTTAGGTTATTTGGAAGTACAGCAGGATTTAAACCTGGAAGTATAGGAAAAAAATTAGTATCAGGAGGAACGGGAGCAGGTATATCACAAGGATTAGTGGAATTAGGAATACCAGAACAGGCGGCCGATCTTGTAGGAATGGGGGTAGCACTTTCAGGTATACCGGAAAAAATGATACCAAAAACAGTTAAAGAAATGACTGGAAAAGTTGTAGATAAAGGTGTAGGAGGATTTAAATCAGGTATACAGAGAACAGGGAAAGCAGTAGAGAAATTTGAAGAAAGTGCATTAGAAGGTTTTAAACGTCTAAGTCCGGAAGAACTAGAAGCAAAAGCAATAAGTGGTGATGGACCATCACCAGATTTACCACCTACATCCTATGAAACAGCAGGTGAACTGTTAGAAATAGGTAAGGGTAAAGATATAGCAGCTCAAGAGGCTTTAAAGGCTCAACAACCCCCCGAATCCTTGGGAGGAATAAGACCGGAAGCTACTACAGAAAGAGGCGCACCTTTAGAGAGGGGAAGAGTAACACGAGGCGCAGAGGATTCTGGTATTAGGCCAATTGCTCAAAGACCGACAAGAGCAAATCTAAAGGATCGAGTATTATACGAAATTTTTCCTTGGGATACTCCTAATACAGCAAGAGTAGGAGAGGTATTAAAGAATCAACTTATGTCTCATGACCACAGAGCATATAGAAATGTTAATGAAAGATATGCTATTTCCAGAGTAGCAAATGAAGGCGTAAATCAGATTCATGCTCAATTAGTAGATGAAATTATTGAATTAACTTCTGATATTAGAGAAATACCACAACCTTCCGGAGTACAGAATCAATTATTACAAGCAGCAGATGAAATTCTTGATTCATTAGTTGTAAGAATGGAAGATGGAACTATTACAGGATATAGAGAAATTTCTAATCAAGTTTTAATTGATCAAATACAAAGTTTAAGACAAAGAATAGACTTTGATTTTGCACATGGACAACCGAAAAATATCTTTCGTCCTTTAATAAGAGAAATACAAGATAGTGTGGTTAGGGTAGCTCAACAAAGCGGAAATGCACAAGCTGCAAATGCGCTTCTCGATGCTAATGCAGCATATAGAGAATGGACGACTACGTATAATAATAAATATATCAATCCATATCGTGATTTAAGTAATAGAGATTTTTCTAAATTATATAAAAGTTTTAATGAAATAGATAATTTTGTTGTTATAAGAGATATTATAGGAAATACAGCAGAAGGAATGGAGGTTATAGGTGTAGCTCAAAGAGATATAGCAGAGAAAGCACTAAAACCATATTTAGAAAAACCTAGAAATATTGATCGATCATCTTTTGATAGAACACTTAGAGAATTAGAAATAACCCACGCACCTAGTCAGATTCAATCAATAAGAAATGAATTTAGAGATAGGCGAGTAAGAAAAATTAAACCATCTAAAGACATTAGTAAAGAATTGCAAGCATTAGAAAAATTCTCAAAAATGACACCCGAAAATATACAAAAAAAAATGGATTCAAGAAGTGGAATACAAGAACTTACAGAACAATTCACTCGACCAAAAGAAAAAAAGATCTTTGAACAATTCAAGCAGGAAAAAATACAAGAGATTTTAAGAGGTGGAAAAGTTAAAGCTAAGTATACAGGTGAAGATTTGCAAAAAGTTCTTAATGATAGAAAAAATTACAATTTGATGGAAGAACTTACCTCTCCAGAAGATACAGCAAAACTTTTAGAATTATCTGAGGAAATAGGCGATAGATTTTTTACACTAGAAAATGCCAAAGATTTTGGTACAAAGCTTATGAAATGGAAATTCTTTAGATGGTTACTTTTAAGATCTTAATTTCACTCCTTAATTTTCCACAATTTTTTGTCGTCAGGATTAAGAAACTTATTAATAGACATACGTACAAGATTGGATATTGATATTCCCCTTTCAGCACATTCTATTTTAATTAACCTATGTTCCTCGGTAGATACAAGTAATTGCAATCTCTTTAACCTTTTCATATGAGTTTATGATCACATATATAACATTTAATTGAAAGTAAAATAAAGATTATTGTAAAATAAAGAGAAACGGGAGAAAGTTATGGGGGGTAGAATTAACCCAACATCGCATCGTGGGACTGTTGCACAAGTTAATAAAACGGGCAAGACAACTCAATTCGCTACAGGGAATGCTACATTGACGGCAGGAACGGTAAATATAAGCACACCATTTATTAATTCGAAATCTATTGTTCTTTTTGGGCGTACTTCTATTAATGCTTCGGTAGCTATCGGTCAACTACAGGCTTTGAATCTCACGCCAGGAGATAAGTTTACCGTTACATCATTTGATGCAGCAGCAGCAACAGAAACCGATGATGTATCAATATTTAACTGGCTAATAGTAGGGGGTTAAGATGGTTGGAAAAGGGAATCCTTTAGCATATACAGGAAATATTTTATCTACTTCTCTTCGAGCAGGGGATAGGTCATTAAATCGAACAGGAGAGGCAACACTGCTTTCGGGAAGTGTCGTTGTATCCTCGCCTGATCTAAGATCTAATATGCAAATTTTTGTGAGTAAAAAAACACAACTGGGTACAGCAGCAGGAATTATAGCAGCAATTGACAGACTAGAAGGAAAAAACTTCAAGATAGTTTCGCAAGATGCTTTAGCTATGATAGAAACAAATGATGATTCAATTATTAATTTTATAATTGTCAAAGCTACGGAGGATTAATAATGGTACGAGATAGAAACCCCCTAGCCTATACAGGAAGAATCCAGGCAAGAACGGATTTATACGGAGACGATGAGCGTCCTATCAGTGGTACAGCAACACTAGTACTAGGAGTGGCTACAGTCGCTCTAACGCAAGTAAAAAGCAATTCCGTAGTTGTACTAAGCACAGCCGATCCGAACGCCTCTACGGCTCTAGGAACTCCATTTGTGGTAGCAACCCCAGGGGTAGGATTTACTATTACCTCACTAGATGCAGCATTACCCTCAACAGAGGTTGGAGATTTATCAGACATAAGTTGGATGGTATTCACACCCGAGGTTAATTAGTGGGTTATCAAAAGATAAGACCATCAGGGTATTTAAGTCCTGATTTTATATTGAAAGTCATACAAGGAAGGGCAGGAAGATATTTCGCATTTACAAAATTTGCCTCTAATTCTGCTGTAGGTCTTTCGGAAGAGGATATATGGGGAACGGGTGGTGTCATGCAGTATTTAACAACTGCTGAAACCATGGATCTTGTAAGTAGCTCAGCGAATGATACACTAGGAGGTACAGGAGCAAGAACTGTACATATTATAGGTTTTAACAATGATTTCAATTTTATCAGGGAAAATGTCAATTTAAACGGTCTCACACCAGTAACTACAATTACAAATTTTTTAAGAATATTTAGATTAACTGTATCGTCAGGAGGTTCATTAGAGACAAATGACGGAGATATTACACTAACAGCAACTACATCAGGATTCAATCAAGGAACAGCTATAGCAGGAGATGGGAAGACATTACAATCTCAATTTACAACTCCTAAAGGATTTTATGGAGCCGTAACAGGTTGGGCAATGTCAGATTTAAATAATGACCAAATAAGATTTAGAATGAGAGTTAGAGAGGATGGGGGAGTTTTTGTAATACGCCGTCAATTAGAAATTTTCCAATCAGCTTTTGAAGATGTTTTTCAAGTACCTTTTTTAATACCTCCAAAAACTGATATAAAGATAACTGCCTTTTCTACAATGGCGGGAGGGATGAATGTAACGGATGCATCTTATGGAATGATTTTAGTAGATGAACGGGAAGTCCAATCAGTATTAGATGAGGACATAGCATGACAATATATGACCCTACCCGTCCATTAGATTTTCAAAGTGCAGACTTTTCTTTGCGTTTGGGCGTAGGAACAGGAGGAAGGTGGAACGCAGGTTATAGATCTTCCTTTGATTTAGATGTCGATAATATCCCAAGTTTAGTATGGCCTCCGTCAGTTGCGTTAATATTCCAAGCGATCGAATCAACGGTTTCGTTAGTTAGTACAGATGCAGCCGACACACTTTTAGGAACCGGAGGGCGAAGGATTTTACTTACAGGTTTAGACGGTAATTTTAATTCCATTTCAGAAATTTTAGAAATGGACGGACTAACTCCTGTAATAAGCATACTTTCATATCTAAGAATTAATTCAGCCGTAGTACTAAATGTAGGAACAGCAAATCAAAATGTAGGGGATATTTCTATATCAAGTGTTGGTACAACAGATTTAATGGCTTTTATCGGAACGGGCCTAGGAAAACATCTCAGTCCGGTTATAACCGCTCCAAATAATCTATGGTTGGGTATTACAAACTTTTGGGCAGAGGTTGCGGGAGATGACACACTAGAAGTTTTGTTTCAATCGCGTCATGTGGGGGATTCATGGCGATCAATTGTAGCAATCATAGTGCCTAATGCGGGAAATGTTGGGAGAAACTGGAACGAGACATCCCCAGTGATGATACAACCAACTTCTGATGTTAGAATAGTAGCAAATAAAATAGGTGAAGGCCAGGCTACTAGTTGCTCTGTAGGATACAACTTTTTTACAATTGACAGTCGAGAAGTACCTTTAACCGATGACCTGGCGAATATATAGGAGAAACAATGACAACGAGCAGACAAAGAGAAAATCGCCCGATGAAATTCGGAGAACGAGACCGTAGGGTATTTATTGTTAATGACGGTGAGTTATCAATTCGAGCGCAAAACGATGCTAACGGAAATGCGCTATTTATTGGTAAAGCCATTGTAGGGACAGCAGAGGGCGACTCTAAGTGGCAGATATCCTTCCAAGCATATGATGGAAGTGACGCGCTTACAAGCAAGACCTGGGCGCAAAATAGCGAAGGAAATGCCTCAACAGAATATGAATTTTCGTGGACGGATCGAGCTACGTTCACTTATTCTTAAAGGAATTACAAATGCCATTAAAACTTAACCCAGACACGGGACTTTTAGATCTATCAGGAGGGGGAGGAGGAGGAACATCCCTAAGTGATACTGAGACAATAATCTACGATGAATTTATCGGTCACATAACAACAGCAACAAGCAGTTTAGAAGGATGGTTGCAATTCAGTACTTCAGGTACTTTTAACAGCTCGAATGCATCAGATAATTCTGGTCACCCTGGGGTTTGGTCGATAGGAGTCACTACAGCAGCTAACAGTTTTTATATGGCCAGAGGCGAAACAAACGGTATAGGTGGGTTGATTATAGGCGGTGGGGCTATAAGATGCGATTTTGTAGTTCATCTAGGAGCTTTATCTACAGTTACCGAAGAGTATGAGGTGTGGATCGGACTTTTAGCAACTTCACGTGGCACTCCAGAAATGGGAAACGATGGCATAGGTTTTGAATATCAAAGATTAAATTCGACAGACTGGTCGCCATTTTCAATAGCGAGCAGTTCAAGATCAGACGCAACAGGAGGGACACCCACGGCTGTGGCAGCGGACTGGGTAACTCTGAGATTTGATATTAATGCAGATGGAACAAATATTGATTTTTTTATAGACGGTGTAGATGCAGGATCAATAACAACAAATATCAATACATCCGTAGGGGTGCTTCCTGTTTTTAAAATTTTTAAAATTGCAGGTACAGAATTACGATTTCTGGATTTTGACGCATTTAGATATTTTCAAAAACTGACAAATGTAAGGATGTTTTAACATGGTTAGATTTGGAGTACCAGGACAAAATGTAAATTCATTAGCCTATGTGGATAGTCGTTTATCGACCGTTCCCGTAATTTCAGCCCCTAGACGGCCATTAGTTACAGATAAAAGGCTTCCGATGTGGTGTGAATGGAGGACAGACAAAAATTCACAGTCACCAGTAGAAGAAGGGGAATTTTACAAGCTTATTCGGTTTGAATCTAACGGGGATGCAACATGGATAAGAATTCTTACGTCAACAACTCCCCCTATTATTTCAGTAACAGGAGATGAAGGCGGTGCAGTAATAGCAGATGTAGCAGGCAATATCAATTTTCAGGGAAATGTGGTTGCGACATTAGCAAATTCTAAGCCTGTATTTTTTGATGGAAATATTGGATCTTTTTTACAAGATTGTGATGTTCAATTATCAGGACTTGTTGCCCCTACACCTGTAAATACAGATGGTGTCGGGTTAGCATCGTTTAATAACACACAATTTACAAAAGATGCCACTTCTGGAATGATTTCAATAATAGGAAATACTTTTGAATGGGTAGAGGAAACAACAGATACTAGAGCATTAAATGTTAACCAAGGTGTTATCGGAAACTTTGGTACAATGATAACAATGACACTACCAGGAATCGCTTTACTAGGTGAAAAGATGTGTTTTATACAAAAAGGCGCAGGAACAATTAGAATTGCTCAAAATGATGGTCAAACGATTCATACAAATGTAGCAGATACCACAACAGGGACAACAGGTAGAATAGATACAATAGACCAGTGGACAAGTTTTTGTTTGATATGTGTGACAGAAGACACAGATTTTTCTTTGGAAAGAGAATCACACGGACCATTAAGTATAACCTGAAATTAATTCAAGGAAAATTATGTCAATCAGACCCACTTTAATCTCAAATCCAGCACAAATTATTTCAGGTTTGAATCAACTTCCATTGGATAGAGGATTTGAACAGTTTACTCATTGCGTAGAATCTCCGCTTCTTACATATAATATTTTAGAGGATAATGCGACAATATTAAACGAAAATGCATTCCCAAATACACAAGGCGACCATCCAGGAAATTGGAGATTGCGCTTAGGTAATAATTTACCCTCAAGTGTTGTTTTACAAAATAGTGCTTCTTCAACATCTCAAAATAGTTTTAGACTTGCAGGAGGTACTTGGGTGTATGAAGTAGTTTGGAATGTAAGAGAATTATCAGCAACAGGTGGTACTGATTATATTCTTTTGGCCGGACTAGTGGATATAGCAGGACTTGATCCTATTGATGGCGGGGTGTTTTTTGAATATGATGAATCAACTAATGTAAATTGGGTGGGTGTAACAGAATCAGCCACAACTAGAACAAATGTGGATTCAGGGAGTGCAGTCACAAAAGATGCCTGGGTAAAATTACGATTTGAAATAAATGCAGATGCCTCTTTAGTTGAATTTTTTATTGATGATGTTTCTGTAGGTACGTCAACGACAAATATAACAACAGACTCACTTCAAATGATGATTCGTGCTGTTAAAAGTTTAAATGGAGGCACTACGGATTTAGTTTACCTAGACTATATTTATCTCAGGAACGAGTTAACAACGCAAATATAGGTATTTAAATGTTTAATTTAAAACAATTAATAAAAAAATATATATTCAAAAATCACAAGAGGTTAAAAGTTTTTATCATGAAGTTTATTGCAGCAATTTTTGTAATAGCTCTATTTCTAGGTGGCTGTCATTATATAAATGATCAGTTAGGGTTAGAAGATGATCACCCAATCGAGCAAATGACAGAAAAGATCTTGAAACATAAAACAGGTCTTGATATAGACTTAACACCATTTTAAAAATTCCATATTGATCCAAATTACACCCATGCGGACCGGATCGTACCATCTTTCACCAAACCAAATCAAACGCCCATGAGGGCTTTTTTTCATTTATTTAAATTCATATTTCATATATCATATATTCCTTATCTATTCCGATAGGTAGGAAAAACCTCACCGTATTGAATCACACCCTAGCAGGGCTAACTATATCGTACCTGAGACAGATCCAAATCAAACGCCCACGAGGGCAATAAAGGAAAAATATGAAAAGATATGAAGTTAAAGTTAAAGGGGTTACACCTTTAATCATGCATAATGTTCAAGGGGCAAATCCCATGAATAAATATACTAAAGA
>SDBT01020160.1_pt1 | contig 10434 bp, 18 predicted proteins | sample 2277101 | NCBI WGS metagenome assembly SDBT01 (sample SAMN10404973, study PRJNA504765) | marine sediment metagenome | isolation source: marine sediment core GS10_PC15, 103 cmbsf | place: Arctic Ocean: Southern Knipovich Ridge | collected 2010
TGGATGTTAAGTGTTTTTTAATTTTTTTCTGCAAGTTGGGCAATAGGCTTTTTTACCTCTAAATAGCCAACCACATTTTTTCATGTCGGCTTTATATTCTTTAATTGTTGCGTATTGACTATCTCCCGAACATGCCTCATATCCATCACATTCACAATCTGGATGGCGACCATCACAATAGAGATATGTAACTATACTAAATGGCATTATTTTATAGTTCCAATAATAGCTACTTTGTAAACAACCTTCTGCGGGGGCCACTCTAAGGTTACACCCAGGTTTTTCATCGTGGCGGTTACGTTGACTCCCATTGCTTCCGGGCAGTAGGTTGTTTTCCAAATTCCTGTGCCTTCGAGGTAATATTCCACGTTATAATCCTTTCTGAATGAGAGGGCTGTTGATTAGGAGGGTTTGTAAGAGGTCAAGAGGGAATTCGTCGAGGTGGATGTTGTAAGATAGTCGGGGGTTTCCTCGGTAGAGGATGATCTTAGTAGTATCCTCGGTTAGGATGATTGTGTCTCCGAAATTTATATTGGGATGGATACTGGCGTAGAGGAAAAATTGGGCGTTCACGCCGGTCCTGAGGCATGGGATGTTGGCTACGATTACCTGGTGGGCATCTTGGTGGAAGCATTCGACAACTGTGGCCCGCATAGATTTATTAGGTATTTCCATGTTTTTTAATCCTTATAATTGATATAATCGTTACAAATGTTACAGACGTTGCGACCTACATAGTCTCCGCCATTTACGTTCCTGTTACATAAAACTTGGCGGTGTGGCGGTCTATATTTTTGGGCCAAAAATAAAGAAAGCCATAAAAACCTCGTCAAGGAAATAATAGGAAAAGTGCCCTGAGGCTCTTGAAACGTAAGGCCGCCAAGGCCGCCATATATATGTAACGGGATTTTCAAAAAGTGCCTTTTCATGTCAATAAAGCCCATTCCCATTTTCCGACTCCGCCGTGTGGGTCGAAGGTTCGGACGGCTTGGATGCCTAATTTAGATTTTGCTCGTTCCAAAGTCCTTTTTGAGTGGCCCATCTGAGAGCCAACATTATAGATTTCGATGGCGAGTTTGGGGCCGTCTTTGAGGTATTCATGGAGCCAATCGGAAGCTGAGTTTTTCTTCGGAGTCCGTTTATCTGTTTTGGGGGCGAGGAGTTCTTCGGCTCGGATGTGGATTGGTTCGGGGGAGAATGAGCAGAATACGGAGTCGGCGGGGCCTTGGTCGGTTTGGACTTGTTGAGACATAAGGGTATAAGCCAAGCCGGTCTTGTCTCGGGATAGATTGCCTTTGAGGGGGACAAATAGGCGGCGTACCTCATCTTCTGGGTCTTGGTGGACTAACCAGACGGCTCGGACGGCGGCTGTGAAAGCTATGGAGCCGAGGACGCGGTATGTGGCGGATTGGGTGAGTTGGTTTTTGTTCATGTGGGATATGCCGATTATAGAGAGGTCGGCCATACGAGCGAGTTCGGCGAGGGGATTGAGATATTCCCGGACTTCGGCGTTTTTGTTTTCGTTCTTGCCTTCCATATAGCCGGAGATGGGGTCTATGATGATGAGTTTTAGGCGGGGGTGGAGTTTCTGGGCTGTTTTTACAAGGATGTCAAAGTCTCGGGTGAGATTGCTGAGATTGTATTTTTTGTCATCGGCTATAACGGCGTTGATGTAGTGGATTCGGGCCATATCTGCACCGGCAGCTTTCAGGCGGGGACCAACTGTGTCGGCCAAGTCATCTTCGGTGGTTAAGATCAATACGTCGCCGGGGGGTCGGTTGGTGGTAGAATCTACCCAAGGACGGCCTGTTGAGACTTGTGCGGCTATGTAGAGGGATAGGATGGATTTACCGCGGTCGGGGTCTCCGACTATTAGGGAAATTTTGCCAAGGGGGATTCTGTTAGGCCAGAGCCACTTGAGCTTCTCCAGCTTAATGTCTTTGAAGCATTTGATGTCAGGTTCTTTTTCGATAAGACTCCTAAGAAGTCCTCAATCAATCCAACCTTCATCCTTTAGGACTTCGAGAACGATTGAGGAGGTGTTTAATGCTATTAACTCTTGTTTAGAGAAAAACTTTGCTTCGCTTATATCTGATGCCGGTTTTATTATCCCACCAGTTTTGTTAGCAATATTATAGATTATTATTCTATGTCCTTCTTTATGGAACAAGTGATAAATACCCTTACCCGCAAGTCTTGTGATTTCAACATTAAGACCGAGTTCTTCTTTGGCTTCCCGCTTTGCTGCTTCTTGGTGTGTTTCCTTAAATTCAATTTTCCCCCCCGGTAAAACCCATTGACCGAAACCGAATTGTTTATTCCGTTTACCAAGTAAAATTTTTCCTTTTTCAATAATAAGGACAGCACTGCTAATCCTGATATTTTTTTCCATTTACAAGCCTTTCAAAATAGGGGCCAGAAAGCGGACAACAACCTGACCCCCTGTTGTGGGCCGAAGCCCGTTGGTATGTAGGAATATGATTACCTGTCCGCTTATCATCATATTTTAATTATAACAGGTTAAGGATTGGGTGTCAAGTATTTTTTGGGGGGGACGGTAAATCGTCAAATGCTCCTTGTAGTAAATCCTCCACCCAATCTTTACAAGCGACTTCATCTGGTAAGTTGTCTTGTCCACAATCCCAAGCTATTTTTTTTCGTTGAGATTCCGTAAGATGAATTGAAACTAATATATCTATTATTTCTGATTTTTTTGTTGCTTCTACTTTTTCCACTGATCCTGTTTGTACTGCTTCCTCTAATGCTTTTTGTAAGTCCATTTGGGTTCCTTTCAAAAACGGTCTTTACGAGTAGATTTTCTAAAATCCTCATAAAAAGAAGAATCAAGAACACTTCGTGGCCCATGGTCTTTTTTGCACCAAGCCTCGTCCCTATAAACATTAACTTGAATCCAATCCAAGCGGGTACATTTTTTACATAAGTATTCTTTTTCTTCCTTTTTCATATTCATATTATAGCAGAAATCTGGGGGGGAAGTCAAATGTTTTTTTGGGGAAACTATATATATGTGGACTTTTTTTTACTTTTGTCTATATATGTGTGGACTTTCCTGATTGTATAGATTTTGTGGTCTATAGGAGTATATATACTACTATAGATGGGGGTTTCCTGATTGTAGGGATTTTCCTGAATAGGGTATTTGGGGAGGGACATCTGGACGGGTAGTTGGGGCAACGTCCGATAATGTTTTACGGACTGCGTGAATTTAGACTCGTGAGTTTGCTCACATGGGAATTTATTTTGAGTTTTAACAGCCGTGTTCTTTCCACTAACAATACCTAATTTCGTCTGGGGGCCGACGGGGGGGTGCTGGGGGGCATGTTATCGGACGCTACTGTTATCGGACGTGGATGAGGTATGGTGGACGGTGATGTTATCGGACTACAGTGGATAGTGTCCTATAATAAGGGCATTGCAACCTGCCATTATGGCATGTCACGTCTGCCATTATGGCAGCTGTCATTTTGGTAGTCCTCAACTATCAAGGAATACTTGACAATCCAGGAATACCGAGGCCCACAGACTCGATGTAAGCTGCGATCATACCACGGTTAGTGCTATAGGTAGTCGGGAAATAGGTAAAAGTGAAGGCCCCTGCTTTGTTGGCCCGGAGGAGTTGACCGGCAGGAGCCTCGGTGAAGTGAAGGAATAGAGTTTTGTTTTAGCTTTGTTTCATTTTTGAGTTCGCCTCACATAACCATTATTTCTACCATTTATTATTGACAAGGTGGTGGGCTCGGTCTCTTCTCTTCCCACCACGAACAATACCTGCCATCCTGAAACTTACATTTACTACATTGCTTTTCAACGGCTAATTTAATCCGTTTAGCCCTTGCCATATCTTCTTTATTCATTTTATAACCTCCAATATACTGGTTTTTTCATATCTCATATTTTCCTACATATCCATATTTATCGTATTGCTCTGGATGTAATTCACCATCTTTACAAAGCCCGTCTGCCCAATTATTAAATGTCTCACTAATCATAACCTCGTCGTCCCTATGCTCAAGTAAAAACTCCTCGAACGTCTCATCGAATCTTAGTGACAATTCATCTTCACTACAAATAACTATATTACCACAAAGTACCTCGGATTCGGCATAACATTCCACCAACTCCAACAATTCCACATTATCCCAGTTCAACATTGTATATCCTCCTCAATTCAAATATTCAGTAAACAATCCCGGCCATAATTCCCGGCAACAACCGCCACCAGTTTTAATATGTTCCTTGACATAATCAACGCCATAATCCGTCAAGCTGCATTGTAAAGGTATTCCACATTCTGAACAATGTAATGGTGAGTCCGTTTCTGGATAATATCCTAAAGACTCATCTTCTTCCCCGAATTCCGCATGATCTTCGCACCAAACGTCAGCCTCCCCAACAAAGCACGGAACCGGTTCCGTATTCGCCGACATATAAAACTTTTGTCGGCATTTACTTTCATTCCAACAACCGATACAATGATCTGGATATTCTTTCATTTTATAACCTCCAATGTACAAACCTCACAAACCTGATATTTCCGCTTCCATCCTTTGTGTACAATTTTAATGGTTTTTTCATTGTTGGTTTTCCTCGTTATCTTCCCGAACAGCGTTAAGTAAAGTCTGTCGTTCTTGCTCACATTTTACTAAATCAATTTTGAAGTAATTGGCTAATAACTGTTCTCTTGTCTGTGTTATGTCCATAAGACTTCCACCACACTCCATGCAATCCTCCCCAGTCCATTTGGCCAATGTGATTTCCTCCCCAGACAACCACTCAAGAAAGTCACCTATTCGTTGACTATCTCCTTTTACTTCCAACAATTTTGCTAATTCTGGCATTTTAATTTGTTCTTGTTTTAACATTTTTAATCCTCCTCAATAAAGATATACATGCAATTTATTTTTCTCAAATACAAGTCTCATTTTTTACCCCCTATGCAATTAATTTTTTAATTAAGTCAACGCCTTCCAGTCCAAATTTGCGAAGTATAGCGTCGTAAGTATTCTCGGTCTCTTCTGGTTTTATCCACCTGTCAAATTTTACAACGTCAAACCCTAAGATAACATTTGGGAAGAACGTAGATAATCGAATGCCAAAAATTTTCAAAAAAGACATATTATATTCTAATTGCTTTTTACGTTCTTTTAAGGCGTAATCCTGTAAACTCATTTTATTCTCCAATATAAATAACCGGATAATCATTCAGTATAAACCGTATCTGAAAATCGAAGTAGTCAAACCACAAAACGGCCAAACTGTCTGGCTTGCTATGTGCAAATATCATAATAAAACCTCCAGGAAAAACTGAAAACCTCCAATAACTATATAAACTATACACTCTTTCGCCAGTAAATGCAAGCACAAAATAATAAATATTAGAATAAAAAGGCTCCTCCACAATAATAATCTAAACTCAAGCGATGTAATCCCCCCCGATTGTTACAACTCACTCCACGATTGTCCGTCACTATACACCGTACAAAACTCATAATCGTTACAATCGTCATATCCCCCAAACAAATATAAAAAAAGGCAGGCAGCTTGTGTGCGTACCTGCCAAAGGAGGAGGAGGCAATTCTATTTTATATAAACTATACAACATCTGCGGAGGAATGCAAGCACAGAATAAAAAATATTTTCCTTGACTATTCAATTAAAAAATGCTATAATGATAGTGCGATTTTGCCGATACGCTGAAAATGTTATCGGACTATCCAGGGGGGGTGGAACGTCCCATAACCCAGAGATATTATCGGACTACACTTATACTGCTTAAACTGCGTGAATTTTCACTCGCGGGTTGCTTCCACTGTAATTGCTTTCTGTATTCTCTCAAGCTCAGACATAATAGCCTTTCTAATAACAGGCATAATCAACGCAGTATTATCCTCCCCCAACCCCAAATAGCCCTCGGAAAACGTCTCCCCTTTAATACGCAATGTTAGCATTCGGTGGATAGATTTATCGTGAAAACTTTTTAACTCATTATGTTGAATTGCTAAAGTACTGATTTTAGATACAAGCATTTTTTCTCCTCTAAAGTATTGGATAACTACGAATTTCAATCTTAGGATTGGCATATTCTCGACCTTCTATAAACTGCTCGTAGAATGGCCAAATTACAATTTTAGCGGTCATAAACGCTCTCGCCGGATAACAGGCATTGGATTCATAAGTCCCTCTTCCCAGGGAATGACTATCGAGCCAACACCCAGGATTGAGGGCAAAACGATGTTTCCATATTAAATCCGCAGGCATTTTCCCCCGCATAGGAATTCTTGCTACTGGCTGCGGAGGTAAAACACAAAAAGTATGAGAATGACCACTAAGGCACACATCGGCACAAACCCACTCATCTAACATAGCCTTAAGCTTCATCGGCTCGGCTCCAGCACTCCTTCCCCCGCCATAACCGTGTCGGGCAACAATAATAATAGTCGTAGAAGCTCCCGTCTTTCTCCGAAATCGCATACGAATCAAAGTCTCATCAGATAAATTAGGAATCCCAAGCTTTTCACAAAGGGCTAATTGAATATCTTGATTAACTCTTTTACGAATAACTTTTTCATGGTTCCCCTCTAACGCCCCTATAATAAGATGTTTTACAGGCTCTAAAATCTTCACTGCCCGCTTAACCTCTTGATTTGTCATATTGGACAGCTTATCTTTAACCTCTTCCGCCTTACCAGACAAAAGCCAATCAGCCACATCCGAAAAATCAAACCTCTTAACATCCTTTGGATTAACAGCATTCAGCGTATCCCCCCCAAGAAGCACCCGCACATGTCGATTTTTCATATTATCCCGTTTTAATATCTCTGCCACTTCTTTCCGCAATGCCCCCTCATTACAATTATGCTTCCCAATATGTATATCCCACAACGGAAAAACCTCTACTCGATCTCCACGACCCTTACACTTTATCTCTACATCTAAAAGTATCATAACTCAGTCTCCTTTTTTATCACCCAAATCGCTGTACGTTTTCAATTCTTGCTCAACTATTTGACTTGACACATCGGAATTCTTATACCCCTTATTCCAAGGTCTCGGAACAAGAATTGCATTTCCCCCCGCAGTAACAAACTTCTCCACGTTCTCGTCCTTATCGTCAATGAGTAATGTGTTTGGGTTGGCCAGTAGGGATTTGGGGGCTTGGACGATGATTGTACGCTTTAGGCAAATAGGCAGGTTGCCACTTACCCACATCATTTTACCAGATGCCGATTCAAGGTTAGGCATGGGGGCGGTCAGTAAATATACTTTCTCAAGCCCAACCGTGTTCATAATTGCCCGCAGTATGTCACGCCCATCGTGCATCCATTCGAGGTTGGCCCAGAAGTCTAAGGTACACCAACTATTAACTTGGTCAAGTGTAAACCCATAATCTTCTACCCAAGCCCATTTTGTTGGAATGGTGTCCTTGGGTATGCCCATACGTTTGTTCACTCCCCCAACAAAATCCACAATCACCCCATCCATATCAAGAAAAATTGTTTTTATCATGTTTCTCCTTTCTTATATAATAGATTATCATAATAAGCCAAATAGTGTGGATCGATGTAGAAAACGCCCCACCACCCAAGCTCCACCATTGATGAAGATGTGGGTAGAAATATAAGTTCCAATAACTCCAGATAACGAAGTAAATTGCCGCCAAGAGACTTACCCCTCTTATCTCCTTATCCTGAAACATCTTAATGCAATGTAGCAGGAGAAAAAAACCACTGCAAAATTCAAACAATCCATTTATGTTGTCTTGCCAGATATTATTCCTCCTCTCCTGCAAGTTGTTCTTGATAAAGGATAATGGCCAATAGCGAATATACTGCGTTGTCCATTAAAGTATCAATCACGGATTCATTCTTAACCATTAACTCGTTGCTTTTTACGAATTCCTCAAGCCGAGACCATTTATCCTGTAACCTCACCATCACGCCCATAAAAGGCTTGAGGTCTAATCTTTCACAAGCTCTAAGATTCTTCAATGGATCAGATGTCCCGGCATAATCGTGATTTTTACGGGAATGTAACTCCGCCATATCATCAAGCAACTTATAAAACGCAGGATGCCCAAACTTCCGAATAGCATTAGCAGGTTTTTGAACTTCTATTCCCATACAGGATTTTCCATTTGATGTATAAGATTTGCACGATGAAGCCGATTGATGATTCCACATAGGACAACCTTCAACCTTTTTAATACAATCTGCACAGTAACGGGTTACTTCCTTCATTTTAATTCCTTTCTACCTAAGAGAACCTCCGCAGTAAGCTTTGGTATCTCTAAATAATATATGTTAAATCCAGGAGCTTCGTACTTCCTGAATATTCCAATGCCTTCTATCCTACCCGGCTTGTTTGCTTTCAGTATATGCTCCGGTAAATAAGCCTTAAATCCCCCCGCTAAAGGTGTAAGGTGCGTTGTCCCTAACCATACAATGGGCCGCTGATTCATCTTCAAAACCTTATACGCTATCCTTAAGATCGTGTCCCACTTGGCCGGATGTACAACCGTCACAAACAGGAATCCACTAAAACCCACATACTGTTGCTTCGCCAATATAGGGGGATTCTTCTGAAACAACTTCTTGGCTAATATATAATGTCCCCGAGGCTTCCCCTGGCTAAAGTGTGGACAAATCGAAATAGGTATCGTAACTGCTTCCATAATATTATCTAAATCCAAAATCGAGGGACGGGACACTCACATCCCTCGATAAACCTATATAGGCGTGTGCTAACACACTCGTCTCTTTACTTACACAACCGGAGGAGCTTCTAAAACCGGCTCCGTACCGTCCGGTATTTCTCCTTGCGTAACAGGTGCTTCATAAATCCCATCTGGAGTGTCTGTTTTCGGAGGCTCATCTCCTCCAGAATTCCCATCTGGCTCTATGGCTTCTGTCGCCGCTGTTAGAACTTCCTGGATGTAGCAGTTGGTGAATTCTTTACCTGCATTTGCACCCTTGCCGGGGCGGGTTTCTACTTTGGCTCGGATAATCGTACCGATGGATGCTTCGAGAATTAAGTGTGCTTCCCCGAGGTCGTGGATTAAATCGCCGGTGAGTGATTTCACTGCACCTTTGAGAATACCAAATGCTTTCGAGGTGTAGTACCCAACAGAGAATTCTTTCCCGTTAAGCTTTTCATCTTGAACATCTTCGATCCTGCCGGTGAGCCGCCACCAGACTAAATCCTTGCCATCTTTCGTGGACGTACCATGATTCAATTTGACGAGGGATACAATATATTCCCCGTCCGGAGGCATCCAATTACTAAAGACCTCCGCTTCCTTAAACTCCTGATTGTGCTTTGCGAGCATCTGCTCAAAGTTCAAATCCATAGCATTTCTCCTAATAAAGATTAAAAAAGTTAAACGTTTAACTATACTTTTTCTTTGCAGCTTCTACTGCAATATTATACTTCTGTTTGAAAACTTCCCACCCATTCACCAACGGGATTTCAAATTTCTTCTCCATCCCCGGAGCACCGCGACCCTTACCCTCGCGTTCAACTGTCGTGCAAATATCGGCATAGTATTTCGACACAACCTCCGACCCGGCTGGAACTTCAATAACTCGTCCACCTGGAAGGGATTTCTTAACCATCTTATCCACAGTTTTATTTATACAGTAAATCGTGATTTTATAATCACTACTGCGAACAATCTTAGCCGACATAGAGGGGAACACTGCATCCCGTATTACAGTCCGCTCCTTATGCGTAACTGGATTCGTCTCAGTCTTTGTTATCATGTGCCCAACACAAGACCAAATATAGCCAGCCTCTTGCAACTCCCGCAACTTCGAGAAGCACCGGTCTCGAATCAAAGCCCACCCATGCCCCTGACTTCCAAATTCGGTGATATTATCAACACCTTTTTCCTCTTGGAGCCGATTGACAATCATACCGACCCACTCATCAGTTGTATCAAAGGAGACCCGATGAAATACTCGTTTGTTATCTTTACCCTCGGCTTTGAGCTTATCTGTCACTTGAATATAATGTTCATAGCTTTGGATTGGGATACGAACTGCCTTAGTTCCGGGAATACCCTCGGCTCCTTTATCAAAATCAAGAATTATGTGGGGGCTATTTGGATTACCAATGCTGGATATAAAGGTTGTCTTACCTTCCCCGCTTGGGCCAACTACATCGATATTTAAGTTCTCCGCAAGTTTAGGGCAATACCCGGTAGTTGCACCAAGAGTAGCCCAATCAGTCGGAATCTTCGGCACAGTATTAGGAGTCGCCGCCAGTTTAATATTTCCCACCACAGGGGCTGTGATTCTCCCATTAACTACTTGCCCTTTAATCCCGTGAGGTAAAACTATGTTCTTTTGTATTTGTTTTTGCTCTGCCAATTTAACCTCCTATTTATATTTGAGTTCTGAGTTCTGCAACCCGGAC
>SDBT01020161.1_pt1 | contig 10434 bp, 9 predicted proteins | sample 2277101 | NCBI WGS metagenome assembly SDBT01 (sample SAMN10404973, study PRJNA504765) | marine sediment metagenome | isolation source: marine sediment core GS10_PC15, 103 cmbsf | place: Arctic Ocean: Southern Knipovich Ridge | collected 2010
GTCCACGACCACCATGCCCTCGAGCCCGATACCCGCGACCAGCTTCTGGCCTGTGAAGAATATGGAGTCCTTGCAGTCTATGCTCACCACGTTGCCCTCCATCACGTTGCCGTCGGGGTCGCGGTCCATGACCTCATCCAGGGCGTTCCAGCTCCCGATGTCCGACCAGGGAAACTCCGCGGCGACCATGGAGACCTTGAGCGACTTCTCCATGATGCCGTAGTCTATGCTCTCCTCGTCCACGTGCTCGTATGCGCCTCGCACGGCCTCTTCCTCGGCATCCGTGTTAAGCGCACTCGATATGTCCTGGAAGGCCTTGTAAGTGGCGGGCATGTGGCGTTCGAGCTCTTCGATCATCGTGGAGGCCTTGAACACGAACATGCCGCTGTTCCAGTAATAACCGCCCTCCTTGAGGTACCCCTCTGCTGTAGCGCGGTCGGGTTTCTCGACAAATCGCTCGACCTCATAAATACCGCCGCCCATTTCCGCTCCGGCCTTTATGTAGCCGTATCCGGTCTCTGGCCTGGTGGGCGTTATGCCGAAGGTCACAATGGCGCCGCCCATCTCAGAATCCGCGGCGTCCGCGGCTCGGGCAGCCTTCTCCACGCACGCTTTAAAACTCTCCCGGTCGCTTATGTGGTGGTCCGAGGGGAGAATCAAGAGCACCGCCCCGGGGTCGAGCTTGTGGAGCTTGAAAGCCATATAGGCGATGGCAGGGGCCGTGTTCTTGCCCTGGGGTTCGAGCACCGTGACGGCCCCGGGCAGCACTTCTGCCGCCTGCCAGTCCACTATAGACTTCTGTGCGCTTGTGGTTATGACGTGTATGCGCTCTGGGGCCACCGTCTCCTTAACGCGGAGGATGGTCTCCTGTATTAGTGTCTTGTCGCCGATTATCTTCAGGTACTGCTTTGGGAACATCTCCCTCGAGAGGGGCCAGAACCTCGTCCCCTTGCCCCCTGCCATTATGACCGCGTATAGGTTTTTAATTGCCACTATCTCTCCCTGATATATACAAAAACATATATAAAAAAACTAATTGTCCTTTTTAAGCGGAAGGCTTCCAAAAATTGAGCGTATGCGCAGCTTCCAGGGAAGCGGTATGGCCTCGTGCACTATACTCTTTGACATCTTGGAGCTGCCCATGGTCCTTTCGGTAAAAACTATCGGCAACTCCTCTATCCTGAGCCCCGCGCTCCAGACGTAATAGGCCATCTCTATCTGGAAGGCATAGCCCTCGCTTCCTACGCTCTCAAGCTCGATGGCCTCCAGGGCGCGGCGGCTATAGGCGCGGAACCCGCTTGTCATGTCCGTAAGGGTCGTGCCGAGTATGGTGGAGGCGTACACGTTGCCAAAGCGCGAGAGCAGGAGGCGTTTAAAGTCCCAGCCTACCACGCTTATCGTGCCGCCCGTGTAGCGGGAGCCTATGGCAAGGTCCGCGCCCGCAGCCACTGTCTCCACAAAGTTGGGCATGTCGTCGGGGTTGTGGGAGAAGTCGGAATCCATCTCCATGAGGCAGTCGTAGCCGTGTTCAAGCCCCCAGACAAATCCGGCAATATATGCCGTGCCGAGGCCGAGCTTGCCCTCTCGCTCCAGGATATGCACGTTTTCGTGCCGGGCCACGTACCCGCGCACTGTCTCGCGCGTGCCGTCGGTGGAGTTGTCGTCCACGACCATCACGTCAAAGAGGCCGTGGGCAAGCACGCGGTCCAGGATGCCCGCTATGTTCTCTCCCTCATTAAAAGTAGGCAATACTACAAGCGTTTTCACAAGCCCTATAATATCAAATTATTCCTTATTAATGGGCCACGGGGGGCATGGACCCCCTTTTACTGGTTGTTTTCGCATCGGGGGGGGCATGGCCCCCTTTTAACTCGGGGCTACACGCTTGTTTCCTCCTAAAGAGAAGTTTCCCCTTTAGAGATTGTATTTGCAGCGCAGGATTTCTTGTATTGAATCTAATAACTTTAGGAGGATGCGGTTCGGGTCGTCGCGACCTATAAGGTCCAGCCCGTGGCTGGTATAATGCAGTTATGCCTGTATTTTCGTTAACTGAAGAGCTGGTGTTCCCGCCCCCTCATCTGGCTGATGAGGACGGCCTCCTTGCAGTAGGCGGGGACCTCTCTCATGAGCGGCTCACACTGGCCTACTCCATGGGCATCTTCCCCTGGTACAGCCCGGGCTCGCCCATACTCTGGTGGAGCACCAACCCCAGGCTAGTGCTCCTGCCCGAGAGGCTAAACGTATCCAGAAGCCTCCGGCAGACCATCAAAAAGGGCACCTACACAAACACCATGGACAAGGATTTTAAAGGCGTGATCTGCATGTGCGCCGAGGTCCACGACAAGAGCAAGGAAGGCACTTGGCTAACTCAGGAGATGCAGGAGGCGTACATCGAGATGCACAGGCGGGGCCTTGCGCACTCCGTGGAGAGCTGGCAGGGGGGCAGGCTTGCCGGGGGGCTTTACGGGGTAGCCATGGGCGGGGCCTTCTTTGGGGAGAGCATGTTCGCCACGGCCTCGGACGCCTCGAAGACGGCCTTTGTATATCTCGTGGAAAAGCTCCGGCAGTGGGGGTATACGCTTATTGACTGCCAGATGACGACAGCGCACCTCATGCGCTTTGGGGCGGAAGAGATTCCCAGGGACGAGTTCCTTCTGCTTCTAAGAGAGGCGCTTGCAGAGGATACCGGGCCTCCCCAATTATGGAGAAACCGGGACAAGGAAAAACTGCCGGACTTTGAGCCGGACATTGAGGAGGACGGGGAGAGCCAATGATAAAGTACATCGCACCAGTAAACAGGAATGCGCTCTCGCAGGAACTCGTAGGGCAGATTAAACGAGAGTTCGGGGATTTTGTTGAGCCCTTCTCCCTCCACTGGCCCGTGCCCGACCTGCTTTCATGCACATGGAGCGCTCTAAGGGAGTCGCTAGTCGCTGGCACGGTTGACCGTGAGATAAAGGAGTCGGTGGCAGCCGCCGTGTCTCTGTCAAACCAGTGCCCCTACTGCGTGGACGCGCATACGCTCATGCTACACGGACTGGCCAGGCACGAAACCGCAAAGGCAATATCTGAAAACCGCATTAGCGATATCAGGGACAATAACCTCAGGGCACACGTTGAATGGGCCGGTGCGACCAATAACCCAGGCTCAGCGATTATCGCCTCACCACCGTTTAGCAAAAAAGACGCGCCTGAGATAATTGCCGTGGCCTTCGTCTTCCACTACATAAACCGCATGGTAAGCGCGCTCCTTGGAGAGTCCCCCTTGCCCCTGGGCAACTCTCCGCTTAAAGGCATCATGAAGCGGGTAGGCGCAATGATATTTTCAAGGGCGCTTAAAGTAAATGCTAAAAGAGGCGAGTCGCTCAGGTTCGTGCCAGAGGGAGCCGGACCTTTAGAAAGCTTGCGTTTGGCAGATGACATGCGCTGGGCAATGGGCAACGAGTACATTGAGAGAGCCTTTGCGGGCTGGGCTTTTGTTATAGAGGAAAAGTCAAAAGGGCTTATAGATGATAATACTCGGAAAATACTTGAGACTTATCTCGCAAGCTGGCAGGGGCAGGCTCCGGGGCTCGATCCCGCATGGCTAACCGAGGCCGTTAAAGGCCATGAGGAAAAGACACAGGCGATGGCACGCCTTGCGCTCATGGCTGCGGTTGCTCCTTACAGGATCGAAGAAGAAGCTGTAAAGAGATTCCGCAAGTACTATCCAGAAGACGAGCAGTTGATCATCACGCTTTCGTGGGCGTCGTTTTCTGCCGCGCGCCGGATAGCAGGCTGGCTCTTGCCTGAAGAATTTAATAAGTGAAGGCTGTCGCGATTGCCGGGCTGATCGTTGCTATCGGCTTCTATCTTGACTCCCGCGCATATGAGCCGCACAGGAGGCTTTTATAAGACTCATGTAAGACACACAGAACCTGCCGGAAGCCGGGAGGGCCGGTGCTAGGACGCGTAGTTGAAAAACACTGAGAAAGTTATATTTTCCCTAATTCCTTCCGCAGTTACCATCTATTGACAAATGTTTTAGCTCCAGAGTCATCCAGCATAAGATATTCGCATATTACTCTGGCTTTTATTTGCCTCCGAATTTTCTTGACATACAAGGTAAATTTATTTAATATTGATTGAACACTCAACCCGAAAGGGAGGTAATATGAAAAAGGGGCTTATATTAATTGCAGTTGTGCTGCTGGCATTTGGGCTGGTCGTCCCAAGGGCATTTGCCGCTGGCAACATGAATTTTTTCCTGGGCTCAAAGGCCCTGGACGAGAACGATTGGGAGCCCGTTGAGAGCCAGGGTGAGTTTGGCATTATGATCGACTTTGGAGGCGAGAGCTGGCCCGTTCACCTTGCAGTTGACCTAATGGTCAGCGCGACCGAGGAAACTGTAGGCTGGTTCGATTACAAGGGTGCTACTACTGAGCTTGACATTGGGATCAGGAAGCCTTTTGACATTGGGAACATGCACCCCTTTGTGGGAGGTGGCATTGGCTTCATGTCCGGTGCATATGAAGTCGGAGGTATTGGCGAGTGCGATGGAAGCGGTACAGGTTTCTGGGCCGACGCAGGCATTTACTGGACGCTTGGAACCAGCTTCAACCTGGGCTTTGACGCAAGGGTTTCATCGGCAGATGCAGAGTTTACATGCACTGGCGGTGGAACTGTTGACGTCGACGTAGGTGGCGGCCACTTCGGATTAATACTTGGGTATCACTGGGAATAAAGAACATCTTATAGCAAAACCAAGGCCGCATCTACTACATGTGGCCTTGGTTTTTATTATTTGAGAAAACGCCTAATCATCATCCTCCGAAACGGGTTTTCTCTTTTCCTTTTTATCGGACTGCTTTTTCTTGTTCTCAAGCATCTTCTCTTTGGCCCGCTTGCTTCTCTTCCTCTTCTGGCGGCGTATCTTCTCTATCCTCTGCCGCTCTTTGCTTTTCTCCTGATTAATGAGCGTATCCATCTTGTCGGCAAGGAGTGCGCGGGCATGGTAGCGGTTCATGCCCTGGGTGCGGGCGCGCTGGCACTTTACCTCCAGGCCACTCCGGGCGTGCTTGAGCACAACGCAGGTGGCGACCTTGTTCACGTTCTGCCCGCCCGCGCCGCCTGAGCGCACGAAGCTTTCCTCTATCTCGGACTCATTAAGCCCAAGCTCCTCCATGCGCCTTTCAAGCGCCCTCTCCTTGGCCTCTGATACGGGAAATCTTCTCATGAGGTTCCCTAATGTTTAAGTGCTTCGCGCTGGTCTGTCACCTTGAAGGCATAGCGGAGCTGAATATAGTACATGTTGATATTACTGACGTATCGCACTGGTTCGCGGCTTATGTTCTTAAGTACTGCTATCTCTACGTTTCTAAACCACTTGTTCTGATCAAGTCCCATCTTTTTCGCAGCAGTGCGCGTACGCCCGATGGCAGCTGGCCCGGCGTTGTAAGCAGCAAGCGTCAGCCGTACCCTGTCGCGCTCGCTAATGCTGTCGCCGCTGAAGTACCTGTCACGCAAAAAGGCCATGTATTTTGTAGCAGCATGGATGTTTGCCTCTACAGTGCTGATATCGTCTATGCCTACATTTGGATCAGCCGCTGTGGAAGGTTTGATCTGCATTATACCCACTGCGCCCGCACTGCTTTTCCTGCTGTTGTCCAACCCAGATTCCTGGTATCCCTGCGACATCAAAAGCACCCAGTCAAACCCGTATATATCAGCGTATTTTTTATAGATCTTCGCCAGCTCTCTGTGTTCTTTTGTAAGGCGCACTTTGGTGATCCAATCGATCCCTTTAAAGTACCGGTTGAAATACACATTCCCCAAAAGAGTGCCCTGACTGTATTTTTTCAGGCACGTGTTCAGGCTTTTCTTTAACAGCGTGCTGTCTTTTCTCACAGCCCATGCTATCCGGGCGTTTTTACGAAGCACAACTTTGTCCTGGATCACTATATTTGGGAGTACCTTCGCCCATATATTGGCAATATGATCATCCGCTATCGTGTAAGGAAACGCACCGGCATTAACCATCTCTAAAATATCTTCGGTCTCAAGGGTTTCGTCAGCAAGGATTATTTTTACCGGCTTAATACCGCTCTTTTTCAACCTCAGGTTAAGCTTGTTCAGGCTCTCGAAATAACTGCTGCTCTTTCTTACATAGACCTGGCGTCCGGACATTTCATCCGTTGTTTCCAGGCGCGGCTCATCTTTATGCGAGACAAGGACTTCTTTTACCCCTTCCATATAGGGGTTCGTGAAACTGACCAGCTCCTTGCGCTCACGGGTTATTGTCAGCCCGCCAGCTGCTATGTCGCCTCTGCCCTCCACAAGTCCACTGAGTAGCTGGTCCCTGACCACAGGTATGAAGTCAACGATCACATCCAGCTCTCTACGCTTGGTGGACTTGTTTAAACACTTCTCGTATTCCTTTAATAGTGCGTATTCAAAACCAAAGGCTTCAGGGCCGGAGAAGTAGAAGTTTGTGCGGTTCAGGGGGGCTAATACGCGGATATACCTGCGGTCCTTCAGCCCCGGTAAATCATCGGTATAGGTATTCTTCAGGTGCTCATCCAGTGGATGCGCAAATTTGGACGCCTCCTGCGGCTTGGGGCTGGGCCTGTCGCAAGCGCTGATCGCCAATAACGCGCACGCAATGGCAATTATGAACCTGAGATGTACGCCTTGTTTCATGTCTTAGTATAACGTAAGCCAGTGATGCAACAGGCGCAAAAAAGAGACCTGCTTCTATTTCGCATGCGCATTATAAGCGTTCTTTCCTTAGCATCTGATACGGGAGGCTTTCTCATTATGTATTTTAGCATTGCCCAGGCTTCACCTTTGTAACTTTCAGATGGCAGGTGATATTTCTCAGTTTATACATATAGGACGCACGATCAAATTGCATTTAGGAAGCTTGAACCAGTAACCTTAAAAATGGAAAATTTCATATCACTGATCATATTATTTGCCTTTGGATATTCACTTAAGCACATATCCGCATTCCCAAAGGATACGGCCACCTCATTAAACCTTTTTGTAATATATGTCTCGCTGCCAGCTTTGATCCTGTATCAAGTTCCAAACATAACTATATCCAACAGTATTCTGGTGCCTATAGTTATGCCCTGGATAATGTTACTGCTGTCTGCTTTATCGGTATTATGGATATCCCGTATATTTAAATGGAGCAAAAAGGTAACAGGAGCTCTATTGTTGCTCGTTCCCCTTGGGAACACGTCTTTTCTTGGAATCCCGATGGTAACAAGTTTTTTTGGGGCTGACAAGGTTTCATATGCCGTGCTATACGACCAGTTCGGAACGTTTCTTGCTTTGTCTGTTTATGGAACATTCGTGCTGGCTTTCTATGCGGACGGCTCCAAGCCATCTCTTAAATATATCGCTAACAAGATAATTACTTTCCCTCCATTTATTGCTCTTATTATTGCTTTATTAACGAGTTCCTTTGAATATCATGATTACTTGACCTCTTCATTGAAATTGATCTCAGCATCTTTAGTGCCTGTGGTTATGGTTGCCATTGGCTTCCAGTTTAAACTGGTTCTGAATCGAAAGGAATTCATTCCTTTAGGTGTTGGGTTGCTGCTGAAATTGATCATTGCCCCGCTTGTTGCTTTATCTCTGTGCTATGCATTTGGGTTTAATGGAACGATCTCACAAGTTACTGTCTTTGAATCCGCGATGCCCCCAATGGTCACGGCGGGAGCACTTGCAATTATGGGAGGCCTGGCCCCGGAGTTGGTAGCCGCCATGGTAGGATGGGGGATAATTCTGTCGTTTGTTACCTTACCCCTGATGTTCAGGCTTATACAGTTTGTTCTGTAGATGGTAGCTCTCCGTAAATCTAAGGTCAATGGCGCAAACCCACTTCAAGCCCTTTAATGGCCTTGCCTCTGATACGGGGAAACTTCTCATGATGTATATAAGCATTCTCCAGCTAATACCCTGTAATTTGCAATTGATTCGCTTGCAACCATATTGCTATTATTAATGTCCAATACAATCAACAAATGAAGGAGCTGCGTTCGATCATGAGCACTGAAGATAACAAGGTCATATATTCAATGATAGGGGTGGGCAAGCACCATGACAAGAAGCCCATCTTAAAAGATATTTATCTCTCCTATTTCTATGGCGCCAAGATCGGCGTTCTGGGCTTGAACGGATCGGGCAAATCAACCCTCCTGAAGATCATGGCTGGCATAGAGAAGGATTTCGAAGGGGAGGTTGCCATATCCCCCGGTTTTACCGTGGGATATCTTGAGCAGGAGCCACAACTGGACGATGACAAGACTGTGATAGACATCGTGCGCGAGGGTGCTGCTGAGAGCGTGGCCCTGATGGACGAGTTTAACCAGATCAACGAGAAGTTTGCCGAACCCATGGACGATGATGCCATGAGCGCACTAATTGAGCGCCAAGGGGAGGTGCAGCAGATGCTTGATAATCTCGATGCGTGGGATCTGGACAGCCGCCTTGAGATGGCCATGGACGCACTGCGATGCCCTGTTGGAGATACACCCATTAAAATATTATCAGGTGGAGAGCGCAGGCGCGTGGCGCTTTGTCGGCTGCTTTTACAAAAGCCTGACATACTGCTATTGGACGAACCTACCAACCATCTGGACGCTGACACTGTACGCTGGCTGGAGCAGCACCTGCAACGTTATGAGGGTACGATCATCGCTGTTACTCATGACCGCTATTTTCTGGACAATGTGGCCGGATGGATACTGGAGCTGGACCGTGGGCAGGGCATACCATGGAAGGGCAACTATTCCTCCTGGCTTGAGCAGAAGCAGGAACGCTTGAGGCAGGAGTCTAAGGCAGAGTCGCATCGCGCCAAAACCCTTGAACGTGAGCTTGAGTGGATTCGCATGTCCCCGAAAGGCCGGCACGCAAAGAGTAAGGCGAGGATCACATCATACGAGAAACTTCTTGCCGAGGGCAATAAAAAGGGTGCAGGCAGCATGGAGTTGTTCATACCGCCCGGCCCCAGGCTTGGCGATGAGGTCATCAAGTGTGAGGGCGTAAGTAGAAGCTATGGCGATAATATCCTTGTAGAAGACATGAGCTTCACCATTCCTCCTGGGGGTATTGTGGGCATTATCGGACCAAATGGTGCGGGCAAGACAACACTCTTCAGGATGATAACCTCTGAGGAAAAGCCGGACTCTGGCTCCATCACACTAGGCGATACCGTAAAGCTCGCCTATATGGATCAGGGACGCGAACTGGATCCTAATGTTTCCATATGGGAGTGCATCTCAGGTGGTGATGACACTATCCAGCTTGGTAACCGGGAGATGAACTCTCGCGCCTATGTTGGCAAGTTCAATTTCTCTGGCACTGACCAGCAGAAGATGGTGGGCACGCTCTCCGGTGGTGAGAGGAACCGGGTACATCTTGCCCGGATGCTAAAGGAAGAAGCCAACGTGCTGCTGCTGGACGAGCCCACCAATGACCTTGACGTAAACACCATGCGTGCGCTGGAAGACGCGCTTGAAAGCTTTGCAGGATGCGCCATGGTCATCAGCCATGATCGCTGGTTCCTTGACCGCATAGCCACCCATATCCTCGCCTTCGAAGGCAATAGCCAGGTGGTCTGGTTCGATGGCAATTATACCGAGTATGTGGAGGATCGAAAGCAGAGATTAGGAGCTGATTCTGACCAGCCCCATAGGATCAAGTACCGCCACCTGACCCGATGATGCTGGATAGATTACTATGAGTAATCTGTAAGGCAAGGTTCGCTTTCATCTATATCGTCTTCTTTTAGCCCAAGCTCCTCCATGCGCTTTTGAAGCGCCCTCTCCTTGGCCTCTGATACGGGGAACCTTCTTATTATGTATTTTAGCATTGCCTCGGCCTTGATCAGTAATTGTCCACAACCGGGGTGCTGTATAATATGCATTGCGTGCTAAAAGGAGGCAACCCATGGCGTGCTGTAAGGCAGGACATGAACATTTAGATAACTGGTGCAAAGACGAGCCCATTGTCCACACAGGCAGTGCAGGCAAAGAATACTGTGTCTTTCACGCACCTGTTGGAAAAAAGAAATGTTCAAAAACGAAGTTTGACAATCAGCTTGCTGAAAGGATAACGCAACACCTAGAGGCAGAGACCGAATGCGACCTTTCAGGAACTATTTTTGAGTGGAATATTAAAATTGAGGATTTGCCTTCTCATAATTCACCTACTATTAAACTCCCAGCAATGAATTTAAGTTATACACACTTTAAAGGCAATGCAGACTTTTTCTTCACCTTCTTCGGGGATGCCAATTTCATTAAAGCTCATTTTTGGAAAGAAGTTTTCTTCGGCCATGCTCATTTCAAAAAAAGCGCAATATTTACTGAAGCTGAATTTGAGAATAAAGTTAATTTTTCTAGAACAGAGTTTAAGGAAGGTGCGAATGTGTCTGATGCC
>SDBT01020162.1_pt1 | contig 10434 bp, 17 predicted proteins | sample 2277101 | NCBI WGS metagenome assembly SDBT01 (sample SAMN10404973, study PRJNA504765) | marine sediment metagenome | isolation source: marine sediment core GS10_PC15, 103 cmbsf | place: Arctic Ocean: Southern Knipovich Ridge | collected 2010
TATCATGAGATTGTTTCGACAAATCGATGAGCATGTGAACCTCAAAAAGAAAGGCTGAAAATGAACACGAAATTAACGAATGAAGCAGTTGACTTCTTTACTAAAGGATTAGGAACGATTCGGGTATTCGACAACGAAGCGCATATATTGACTGGCATCAATTCCGGGGGAGAACATCGTTGGGATAATATGCTCGAATACTACCAAAGCGTCCAAGTAATAAAATGCCCCAAATGCGGCCTCTCAGAACAGCTCGCCAAGCTCGTACCGGAAAACAAAGCTCGGTACAAACTATCGAAAAAGGCTCAAGGCATTCAGGCAACGACGCATAATGTGGCAATTCCTACTAATACACATAAAAAGAGTTATTAGACCCCAAATACCAACTTAATACACATAAAAGCATAGGTTATACAAATCACTAAAGAATAGGGATATAGAGGACAATTTCAGGTATATACGCGTAGCATGGTAGGGCCACTACACAGGTACGAAAGCCAAAAAACGACGTCTTATTATCCTTATATGGGATAATATGCTGTATCTATGCGATATCACTATGCTTTTACTATGCCGCCTACACAATTTCTTGGTCGTTGCGGCGAAAATTGGTGCTCGATGTACGCCCTCGGGCGCCTCCTAGGATCGCATCCCTTATGGTTAGCAGGCTTAGCAGAGAAATACGCTATACTGGAATACATGAAGCGTTGCAAAACCTGCAGACTAATCAAACCTACAGATCAATTCTATTGGGCTGGAAACGGATACTACCAAGCTCATTGCAAGCCTTGCTCAAATAAGCGTGAATACGTACGCCAAAAGCGTAAGAAGGCCCTAGCCAAGGGGGAACTACGAGAACTATCTGGAGTTGGCCTACAGCGCTCCACAGAAGCCTTAGAGCATCACATAAAGGACTTCTTGGTCAACGAGAAACCTTTCCGGGAGCCGCTCCATATAACAGGCTGTCCTACGCCATTTCTAATAGGTCTAGAATTCAGTACAACTCACGCAGGAACGAAGCTGCTCACAACGCGTACAGGGAAGCGTAAGGACCTTTGGGATCTAGCTCTCTCCCGGGCCTCTGAGATAGCCACATTCCTATGGGAAAATCATTGTGAGGTGAGATATGCCTTTCCTTAGGTTCTTGTGCTGGACGGCTCTCATGGCCTATATAGCGTACCTCACAGTAAGCATCATATGGAGTGTCAAGCTCATAGAGGTCATTCCTATGCCTGTATACGACCCCGCGCAGGTGTGGAATCAAGGCCCCTCAAAAAGGCATATAGTGTCCCCTGAAAAATCACCCCCATACATAGGGGTAGAAAAAGGGTCATATGAGAAGGGTGTATATAGGGATGATATGAGTAGGCCTGTAGAGAGGGGTATTGAGTAATGACTGAGATCATATTAATTTGTATAGGCTATGCGCTGTGTGTAGGTGTGATAGCAGGAGAGATAGCTCGTAGGCTACTGGGTAGGCCACGTAGGGGATGGCCTATAGGCACCCCATATGCAAAACCGGTAAAACCGGAGTCCCAGGACGGTTCCATGGCGGAGGTCCCTTGTGCCAGGACACAGGCGCAAACTGGGCGATCTGCCAAATCTGAAAATGCGCCCCCGGTCGCCGACCCCCGAAAAAATACCCTCCGAGAAATACTCACCCGAATATTTTTTACCAAAAAAAGCCCCGTAAATCCTAATCCTTTGCACATGGAAAAAGTATATACCCGAGAGTTTTCTGCCAACGACCTCCCAAAGCTATGCTCGTCATGCGCGAATTGCTTCGAGATGGCCCGCATAGTCTCGCCAGAAAGATGCGAAGCCTGCATACCAAAAAGGTTCTTGCCCCCCCAACTGAAATTAGTATCATCAAGAGTCGAGCCTAGAATTCAGTCGGCTAAAACCCCTCGCGTGCCCGCGAAGGAGCTACGCAAGCCGCCTGCCAACACTACTCGTCTTGTGACTCGTAAGGAAATAATAATCGAAAAGCTGATAGAAAGAGCATGTTATAAGGTCCAAGTGGAAACCAAACGGCAGTTGCAGCGAGCCATCGAATATCGCATAGAACAGCTCCGTAGAGATTTGTCAAGTAAGAAGAGCTTGACAAAAGTCGTCTCAAAAGATACCATAGAACAAATGGGGTTCCGGCTGCAAGAATTAGAACACTTGAGGGGTTTTATCAAGAACTCGGTGTTGTATAAAAGAGGGAGTTGGAAATGAAAGATTTCATAGAAAAACATGAAGTCAAAAATATTGATTGGGACGAAATCGATCACGGTACTCGTTTGATGAAGTTTGTATCTAAAAGTCCAGAAAGCCATCCGGGAGATATTCCTTGCTATCCTACGATAGAGATTCATGGATTTATTACTGAATACGGAGAATTTTATATAACAGATGAAAAAGTTGAGTATCCGAAGGAGCAAAAATGAAAAGCGAAGAGAAGGAGTATATTCCTATTGACGATTGGACTGAAACTAAGTTTCCTATTCTCAAAGAAGATATAGAATGCCATCTTTCCCAATATGTAGAAGCTGATGAAGTTTACGATTTACGGAGACTAATCTTTATCTCTCTCAGACAAGAACTGGAGCAAAAATGAGAAAAATAATCGAAAATTTAATTACTAAGACAGGTATAGATAGAGAGATAGCCGAGGGATTTAGTTGGTTTTTATCCCTAATAGTATTTTTTCACCTGACGATCAGTTTCATAGTCGGCACAGTCAATGCCAATGATAGTGAATGGTGCCAAGTCAAATCAATTTCAGATGTTGTGTTGGCTCCTACCTATGCTGCGGGATGTTTGATTGGAAAAGACCGATTTAATTATAGGTTGAATTAGGAGCAAAAATGAAAGACGAAAGATTAGACCTCAGGAACTTCCGGGCTACCATCGAGCGCCAGCTCTTGATTATTCAGCGCCAGATTGATGACAATTCGACCTATCTAGAAGAATATTATGAAGCCCATGGGGATCTCTACCACAGGATCGATGAGCAAGACGATAAGCTCACAGAGATTCTAAAACAGCCCATGGCAGCCCTGTGGCGCCTAGACATCAAAAGTCTACTCGAATGCCTTGCCATTATCGATACCAAGCTCATGGACGGGGAGCCTCCCGTGGGCGGTATACCCGTAGGAGAAGAAGGGGAAGAGGGACCGTCATTTACGCGAGACGCCCTAGGTCGAAAGCTTAGCCCCAAGGAGCAACTCATTCAAGAAAAGGAACGCCGGGACCGAAAGAAGGCTGCTCAAGCTTATGGGGGTGGAAATGGCTAAGAAAAAACGAGCGAAGAAGAACACCCTCACTATAGAAAAATTTACATGCAATCGGTGCCATCATTCTTGGAAGGCCGACAAGGCCGAAAAATGTACCAACGCGCGATGTGGGTCCCTCAATATCGAGATCGGGAAGGGTAGGCCCCGAGAAATCCCCACGTTTGATCGTTTCTATGCAGGAGATACTGTTAAATTCCGAGGACTTAAACACCAAGGTAAGACTTTCTTACCTTTTGATGGTAAGTTGAAGGGTGTAAAGAATGCCGTCGAAGGAGCTGTTACAATAGTAGATGAGCCTTTTAGGCTCGTATTTAATCCAGATGGGACGCTTTATTGCCATGCCCACCTAGGGATTTTGCTCGAAAAACCGAAGAATATCAAGGCTGCGAGGCCAAGAGAAGGAAAAGATTATGCAAAAGGAAAATAAATGGGGCCGACTCAGTCCAATGTTGCGTGACGCAACACGGCAGAAAATGCAAAAAGGATTTATGATTAGTGATCCTCTTGAAGTAGAGCCTGAATATGTGATGGTTAGGTGTGCGGGAACCTTTCCCACCGAAAAAGAATACCGGGAACTTGCAGCCAAGCTCGAAGAGCGCAGCAAAGATATTAAAATGTCAGTAGACGGGGCTAGATGTCTACTAACAGAGGTTGAGTTGGAAGGAGTCAATTCCCTGATAAGCTATTTTTTGACCAAGGAACCTGTCAAGAAAAAGAAAGCCGCTAAGAAAAAGGTAAGTAAGAAGAAAGCGAAGAAAAAAAAGAAGACCAAAAAGGTCTGACTTTCAAATTTTCGCGTTTTCTTGCATAGAAATAACACGGGGTTAAAATGGGAACACAATTTAGATTTGGATTTTCTTGTGAACATACTGGGCGGCGCATGGAAATAGGATGCGATTCCAGAATCACTATGAAAACGAAGGGTCCAGTGACTTGGAAAGCCCTGTGTATATGCGGGCTACCCGTCGAAGTTACTAAATGGGGCGATAAGTGTGTAATAAAACATAAAAAACCGCCGGAAAATGTTGCTTCTTTACACAAAAAAAGGACCGAAATTATAGTATTTCCGGAACCCAAAGACCCGATTTATAAGGATGTGGCTAAGGAATTGAAGAAGGATACGGATGGAAAAGCTTGAATTTAAGAGCGATAAAGAATTCGCTCTAGCTTTTAATGATTATCTAGAACAGATCTGGGAAGATCCTCTTGGATTTTTCATTGAAAGTAATATTTTTATGGACTTCGAGCCTACGCCTGCGCAGGTAGTGGCATTGAAGTGCGTCTTTGGGCAAGAGCTTGACCCCATTTCTCCACATTATGTTTGGATGGAATTTAAAGATCCGGAAGGGCTTTTTGCGCTCGAAAAGATCCAGATGACCGAAGTGGATTTATTTAAGTTCATGACGGATAAGGATTATCAGCCAGAATATCAATCTGAACGAAATAGAATCAATCTTATTGTAGGACGACGAGGCGGAAAGACTACTATTTCCGCTATGTTAGCGATTTATTGCGCCATCAAAATGAACTGGAAGCCGTACCTGAAAAAGAACAAAAAAGCGGCAGTCGTGATTCTCTCTCACTCCCGAGAGTTCTCCGATGAAGTTCTTGAATTGATTAAGCATTTTATGGAAAGCTCCCCGGTTTTGTGTCGTCTCGTTGACAAAAAAGAGAAACAGACCCAATCCATTTTCAACCTCAAAATTCCATTCATAGAAAAAGGTAAGGTAGTGAATTCCTTGGTCCGGATTAAAGTGGGTACGGCCAATAAAAAGAACGTCCGAGGACAAGCCATTTGCGCCCTGCTTTGTGATGAGATCGCGTATTGGAACCTAGACGAGAACGCGGCTGAGAGGGACGTAGACATCCTGAGAGCAGCTCGACCCGCTCTTTTGCAGTTCCGTGAGCATGGGCTTTTGATCAAGCTCTCTTCTCCAGGAATCAAGCAAGGGATTCTCTACGATGAGTTCATGCGCAAGGACGAACTACCCAAGAGTTATTTGACGCTCAAGGCTCCCTCTTGGGTATGGAATACGATTCTCATGGAAAATGAGTTCAAAGAAGAGTATATCTTAGACCCCGTAGGATTCGATGCAGAGTACCGGGCCAATTTCGTTGACTCCATTTCGAACTTCATCATGCCGGAATTCGTGGATCTTTGTGTTCTAAAAGGCAAGACTTTCGAGGTCCCGGAACCCCGGAACTCAGATGTCGTATATTGCGCCTCCATCGATGCGGCCTTCAAAGGGGATAGGTTTGCCTTCACTTTGGTGGGTTACGACGGCCACAAAATGAGACAATACGTCGTGAAGACTTGGCAAGGCTCCAGATTAAAACCTGTTAAATCTAAGATAGTTGCAGAGTATATTCGGAATATTTGTAAGGAATATGGCATCACCCGGGTCTATGCCGACCAATTCTCCTTCCAGCCCTTGAGGGAAATATTTGAGCAATACGGTGTGACTTTGATCGAAAAGCCATTTACAAACACTTTCAAAAAGCAGATTTATTTCAACTTGAAAAATGCGATCCATAACCAAAAGATAGATTTACTTGACTATCAATATCAGTCAGATGAGATCAAGCAATTGCAGGTTGAGCAGACTGCGACCGGAACGGTTCGCATCGGGCACGCGCCCGGGGGACACGATGACTGCTCGGACTGTTTGGCCGTATCTGTGTATATTTTGACTTATGAGCTGAATGCCTTAGGAATCGCCGAAGGAGATGTGGCTGGGTCCGAAGGTCCGGAAATTAGAACGGATGCCACAGGTAGAGCTTTTGACGCCCCTACTCCAGAAATGCTCGCGCCCTTTTACGGAACGGCTTTTGTAGATAACTCAAAAGAATGGATTAAGAACAAGGAAACAGGAAAATGGCAACATATTAGTGAATTAGAGGATGAGGACCCAGAAGGCGGGAATGAAGGGGGAGCCGATTTTTCCTTCTAAACCCGACCGCCTTGGTCCTAAACTTGCTATTATGGTAGAATTATAGTAATCTAGATTGGGAGAATAAAGATGAGATTGGATGTTTTAATAGATTTTTTGGCTTTTGACAACGCTCAGCCAACTAATGACCCGGCAGATGCCACAAAAGTAAGAAATAGGACTACGGAAGACTCAATTATTGGCGTAAAGCGCTGCCAGATTTCTGTATCAGATTCAACGGTAGACCAAGTCATCGAACTCCCCTCTGCAAATACAGAATATCTTTTAATTCTCACGGATCAAGAAATTTCAATTAAATTAAATGGAAGCGGCGATTCTATTACATTGAAACCTAGAGCGGCAGGAACAAAAACTGCAGTTTATTACTCAAGAGGTGACGTCACCGCCTTGTTGCTTTCCAACGCATCGGGCTCGGCGGCAAAGGTAGATATTGTAACGGCTGACAAGTAACAGGTAGAGGGATATGGATAAGAACGAAAAGCCTACAATTTTTCAAAAAATCGTACAGGCAAGCGAGATGGCTCTAGATCGGTATGTGTCAAAAGCACGTTCTGATATTGCCTCAGAAGAAGATAATGCCTTTTACCGGAAATCTATTTACCGGGATATTACCTACTCCTCAGGAGTGATGGGATATCAAGAAAAAGCCAATAGACTTTCCTACGATAACCTACAGCATATGAGCCGCAAAAACACGATTATTGCGGCAATCATCCAAACCTACCAAAACAAAGTAGCTGCCCATGCCGCTCCCACGGATAAGCAACACGAAAAAGGTTTCAAAATTACCTTAAAAGATGAGGATGAAAAGCTCCAACTAATGCTCGAAAAGCTATTTCCGGAGAAATATGGAGATAAAAAATCTGCTAAGAAGAGCGAAGCTGATCCCTATGAATCTGGGAAAAAGATGCTTGAGGAAACGGATGACGTAGAAAAGGATATAGAAGAGTCCGATATTCCTGAAGATCTGGAAGAAGAAACCGACCATAACAAGGACAAGGAATTATCTGAAAAAGAGATGATTCGCATGGCCAAAAAAGAACTTCATAAGCAGACGCGCACCCGCGTGAAAGAGATCGAGAAAATGATGGAGTCTTGTGGAAAGAAAGAAGACCGCCCATGGGAGTCTCAACGCTGGGATTTTGATGCCTATCTGAGAGCTATCGTGCGCGATACCCTTACCTATGATCAAATTGGAACTGAAATGATTCCAGATAATGCCAATCGTCCACATCACTGGGTACCTGTAGATGGCGGAACTATCCGATATTCTACTCCATCCCTTCGTAAATACAATGAGATGGATCTGCAACAACCCGGCTACGACCTTTTGTTTCCCGAAAAAGAACTGCAAGCTATGGCGGATCAAAGAGATGCACTTGTGCTTGACGACGAAAAATTAGAAAATGACGATTACAAATATGTTCAGGTAGTTAGAGGAAAGATCATTCGCGCTTTTACGCCAGATGAGCTTTTCATAGGTATGCGGAATCCTACTACTAATCTCTATGCAAACGGGTATTCTGTATCAGAACTAGAGATTCTCCTTGCAATCATTACCAGTCACATATTCACTGAGAATTATAATAAATCTTACTTCACGCAGGGGTTTTCTTCTAAAGGTATTTTGCATGTCAAGGCTCCCCTGAATCGTAGGAAATTAGAATCCCTCAGAGTTCAATGGCAGCACATGATCAAAGGAAATAAGAACTCTTTCCAAACTCCAATCCTTTCCGGGATGGACGAAGTAAAGTGGATTCCGCTTACTCAGAATCACTCCGATATGGAATTCACGAATTGGATGAATTACCTTATCAAAATGATGTGTTCTATCTATCAGATCGATCCGCTCGAAATCGGGTTCGGTATGAAAGAAGAAGGCGGAACAGGCGGAAGCCTTTCTGGGGACAATACCTCAGAAAAGTTCACAGCCTCTAAAAACAAGGGCCTAATCCCACTTCTTAAATTCTTAGAGCGGTATCTCAATCGACATGTTGTGGATAAGATTGACCCAGATTACAAGCTTACCTTCGTAGGCGTGGGCGAAGAGACTTTAGGTGAGACTCTAGAGCGCCAATCAAAAGAAATCAAATTCAAGAAGTCCGTAAATGAAATCAGAGCCGAAGACGGTTTACCTCCTTGGCCGGGATGTGATGAATTGCTTTTAGACCAAGTGTATTTCATGTGGTTCAGTCAGTTCCATCCAGATGGAAAGAAGATGCAAAAAGAAATGCAGAGTAATCAAGAACTTCAAGGTATGACTCAAACCATGGAAGAGACTGCCAATAAAAACGAAGATCAAATTCAGGGCATAAGCGACTCTACTCAAGAGGATGCTAATAAGGAAGAAGAAGCTGCCCAAGCTCACGTTCAAGGTCAAGAAGAGTCTTTGCAATCTCAAGATGAGTCCGTGAATGAACAGGTTTCCAACGTACAAGAAGAACTAGGCCCAAAAGACAAAAAGGTTAAAAAAGCCCTCAAGGTTGAATGGTATAAAATTGGAGACGATTAATGAAGATCTTTTTAGAAAAGGGCGAGTCTCTAGAAGAAACAGAAGATCTTCTTTTTAAGGCTCTTAAAGCCCAACGCACGGGCGGAACCCATAACGAACAATTTCCCGATCCAGTAATGGAATATCTAGCCTCCGATCTCAAAGCGGACTATCGCAAACGTATGGCTGACATGATGGCTGAGATCGAAGCATTATTGGAGCAAGTATAATGGTACTTGATGAAAAAACTATAGCAAAAATCAAGGCCGTTATAGAAAAGCATCACGCAGGACTTTTGGTAGGAACTCTCGGAAAAAAAGGCATGACGGGTTATCAGCGCCGAAAACTTCTAGAGGCGGGCATCAGTCTCAAAGACGAAGAATCTGTATTAGAAGCTATTTATCACCACAATTATTTGAACGAACACGGCAAGATCGCGGCTCCTACAAATGTTCAAGAAATGAAAGCCCAACAAAGCAAAGCGAAAGTCCTCCCGGTCGCGGCTACGCACGAGGCTTCCAAAGACTATTTACATTCCAATATGAAGCACCTTATTGAGAAGCAAAAGACCAATGTTTTGTCACAAATAGAGGGTATGATTCGTGACACAAACAATCAGTTCAAATTCGATAAGTTGCAGAAATTAGATGACTTATCCAAAGACAAGAGCATAAGGGGGTTAAAGACCCAGCTCAGAGACTATTCTAGGGATGCAAACCGCAATTGGGACCGCATTGTCAACACGGAAATGAGCAACGCCATCAGCCTAGGATCTGTGGATCGCATTGCAGACGACAATCCTACCAAAGATATGGACGAAGTGTATGTCTACCGAATAGTCAAAAATGACGCAGCCCTATGCAAATATTGCCGTAGGTTTTATCTGGATTCTGACGGCAGCCCCAAGTTGTATAGAATGTCAACACTTTTATCAAACGGTTCTAACTATGGTCAAAAAGCGGCTGATTGGCAGCCTACGGCCATGGCCACACATCCCAATGAGCGATGCTCCCAAGTCATTGAACTAAAGCCGGGATTCAGACTCCTTTCCGGAGGCTCGGTTACTTTCATCGGAAAAGAAGCTTGGGCCGAATACATACAAGAAAAAGTCCAATAGTTCTTGACAAATCCTCCAAAAATTGATAGTCTTTAATTATGTTTGAGAAGGGCCAAATTTGCTCAGGTCAGCGCCGGGTTGGCTAACTCCTCGCGTAATACTTCAGGTTTGAATCCTGACTTCTCAGATTTAGCGTCACCTGCTATGCGGCTGTGTCCAGTCGACTGGATTTGGCTAATGCAGTGGTGAGTTGGTCGCTGACTTTATTTTTTGGGAGATTAAGTGAGCTACAAAAAACGAGATAAAGGCGGTTGGAACCAAGGCAAAGCCTACAAGGGTACCCGAAAAGCTAAGGAGCGAGAATATATCCGATCAGATATAACACAACAAATTGATGAGCAAGATCCTAATTTCAGACATAAGTACAAAGCAAAGAGGAAAAGGAATACAAAAGAGCATCTAAGATATCAGATATCTTGGTACGAAAGGGTCGTAAAGACTTATGCGGGTAGGGACAGTTTTTGGGCCTATTTCAGAAATAGCTGTAGAGATACTTTGAAGAAGCTAAAGAAAAAATGGAAAGAAAAATATGGCAAAGAAAAAACTTAGTATCATGTGTGCCTCAGATACGCATCAAAGGCATACCGTAATAAA
>SDBT01020163.1_pt1 | contig 10433 bp, 11 predicted proteins | sample 2277101 | NCBI WGS metagenome assembly SDBT01 (sample SAMN10404973, study PRJNA504765) | marine sediment metagenome | isolation source: marine sediment core GS10_PC15, 103 cmbsf | place: Arctic Ocean: Southern Knipovich Ridge | collected 2010
CTTGAATCCTGCTTCTTCACCTGAAGAACCGGCCAGTCCCCACTCCGAATCCTATCTGCGGTTGTTTCTACGTTTCTTGCGATTTGGGTTTTTGGCCTGGGGCGGGCCTGTGTCGCAGATCGATATGATTCGGCAGGAGCTCGTCGAAGAGGAGCGGTGGATTTCTCAACAACGGTTCAACCGGACATTGGCCGTTTATCAAGTTTTGCCAGGGCCAGAAGCCCACGAGCTGTGTGTTTACTTTGGGATGATCGCCCGAGGACGCTTGGGAAGATTTCTGGGGGGTCTCGGTTTTATGTTGCCCGGATTTGTGCTCATGTTCGCACTCTCTGTTTTCTACGTCGCCTTCGGCACCACGCTACCCTTCTTTGCCGCCATGTTTGCCGGTCTGCAAGCGGCCGTTGTTGCGCTCATGATCCGGGCGGTGCACCGAATAGGCAAACACACTATTTATGACCGCTGGCTGCTGGCAATTGCCCTCGTCGCCGGTATTGCGACCCTGTTGGGGGCCCACTTCCTGGTGACTCTGGTGCTGGCCGGGGCCGCATACTTCCTTTTCAAGCGCCAGAAGTACATACCGGCTGCGGCCCTAGGCCTGGTTCTTTTGGCCACATCGGTGTTCTTATGGTTAGAGCCGGGGGCTCCTATTCCGCCTACTGATAACCCATCTCTCGACTCGCTTTCAAATCCGCCTCCGTCCCTTTCTACACTCTTTGGATCTGGACTTCGTAGTGGTCTCCTGACCTTTGGCGGCGCTTACACGGTGATTCCCTTTTTGCAGCGGGACGCAGTTGTGATAGGCGGCTGGATGACCAACACCGAATTTCTAGACGGCCTGGCCTTGTCTGGCATTCTCCCCGCGCCGCTGGTTATCTTTGCGACTTTCGTCGGCTATATGGGCGCTGCAGGTTTGGGGGCGCTCGCCATGACGGCCGGTATCTTTCTTCCGGCCTTCGCTTTCACGCTGGTGGGGCATAAATACTTAGAAGGAGCGGTTCACAATAGCTCGCTGCACGATTTTCTAGATGGCGTAACCGCCGGCGTGGTCGGACTGATTGCTGCGACGTCGCTTCAGCTATTTCGTTCGGCAATCACCGGCCCGGGATCACTGGCCATCTTTGCGGTATCGCTATTTATGCTCTATCGGTTAAAGGGGAAAGCCACCGTCGCAATCGTCATTATTGGGGCCGGCATAACGGGGCTGCTGCTTTTTAGGTGATAGGTTTACACATCTAGCAAGACGGGTATTCATCAGTCCCAAGAAATTGAGTAGAACCGTTGCTAGACGAAATGTCCGCGCATCCCCGGTCCACTCCAGCCCGGTCCACTCCAGCGAGATGTTAGGTGCCGTATCGGAGTCTGATTGCGGGTTCACCTGTCTCGCTGTGAGTGAATTTTTTAATGGGCACAAACCCGTATTTAGAATAAAAAGCCCTACCAATTGAGTTCGCTTCGAAGACATCGAGTTCAACGGTATGGTGGATGCTACATGCCTTGTCCATAAGTGCTTTACCGATACCTCGGCCGTGCATCGAAGGGTGCACGAAAATCGCACCGACCTCGTTGTCTAATAGAGAAATGAAGCCAACAGGTTTACCCCGTTCCTCATAAACCCAGGTTTGAGCATTGGGCATGTAGACATGCCGGATCTTGCGTTCTTCTTGCTCCAGGAAATTCTCTGATAGGAACGGCTGAGTAATTAAAGACGCTAGGTACCAGACGTCGACAAGGTCATCGATATCACTTTCTTGATACAGACGAATCATGGTTGTTCCAACGGTGCCTAACGGCTGCGAGCTGCCTGTGCTTGGGCCGCAGGCACAAGTGAGCGGCCGGGGATCGCTCCCTCGCATCCTTCTGAATGTTGTCGCATATCAACTATCTCTTGCTTCTGCCGCTGAACCCCCGGTCCGCTCCAGCGAGCCATCCCCTAATCGGTAAACGATTTAGGGTGCTACTTCCAGTTACTTGAATCGAATCAAAGCGAGGCAGAGTGACCCCTAATAATTTGCGGTGAAATGGCTCATGCCAGTTCTGGCTCTGCTGGCTGAGTGCTCCAGCGAGTTGTTAGGCAGCAGCCCGCGCCACTTCTTAGCAATTAATGTACTTGATTGGTGACCGTGCCCCACGCTTGATATATGCGCCCACGTCACCCCCAACATAATGCTGCAATTCCTGAGCGATCTCGCCGGCAAATCGCCACCGGTTCTGGGTCTTCGCATCTTTACTTCGCGCTTTTACTTTGCGCCAGCGATTGACTTTATACGCTTGCCGAACGATTCCCTTATAAACCGATAGCGCGTACTCCACATTATTCCGGCGCTTGCCCAGAACCCAGTTACCGCGAGTAATTTCAAATAGCTCACTTTCGGGCATATTTCGCCGGTAGAGACGATCCACCCTTAACAACAAGACAGGCTCCTCAATCGTGATTGGCCTAGCCTCATACGTAGCAACGATCTCTACCAGGGTCATTCGCCCTCGCGAATTGGTGTCGTGGCCACTCACTAGGTTAGCAAGCTCAGAGAGACCTACATGGTCAATAAGTGCTGCCTCGACCTCAAAGGCCTGGTCCTCAGACATTCCATGGCGGAGAATCTCATGTCTGACGTTCGATCCAGCTTCCTGGATTTCTCTAATCAATGACAGTTTGTCACTCTCTTGGACGCTGTCAATTGCCGCTGCCGCATGCTCGAATACGCGATTTCCGATCCCCTTGCCAATATAGAACACCTCGTCCGTTCGAGGATCGGTCAACGAGTAGACGTAGTATCCAATCTGCTCGATTACCGATCGTGGGAATTCCTCAATTTTGCTCATCTGATTTGAGGCCGAAGTGCAGCCCAACGGCTGCGAGCTGAGCGGCGCAGGATCGAAACTCCAAACATGGATTCCCGCTGAGCCTGCGTCCGCTCCAGCGAGTTGTTAGCCGGCTCGCCGGAATATTCTCCTTGACGTCCGGAAATCCCCCGGACTGGCGAGAGGTGGCACCTTGCCCACAGGCTGTGCGCTAGTGCAACTTATCTAGTTCAGGTAAGAGGACAACACTCTCTTGTTCATTGGGATCGGTCCGGGCAATCACAGCCGTAGCGGGCTCGGTCTCGGCGGCATTGTATGGCAAATGAGGTACACCGGCCGGGATGTACAGGTATTCACCGGCTTTGACGACTAAATGCTCAGCTAAATTCTCGCCATACCACATCTCGGCTTCACCACTAATGACATAAATAGCCGTTTCATGGTTCTCGTGAAGGTGGGTTTTCGCCCGTTGACCAGGCGGAATGGTCAACAGATGCATACAAATCCCTTGGGCTCCAGTGTTCTCCGCCGAAATGCCCGCAAAATATGTGAATTCCTGCTTGCCTTTGTATGTCTCATCTGAACGAATCACTTTACAGGTAAGTTTGCGTTCTGCTGCCATGTTTGATTCCCCTCTCAGATTGTCCGGCCGATGGTCGTTACCTATGTTTGCAGAGTAGAAAGCATTGGATTTTGAAGCGAGATCCATGCCAATCAATTTGCTACCCTGAGAGCATTCGAGCACCGGCGATCCCCCGTGGCTTTTCGCGGGTCCGCCAGTCAAGATCCTAGTCGGTCTTGAACCACAACCACAAATGTCTTAGCCACCGAGCAGGCTAACGGCTGCGAGCTGAGCGGCGCAGCATGGCTACAACGTGCATGAAACCCAGCTGAGGCGGCGTCCGCTCCAGCGAGTTGTTAGGCAGAAGGCTCCCGTGCGATGAGCCTGTTCACCGGAAACTTATAGGAGGATTTTATGTCGTCGAGGATTTCCTCCGCAAAGAACTCAATCTTCCAATCGTGATAAAGAGTAAGAATTTCACCGGAACGCCAGTCGCGCTCTAGCGGATCCGCCTCCGGATCTTTCTGAAGAAACGGCTTATCAATCGGGACCGTCAATGCATGAATTCCGCCAGATGTCGTGAATTGCTTGTAGTTGGAGACGATTTCCTCCCTCAGCGGCGGAACGATGTAGTGCAGGGTTCCCGATGCAACTATCACATCATAAGAGCTGTCTAGTCGATATTCATTGATGTCCGCTTGAAAGAACTCAATGGCCAATCGCTGCTCATCAGCCCACGCCTGAGACTTCTTTACACCTTCGGCGGAGAAATCAAATGCCGTTACTCGATAGCCATTGCGCGCGAAGAATAGGGAGTCCTTCCCTTCACCACTTCCAACATCCAATAGCGTCTGTTCCACCTGGGGAGGGAACATCTGAAACAATATGCGCGCTATCGAAGAAGGCTGGCTTCCCCAATAGAGCTCTTCGGAGCTGTACTTATCATCATAGTACTTGGACATCTATCCGTTCCTTCTGCCTAACGGCTGCGAGCTGAGCGGCCGGGGATCGATCCCTCACAGCCTTCTTCGTGACTAATTGTTTACAACCCAAGCAGAATGGGGACGATGCGGAGGCCCGGGTCCGTTCCGGCGAACGGTCGACTGGACCAAATGGAAGCGGGATCTCGAGTCAGCCTAGCCACATCTTAACTATTTCCAAGATACCTGAGTATTCGAGGGAGCTTTTGGCTGATTGCTCCAGTCGGGAGCCCGCTTCTCAGGGCGAAGGGCTTGGGTGTTTCGGGACGCGTCCAGGCCATTTGCAATCTCCCGACGTCAGGACGAATTTGACTCCCTGAGACTCGTTCTAAGCGATTGTGAGGGGCTGCGAGTCAAAATTGATACCCGCGATTCATGGGGATCCGTTGGCGAGTCGCTGAGGACTCCTGAGAGCCTTCGGTGGGATTGTTCAACGAACAATCGAGCCCCTTGGTGGGGCTCTTTCGTTTCTGGGCCTGGTTATTTGTTCTTCTCTAGCCAAGCCTGCACCTCGAGCTGGAGGAGCGCGTTGTCGATCGAATGTGTGATGGCCTCGTAAGGCGCCAACTCCTCGACCTGTTGGCGACGCAGATCTAGCCTCTTCTTGGCCGTTACCTGCTTAGCCCACTTCTTACCGGCCAGTGTAGACAAGATGCTCGGCTCCACGCTCGCGCCTCTCTGTCTGAAAGCTGTGCGGATCTCTTTCATGGTCTGATTGATGCCCTTCTTGATGAACCGCAGCTCTTTCTGCATTTGAGGCGCCTCAGCCAGTAGGTTCTTGCCCTCGAGGATGGTGTCCCAAGGGAAGGAGAGTTTGAGCGCTCCTCCCTGGATACTGGGGCCAAAGATCGCCTCGAGATCGGCGACGTATTCATTCGAGGTTTTCACTTCGGATTCTATTTTGGGCGACTTGCAAACAACCGTCGATACCACGGTTCTCTCATCCATGCCTCTGGCGCCTCGAGCTGGCGATCGACTACGTTCTGATTGTCGGCCACATTCTCGAGGATCGGGCGGAGGGCCCGGGTTTGCTTGCGAGTTTGTAAGAAGGCCGCCGATTGGCAGCCCTCATTTATTCATCGCAAATTCTCGCATTTTCCCACGTAATTCTGTGCAATAGTAAAGGCCCCGCTTCGGCGGGGTCATTACTTTGGCCGGCGTGGCCCGTCGTTTTGGTTGAGAGATCAACCCTTCTTGTGAGCGGATAGTGGGTCCGCTCCAGCTTGTGGTGAGCCAGCCCGCATGGGGGGCAGGATCGCTAGCTACCCCTGCCACGTCCTAACGATCTCCAAACTACCTGAGTAGTTGATGGAACGCCCCAGCGTTTCATCGACTATTAAACTCCCCCGACCTTGATGCACCCCAGGTATGTGGTCAAAGCGGTAGGTAATGGTGACGACCGCGGTGTTCTTGCCGTCGATCTCTTCAGTGGCTATCTCTATCCCCTTCACGAGCTCTACAACCGCATGTCTCTTGTCCTCAAAAGTGGCTTGATCGACGCGCTCCCGCAATGTGGCCAGGCGCTCCGCCACGCCGAAAAATTCCGTATCTGATCGCCCTCCGCAACGAAGTATCCGGATAGGCGGCATATTCCTGAGCCAAGATAATGAGAACTGCCGACGGGCGTTGTCATCCAATTGGATCGGAGTAATAATCAAGCAACGCTGTTTCCAATATGTACCTTAGCCGCACTGGCAACCCCACGGATTTGCTACTTCTGCTCCTACACACCGTGCTGTGGGCTGGCGGAGGCATCCTCATCGCGGGTGCAATCTTTCGGGCTCGCCGCACCGAATATTGGCTCATTGGGATCGCCTCCGGCTTGCTACTGTTTATCGTCTCTGCAAACCTCCTAGTCCGATACATGGATCCGCTCTATGGATTCTGGCTGGCAGCAGGACTGGTGCTGGCCATTGGGTTCACCGTCACAGCGACGTCGGGGTGGCGCCCGCAGAAGCCTCAGCGGGGAGATCTGTTGCTCGCGGGCGGCGTGATTGTGATTTTCGGAATCACCGCCTCGGTGAATCGTGGGTTGGCTATTTTGGATGACTATCACAACCTTCCACTCGTCTCGGTAATGGCAACCGGCGACATTCCGCCGCATTTTTACCTGAACCCAGCTCAGCCTCTCGCCTACCACTACGGACTGCATGTGCTCAGCGCCTCAATGGTAGAAGTCGGATCGCTCTTCCCATGGAGTGCGTTCGACCTGGGTAAGGCCATGACGGTTGCTCTGGCCATCGGGCTTATGTTCCTGTGGTTGCGCAGGGTTTCCAAACGCACGTGGTTAGTGTTATTCGGAGCGACCGCGTTTGCCTTCATGTCTGGAACGCGATGGATTCTCCTGCTGGTTCCCGCCGCCTGGACCAAGGACGTGAGTGGTGAGATCGCGCTGCTCGGTTCCGCTGCGCAAACAGCCAGTACATTATTTGAGAGTTTGAGCCGGGCCTGGAACATCGAGGGAGGCGGTCCGACGGTGATTCCGTTTGCATATCTCAGCGGGATCATTTCTCCAACTGTCTTCAGCTTGGGCGGAAGCGGAGCACTTCCTTTAGTCACGCTAGTCATCCTGCTCATGATCTTTCGGACGCTCCGAGGCACGCTCTCATGGGTGATATTTGCCGTGTTCGTGAGCTCGCTGGCTCTGACTTCGGAGATTATGTTCCTGGCGGTCATCGGGGCGCTGATTGGTGCGGTCGTGATCTGGTGGCTGTACGGTCGCCCCCGCGGGTGGCGATCGCCTCCACTGCGAGAAATCGGAATCGTCATCCTTGTGGCATCAACGATGGGTTTATTGCAGGGGGGGACTCTGACAGAACTGGCCCGGTCTGTGGTTCAGCCGAACGCGTGCGTCGCAGGTGCCGGTCACGGATGCATTGGTTTCAGTCTGCTATGGCCGCCGGCTGTTATCTCGGCACACTTGGGAAATCTTCAGATCCACCGGCCGAACCAACTGCTCGTGGCCCTACTGGAAATTGGCCCGGTCATCATCCTAGCGCCGTTTGCTGTGATCTGGTCGTGGAGAGGCCTCCGTCGTGGGGATGCCTTGCGCGGGGGACTTGTCGCGGCATCGCTGGGATTGGCGGCCGCCTCACTGGTCCTTCGCTATAGCGTCGAGCGTGATACCGCCCGGCTGCTAGGGGACGCGGCTGTTTTATGGTTAATCATCGGCCTACCGGCAGCACTGATCGTCATCGGAGAAGGACGCAAGCTATGGGCTGATGTTCTGCGAGCTGCCTTGGTGCTCGGAATAGTCGGTGGGCTGATCACCTACGCGGCACTGCTACCAGCCACGACCAAGCCATCGTTTTCATACTTTGTGGAGGATGTCGACGATCAGTTCTCTCAAGCATATTGGAATCAGCTTGATGAGAGCTCTCAGGTTTTTGACAGATTGCCCTTTCGGGCCGTGACCCTCTTTGGCCGGCCGACACACTCGAATCTGAGCTTGTTCAAAACCAGCCCTGAGTGGGAGAGCCTATTGTCTCAATCGGAGCCACGAGCAATATTCGCTGACGGGTACGACTACGTCTATGTAGATGAGATCTGGTGGAACGGGATGACGCTCGATCAGCAGCGCGCGTTTCTAGAGGGGTGTGCTGACTTAGTTCACCAGAACTCGGATTCGCTCGGCAAGTCTCGCCGGCTGTTTGACTTGCACAGCTGCGCCGAGTGACCCGGAGCTTACGGTACCGCTGTCCTGGCCCAAGCACGTGAGCACGTGATCTTCCGAGCTTGAGCCTACAGTCAAGGGCCGGGGACGATTTTCAGGTCAGTGATCCTAAGTCATACGCTCGACATCGGGTAGTTGGCAAACTCCCACATCTCTTGCTCATTCATCGTTCTACACCTGGTGGATCCCTATAGGACCTGTTCCCAATAGCAGTCGTATGGGCAGCTAGATAAGTTTTGAGAATCGGTGTTCTCACTACCCCTGCCACATCCTGACAATCTCCAAATTAGTTGAGTAGTGGAGGGAACGCCCCAGCGAGTTGTTAGCCGGCAAGGCCCAGAGCGTCACAAGAACCATCAACGCTTTTTTGACCGCCGAGTTCCTCTTACACATCGTCCAAGGACTGCACCTCGCCAAACTAACACGAGGAGCCCTTGAATGCCCCGTTGGACGCCAGAGGGTTCCTCGTATGTAAGGCCGTCGTAGACATGCCGGTTTGGCGCCGCACAGACGAATGGAGTGGCCTGCCGCCGCGGTCTTGTCTGGCCTCCAACCCCGTTCGGAGGTCACATGGGCGGCGGGTATGCGTTTACTGTTCCTGGTGGGCCGGCGGCTATCAAAACTACTCTCAAGGCTAGTCCAGCGGGGGGACGACCCCGAGCTGTTGGAGAAATCCCAGGTTATCTGGATAGAACCACTGTTCGACGATTTTGCCGTCCTCGATATGGCTTACCGTGCATCCCGACCCGGTCACCTGTTTGCCGGTAGGCGGAATGGGTAGCAGCGTGCTTTGCCCCTTATGTGTGCCCTGAATGGTCCACCTTCCAGCAGCTCTGTTGCCTTCAACGATTATCTCCTCGATGGTTACTCGAAAGTCGGGGTAGACGGTACGAGTAATTCCGGGGGCGACGTGCAAAAATATGCCCACCACCCCGACGAACGCCACTTCTCCGCGAACCAGCCCGCGCGTTTCCGGTTCCCTTTTGGCGATACATCTTCTTGGTGGACCCACTCACCTCACTCCGACTCTTCGTTCGCGAGGTTCCCTGGCGGTGATTGGCCTGATACATCACCACCGCATCGTGGAGTAACTGCCGGTTGATTTGCGGCGCAACTTCACTCGCATCGATGGCGTAGGTGCCAACCTTTTTCCCCGATTTATCAAATACTGGCAGTTCAGCCATTTTTCTCACCCGCCGTTTTCTCAATCATTGAGCGAAACGCACCTGTGCGCTGCGCTTTTATTTTTCCGCCTCAAGTTTTCCGCCTAAAGTTTGTTTGTCTCTCGGATCATCACGTAGCCCCCATTGGGTCCCGGGACCGCTCCGCGGACAAGTAGTAATTGATTGTCGCTATCGACTTGAATGACCTTTAAATTGCGTACCGTGCAGCGGGCGTTGCCGTACTGGCCTGCCATCCGTTTGCCTTTAAACAAACGCGAAGGATAGGCACTGCAACCGGTTCCCCCGGCATGGCGATGGCATTTTTTGACACCGTGTGACGCCCGCTGGCCGGAAAAATTGTGACGCTTCATGACGCCGGCGAATCCACGTCCCTTCGTCGTCCCCACAACATCGACGGTGGGAACTTCGGTAAAACTATCGACGCCGATTGCATCACCGACACTGACACCTTCAACCGCCCCGCGGAATTCACGCACGAACCGTTTCGGCTCGACGTCTGCCTTGGCTACCACTTTCACTCCCGCCTGAGAGCGGGCTTTGGCTCGCTTGCTGTCCAGTTTGGCCACGTGGCCTCGTTCACTGCGACGGGCCAATCGGCGGGGTTTATCGAGATAACCGAGTTGAACGGCGTCGTAACCGTCACGATCTTGGCTACGCAACTGCAGCACGTGACAGGGCCCAGCCTGCATGACGGTTACGGGCACAACAACACCCGACTCCTCATCATAAATCTGTGTCATCCCGACCTTGCGGCCGAGTAATCCAATCGCCATGGCTGAACCTTTTCACGTACTTTTGCAAGGCGGGAACATGCAACTCAGCAGTTTGCTGGCCACAGCTTACCCACCATGCTTCCAAAACATATTAATGCGTGACCTAAAAGCCTCTTATCGTGCGTTACGTTTTCTGCATCCGGCGTTTGGGAATGAATTCCTTAACGACTCGATGCTTTGATCTTGATATCAACCCCTGCGGGTAAACTTAATTTGTTCAATGATTCAATGGTCTTGGCCGTTGCTTCCACGATGTCAATCAGTCGTTTGTGTGTTCGGATCTCAAATTGTTGGCGCGATTTTTTATGCACGTGCGGACCGGAAATGACCGTGTACCGTTCAATGCGTGTGGGAAGCGGAATCGGTCCGTGGACTTCTGAGTTGGTTCGTTTTGCTGTATCGACAATTTCGACCGCACTCTGGTCGAGGACCGAGTGATCATAGGCCTCCATCCGGATGCGA
>SDBT01020164.1_pt1 | contig 10433 bp, 11 predicted proteins | sample 2277101 | NCBI WGS metagenome assembly SDBT01 (sample SAMN10404973, study PRJNA504765) | marine sediment metagenome | isolation source: marine sediment core GS10_PC15, 103 cmbsf | place: Arctic Ocean: Southern Knipovich Ridge | collected 2010
AGATGCAGACCGCTGCGCCTGAGTGACGACCAGGATGGCTCTTCTGCCTTCAGAAAGGAACGTAGACGGTGTCTTGGAAGAGGGGAGGCGAATGAGCGAGAGGTTCTGGTTGCTGCGATTCAAGATTTATGTGCGTCAAGATCTTTTTGATGACTGGATATTCCGTAATGAATGAAATGATCTTCATTTTGGCGCCGCAAAATCGACAAAGCAAAGGATCGATTTCGTAGACTTTCTGAATAAGCTTGGCCCATGTGAGCTTGCGGCGGCGACGCCAAGCGTCGACAGCCTGCTCCTCGATGTCGGTACCTTCTAGTTCATGGGGGCTTTCGAGCTGTGAATTACGGCGGCGCTTGCCGCGGGAGGCGTTTGCGTAGTACCCCCAGTTGCGAGTGAGCTGCCGTCCGGGCTCGGGGATGTGGTCGGTGAGCCTGGCGATAAACTCCAAAACATCCCAGCGCACCACACCACCAAAGGGCCCTTTAGCCCAGGATGGACGAGCAGCATAGACCACCTCGCCACTCTGTTCGTCCCATTGGAGCCGCTTCAGCACTATCGGACAACGAATCATGTACCTGCCGATTTGGACGGCATCTTTGATAGTGTCTGCCCTCACGCTGGCATGGGCAGAGAAGCCAGAGTGATTCCACCAATGCACCCCGAAGGCAAACCCTCGTAATCAAACTAACCCATCCCTGCCATCCTCTTAAGGGGGAATCACTTCGCTACGTTGTGGGTCCCAGGACAGATAGCAGGGACTGGGTGGTTATTGAACTGGCTGGAGAGGAGAGGCGTGGTGTGATCCGGTGCTTTCAGGTCGAGCTCCATCAACCGCAACAACGAGTCGAGGAATCCCTCGGTCTGTCGGAGCGGAAGGTGAAAGACCATGCGCAACGTCAACACCGTCACGATTGCCAGATTCGAGTAGCGCGGCTGGCCACCGCGGCGGCCGTTCTTCGGTGGTGTCCACGCTTCGCGCGCCTCGTCTGAGAACCAAACGGTGATGTCGCCACGGCTCCTGAGGCCACGCTCGTACTCCCGCCAGTTGGTCACGCGATACTTCGTTTTGTCTTTGCGGTGCACTCTGGTGGACTTGCGCGCGACCATGGGTTCATCTCCTCGATATTCGACGTATCAAGAAGCTCAGTCTAAGCGGTTGCCGGAGTCAAGAGCTATTCGTGCACCAAAGCCGCGCCAACTTGACAGTACTTTCGTGACTATTCAGCCGACTCGAAAAGCTGCTCACCTTGTACCAGCGAAGCCAATGCTTCTGGCCGAGCGGCTGAGGGACAGCGTTCCTCGACTGACGCTCGGATAAGAGCCCGCGGATTAGTTTGCGAAAAGGCTTGATTGGAGGCCGTATCGTCGTGTGCCCTTGTAGTCCCGGTTGTTTGGGCAGGGGATATTTCGGTATCCACACCAGGTGGACTTTCAGGTCCGTTTTCGTGTGCGCTCCGTATCGGTAGTGCCGCACGCGACCACATTAGCACGATCCTCTCTTCGCCTGAAGGCGAGGGGTTTCCACCATCTCCGAAGGGGACACTAAGAAAGGGCTTGACTCAGCTCGAGGGCTCGCTTGCGAGCTGCTTTGGATTTTGTGGGTCTCCGTGAATGCGAGGATTCAATCCAAGACGACACCCACAAAAGTTCGGGTTCATCCGGTTGGTCTAAACCAAGAGTCTTCGCGCTACGGGGTTCACGAAATGCAATCGAAGATTTTACTCCAGACTCGTAGACCCCCTGCAGAACAAAGTCGGACTCAATGAGATACGTTTTAGTAGGGTCTCTTCTGAGTTGGTTCCTTAGCCAGACGACGAAGGTGCCCGATTTTGCATGAGCCCAACCTGCGGTCACTGGGTGCTCAACTAGGTGTGGAGGAATTTTCCAAGAACCTGGGCCCCAGGTCTCAATAGTTGATTCATCTATGGGATCAACCGCTACTGTTGTCTCACCCGATTCCAGGTTATCTTCCGCACCAAGCTTTCGAAGGGCATTCTCCACTGATTCGCTGAAATTCTCGCTGGCTGTCCCCAGTTCTTTGAGGGCTTCCTCTTGAGCTTCGAGAGCCCTCTCGATATCACTGACCTTAGAACTTAAGTCAATTCGCTGACGTCGTGCCCAGGCAAGTACCACTACAAGCCAGGCGGCACTCACAGCACACACAAGAAGAATTAGCAACATTTGTGTTTCTCACTTTTTATGCGTAATCTCGCTTACCAGCTCGATTAACCGGTCCATCTGCTCCTGTGCCTTCCTGAACCGAGCGGAGTGATCTCGGATTAGGTAGCCAGTGGATCCGATATGCTTCTTCAATATACCGGTCAAATCTGCGAACTCTCGATTATGAGAACCCGATTCCATCAACTTAAGGACCGTGACAACACAGTTCACTACCGCAGTAAGCAGCCCAAAAAGTACAGCGGCCAAAGCACCATCGTCCATCTCAGTAAAGCCATTCCGACGATTGTTTCTCGACAGCCTTAAGTAGTCGGCCCGCCTTCTCCACGCTTTTCTTGAGTTCCTCCAAGCCCTCAGCCGTCAATTGGAAGGCGGTCAAGTTTCCAGGTACAGGCTCGTCGAAGAAAAACCGAGCAAGAACAACAGGCACGAATCTGATCCCGCCCCGCTGGCTACTATCTTCTTCTATGGCGCGTAGGTCTACGTAGAAGCTAGAGTCTTCCAACACTGGCAGTGGGGCGCTCTGAACCGCTTGGCGCTGATTGTCGCGATCAAACTCCGGACGAGGAGCGAACAGCTTCAGTAGCTCCTCTCGCTCCTGATCGTCAATTTCGACAACAGGTAGTTGGTCAACAGCCGACTTAAAAAGCGATTCTATTTCGCTTAATGACTGTTCGCCGGAAAAGCCGCTCTCTCTGCGGGATCGATAGATGGTGCGCAACGCCGCGAGTACTAGAGTTGCTTCTGGCTCCTTGAGCCCCACCTGCTGTTCAAGATCAGAGTCGGAGACTGTAAACCCTTTACGAGTGAGATTAGTCAATGCCGCCAAGTGTTCTTTATCAAGTGAGACGAGCAGGCTTACCGAACGTCTAAAAATCGGATCGGCCCAGAAACGGGTTACGTCTGACATTTTTGCGACAACACTTCTCAGGTCTTGACGCTAGACAATATAGGAAGAATCCAGGGTCGGATTCTTAGGGTCCCCAGAGTGCGTTTCCCGTCAGACACTGCTGCGAGCCTCCGTGATGGGAATACTAATGCTAAGGTCTTTAGAATTCAAGCTCTTCTAGAGATAACAAGTCCTTCTATAACAATATCTTAGTCATATTCTGTTCAGGCGTCAAATCTGAGCCGGGCAGGATAGCTAAAGTTACCGGAAGGCGGGGGAGCCTCGAGGCGCGCGACTCCCGGGGCAACCTTTCGACGGCTGCCGTCAGCGCAGCGGCACCAACGAGTCCGGCTGTTACCTATCTGTAACCTTTCGGAGCTTTCTCGATATGGCCTTCCCTCTAACTCATTGTATCTAATGGTCGGGGCGAGCGGATTTGAACCTCCGACCCCCTGGTCCCGAAACAGTGTTTACATCTCCAGTTGTTGTAGCCAGATTATCGAAGTCCGCAGCGCAAAGGTCAAACACTTTGCCGGGTGGGGCACACGGCCCCGGACCCGCCTTTCCCGCGTATCGGCCTCGGGTGAGCCCGATCTGCACCAGCTATCGCTTTGGTACTGTCAAGTTGAGAGCTTGCGGGTCGATTGGACCCCAAGATGTGGGCAACAACGCCAGCGTGAGCCCCATTATATTGCGGCCGGGTCCGCGCACTAGGCGCTAACTTGACAGTACCCTCCCAAACGTTGAGGACAAAGCTGCGCGGCACCGTGGCCACCCGCCTCAACGAGGGCGAGCGGCAAATCGATATCGTGGTGCGGGCCGATGAGTTCTCACGAGCTCGAACCGAGTTGGTGCCGGAGCTCATCGTCCACGGCTCGGACGAGCGGCCGGTTCCCTTGAAAGCCGTGGCTCGAACCGAGCTGGCGGTGGGCCCTTCGGAGATCCGACGGGTGGGCCAGAGACGCGCCGTGGTGATTTCCGGCAACTTGAGCGGCCGCGATCTGGGAAGCGTCACCCGGGACATCGAACAAACCGTCGCAGGTCTGGCCCTGCCTCCCAACGTCAGCACTCGATTAGGTGGGCAGCACTCGGAAATGGAAAGCTCTTTCGGCAGTCTCTACCTGACCATTTTTCTCGCAATCTTTTTGGTCTACTTCGTGATGGCCTCCAAGTTCGAGTCCCTCATGCATCCCTTCATCATCTTGTTCACCATTCCACTCGGTCTGGTGGGGGTCATTTGGGCTCTGGTGGCAGCCGGGAAACCGGTGAGCGTCATCGTGCTCATCGGAGTCGTGATGCTTGCCGGCATCGTGGTGAAAAACGCCATCGTCTTAGTCGACTACATCAACATCCTTCGCCAGCAAGGCATGCCCAAGAACCAGGCTATCGTGGAAGCCGGCCAGATCCGCTTGCGTCCCATTTTGATGACCACATTGACGACCATCTTGGGTTTGGTGCCCATGGCGCTGGGTCTGGGTGAAGGCGCCGAGATCCGCTCTCCCATGGCCATCACCGTCATCGGGGGCCTGGCGGTGTCGACGCTCTTGACTCTCATCGTCATCCCGACCGCCTATTCGTTGCTGGATCGTAAGCAGTTTGCGGGACAGGAAGCATGAAAGGCCTGGCCGGAGCCTCGGTACGTCGCCCGATCACCACACTCATGTTTCTGGTGAGTCTCCTGGTCCTGGGAGTCATATCCTTCGTGAAGCTCCCTCTCGCCTATCTACCCGATGTGGATTTCCCCGCCATCTTCATCTCGGTTCCCTACCCCAACTCGAGCCCGGCTCAAATCGAAAAAGAGATCGTCAGGCCGCTCGAAGAAGCCATGGCCACACTGTCCGGGGTCAAGAAAATGAGCTCTACCGCCTCGGCCGACGAAGCCTCCTTGCAGCTCGACTTCAACTGGGGCGACTCGCTCGATGTGATCCGCATGAAGGTGGCCGAGAAGGTCGAAGAAGTACGAAGGGACCTTCCCGCCGATGTCGAGCAAGTCTTCATCAATACATTCAGCACGTCACAAATCCCCGTGGTCGAGGCCCGCATCTCGGCTCCCGGCATCGATCTCTCCCAGAACTACGACCTTCTGGAAAAGCGCATCGTCAACCCGCTCCAGAGAGTTCCGGGGGTGGCCAAGGTGGAGCTCAATGGCGTCGAGCCTCGGGAGGTGCGGATCAACCTCCGGCTCCACAAGATCGCCGCCCATGGAGTGGACATCGGCGCCCTCGCCGACCGACTGGCCGCCTCCAACATCAACCTGGCGTTGGGTAAGATCGCCGAGCAAGGTCGGGTCATCCACGTTAGAAGTTTCGGCGCCTTTGCCGACATCGATGCCATACTCGCCTTCCCCATCAATGACCGTGGGCTCCGACTCTCCGACATTGCTTATGTCACGTACCAGGAGCCCCCCATCAACTACGGCCGGCACTTGAACGGGGACTACGCGGTGGCGCTTCAAGTCTACAAAGACCCCACCGCCAACACTGTCGAGGTGGCCACACGAGCCACGGCGCTCATCTCGGGCCCAATTGCTTCCGACCCCACCCTCGAAGGCATCAACCTCTTCGTCTTCGACGACCAGGCCGAGCAAATCACCAACGGCCTCCGGGGGCTCCAGCACGAAGGGATGCTGGGCGGGCTCTTGGCGGTTGTCGTCTTGTACTTCTTCCTCAGGCGCTTCGACACCACCCTCATCGTGTGTCTGGCCATTCCCATGTCCATCATCTCCACCGCGGTAGTGCTGTACTTCATGGACAAGAGCTTGAACGTTTTGTCCATGATGGGACTCATGCTCGGTGTGGGTTTGCTCGTCGATGACGCCATCGTGGTGCTGGAGTCCATCTTCCGGGAGCACAGCCAGACTCCCGACGCCTCTCAAGCTGCGATCACGGGAACCCGCCAGGTGTTCGGCGCCGTGGTGGCGTCTACCATCACCACCGCCATTGTCTTTCTTCCGCTGGTGGTGGGCGACAAGAACCAGCTCACCACCTGGTTGGGAGAGATCGGACTGGCGATTTCTCTCACCATCTTCTGCTCGCTTCTGGTGTCCTTGACCCTCATACCTCTGATGGCTTCCAAGCTATTGAGCCGCAGGGAGTCGAAAAACCCTCGATGGACCGAGTGGCTGACCGATAGGTACGTCATTCTGCTGCGCTGGACCTTCCGGCACCGCTGGGCCACGTTCGGTATTACCCTTGCTATCCTGGCGAGCATCGCCCTGCCCTTCACACTCGGTCTCCAAACCGCCATGTTTGCCGGCATCAACAAGAACCAAATGTATTTGGAGTACGACTTCTCGGACTTCCACTACAAAGAGGATGCTGAAGCGGTGGTCTCTCGGGCCGAACGGTGGTTTTTCGAGAACCGGGAGGAGCTCGACATCGACTCCGTGTACAGCTTCTTCCAGGAGAACAGCGCCGCCACCATCCTCACGTTCGCCAAGCAAGACATCGGTGAAGAGGAAGCCAATGAGATCCGAAAAATCATCCGCGAGGGACTGCCGACACTCGCCGGAGTGCGCATCCGCTTCGACGACGAGGACGCTCAGGTGGGTGGCTCGGCCACCACGTTCCGGGTGAACCTCTACGGAGAAGATAACGACCGGCTCGCCCTGCTCGCCAGCGACGTCAAGGCGCGTATCACGCAAATCCAGGGCATCGAAGACGCCAAGAGCTCCGCCTCCGACTCACGCAAGGAGATCCAGGTCAGCCTCAACCGGGAGCTGGCCGCCAAGTACGGCCTCACCCCCCGGGACGTTTCTCAAGCTTTCGCTTTCACACTGGGAGGCCAGAGACTCCGCAAGTACAACGCCGGTGACAAGGAAGTCGACCTCATTCTCACCATGGCCCTCGAGGATGTCTCCATGCTCGACGACCTCAAAGGCTTTGTTTTGAGCGGCGGCGAACGAGGCGTCACCCTATGGACCCTGGCGGACTTCAAAGTGGTCGAGCAGCCCAAAGACATCCAACGCCAGGATCGAAAAACCGTGGCCAGCGTACGCGCCACTTATGAGGGAGAGAACTGGAAAAAAGCCCGAGAGGAAATGACCTCTTCCCTCGACCAGATGAGCATGCCGCCCGGCTATAGCTGGTCCTTCGGCGAGCGCATCCAGAGGCAAGACGAACAAACCCAGCAAATGCTGGTGAACTACCTCCTGGCTCTGATTCTCATCTACATCGTGATGGCCTCACAGTTCGAGTCCCTGGCCCACCCGTTCGCCATTCTGCTGTCCATCCCCTTTGCTCTATGGGGTGCCGCCTGGTTCTTGTGGCTCACCGACAGCCCTTTCAACCTCATGGGGCAAATTGGAGTGTTGATATTGATGGGGATTGTGGTCAAGAACGGCATCGTGCTCATCGACCACATCAATAATCTTAGACGCCGGGGCTACTCCCGCGAAGAAGCCATCGAGCTAGGAGGCCGCGAGCGCATCCGCCCCATCCTCATGACCGCCGCCACCGCGGTGCTGGCGCTGGTTCCGATGGCCATCGGAAGGACAGAGCTCGATGGACTCTATTACTACCCTCTGGCTCGCACCGTCATTGGCGGATTGACCGCTTCAACATTTCTCACACTCGTAATTCTTCCTTACATCTATGTGCTCTTCGACAGCCTCGCTGTTTGGGCAAGGAAAGTTTGGAGAGCCAGCGAGCCGCCGGGAGTTACCGCTCAGACAGCGGAGCAAAGTTAACCAGCACAATCGCCATCAGTATCCGTTTGAGCCCACATTGCAAGTGCCAAGTACACCCCTCTTCGTGTGTCCGGAATTCGATGTTTGCGCGGCATAACTCCACAAGCATGCCATGAGCTTTCTTTCTTTGACTTGGGTATGCTATTTTTCGCTTTTTAAGAAGGGGAAACGCAAGCTTGGGGTGAAAATTGACGGACATCTGTCAGGCCGCCGCAGTCAAAATCCCTATCGTTTTCCTTTTAGTCGCCTGTGACTGATGCGATGCGTCCGCTGCGCCTCTTCGGTATATGTCCACAGTCAACGACCTCCTTGACTTTTTTCCTCCAGTGTCCCAAGCAACCGAGGACCGACATCCAACGCCCACTCGGCGGCGCGGCTGTCAACCGAACCGCCATGAACGGCCGCATTCAAAAGGCCTACCATGTCAGCAAGCACGGATCTTTGCTCATGTGAAAGTAGGCCCGTATCTCCGAGTACTCGGAGGAGCCGTCCTACACCTTTATTTTGCGCAGGTTGGCCGTTTGAAAGCGCTATGTCGGTCAAACGTCTTTCAATCTCAATACGGAGTCCGGCGAGCGCCAGCGTTGGGTCCTCATCCGCCACCAGCTGGAAAGAATATTCCTTTTGGTCAGCAGGGCCACGCGATTTGGCGAGTAAGCCAGCTTTATCTGCCTGCACACGTGCGCGTTCAAAATCCTGAAACTCAACTTTCCATCCACCTGGCAGTTCTAGCGACCTTATCAGTGGACCAAGCCACGGAACCAGCGCAATGAAAATCAGCGTTACCGTGATTCCGTCAATCGTCAGACTGGGCCAAATCAAATGCACAATGGCGACAAGAATGGCGACCGTAGTTATTACATACTGGAGACACTTGACAGACATTGTAGCTCCTTCGAGGTACGTACAAACGAGTTCATCCAAACGCCTCTTTTGCCACCTTGGTTAAATCCATAGCTCTTGCGGCCGGAACAAAATCCTCAGCCGACGAATTCCAGCCCAGCACACAATCGACGTAGACGTGAACGAGTCCCAAGAATGCTTCTAGTGGATGAGTTGTTGAGTAGGTCGCCGATGGCCAGGTGAGGTTATTGAAGAACCGGAAAATCTTGCGCGAGCTTGCGTTAGCAGTGGCCAATTCAACACTTTGGTGCCGCAGGATCTGCGTACTCGTTGTCGCGACAAAAAAGTCTGCGATTAAGTCACCCTCCCTGGACAGCAGAACTTCAGCAAAGCCCGACGTGTCATTCCACCGCCACGGCGGCTGGCGGATGTAGTCGGACTTCTCATGCCATTCTGCTTCGATTGAAAGGTCTTCCGTCAGCCTTTGAAATCGTGCTTTGTAAGTGGATGCGGACCTGAAGTGGAAGGGTATGGTTAGCAGCCTTGCTGACGAGGTGTCGGCGCGAGTTGGTTTGGCGTTGATGTAGTACATCCGTTCCAACGCAAAAGCGCTTTTACGTTGCGGGACAACGTGACCTTTTCGGACTGCAAGCAACCAAGCTCGCTTGGCGTGGGCCTGTGCCCAGTTCACAACGGCCGAGCGGTCAGTCGGGCGGTTTTTTGAGTGACAAAGCAACAGCTGGCACAATCCGGCCCAAAGGTCTAGAATTCTCGCCTGATCACCTTGCCTTTCGCGACGATCTAGGAAATTAAGTTCCAGGAGTGCGAAGCGGCGTCCGTCTATTTCAGTCAATTCGGAAGACGTATTGCCCAGGTAGCCCCTACTTCCGGAATCCTCGGGGTGCAATCGCCCAAACCCCACAAAAAAGGGTGGACAATCCGGCTCGTTGGCGTAGAGCGAGCGCACATCTCGAAGGAAATCCTCATTCAAAAGGAGATTGGAAAGAAGACGAGCCTTACGTTTGACGAGCCGTGTCTCGATGGGAGACAACTTGTCCGATGAATCCATCGACTTTGGGACAATGCAGAAAGAGCCGATGGGAGTGTGCTCGATGATCGTTGTCGTCAAACCGTCGTACTGGCCTTCTCTAACGATCATTGGTCGAGTTTAACCCTTGATACGGTCATCAAACCTGGTTAAATGATGGTTAATGGCTGATTTCGGGTCGAGCTTTGTGAGGGAAGGTACACCAACCCGCTCACGGATGCCAAGCCTCTCTCTTTCGGAGGCGGGCTCCCATCCGCACCCGAAGGCAAAGCACCCCCCTACGCCTTCGAGTACAAACCTGGATCCCATATTCAGTGCGGATCCGCCGGCACCTTTGGTTCCGCGGGGAAAGGGTAGCAATTGGCCGACGGGTAGGCGAGCAGTTTGCCTCGGGAGCTACATGCTCGCCGGTGGCGCTTCCCGCAATCGGTTGCACACAAGGTAAATAACAGTTACTTTCAGAGCGTAATGGGATACCTTGTCAGTGCCCTCCATGCAGGTTTCGAGTGGCTCGATTCGGTGGATGAAACCTGCTTACTGCTTGCTCCCTCTCAGTCACCCAGGCGATGGTCTCCTCAGTTGGAAGCAGAGCAAGACGAGGTTGAGTACCACGCGGAGGTTGGAGACACCCTCATCGACGTCTTTCAGAAGCACTACCAAGAGCGAGGAATAGTAATTTGCTTTCCGCTGAAGAGTCAAGAGAGGTGCCGCGTAGGCCGTTGAAATGTCGAAAACGATGCTGAACTGTCTAGCTTGAGCTCCCTGGGACAGCATCAGAGCAGTGAGCA